>JACDJA010001425.1_pt1 | contig 19981 bp, 14 predicted proteins | sample 7449241 | NCBI WGS metagenome assembly JACDJA01 (sample SAMN14253289, study PRJNA609438) | sludge metagenome | isolation source: initial anaerobic sludge | collected 2018-12-20 | reverse complement strand
GTCCTTGTGTCGGCCATCATCGCCGGGCGCGGCGTGACGGCGGCGGGCAGCTCGCCCGTGGTTGCTCTCCCGTCGCGGCCGAATATCGTCGTTGTCATGACCGACGACCAGGACATGGACAGCCTGCCGGTGATGCGCCACCTGATGTCCTACATCGGGGGTGGGTGGGTGCGCTTCACGTCGGCCTTCGCCAACGACGCCAAGTGCTGCCCATCGCGGGCCACGTTCCTGACCGGGCAATATAGCCACAACCACGGCGTCATCGCCAACGGCAAGGGCGACCGTCTCGACGACGCGCACACGTTGCCCGTTTGGCTCGATGACGCGGGCTATCACACCGGCCTGTTCGGTAAATACCTCATCGGCTTCCCCTGGTCGATGCCCGCCGGCTACCAGGTCCCGGGGTGGGATGAGTTCTTTGTGAACCATGAGCCGGTCGACAAGCAAACCGATCAGGCGCTGGCGTTCCTCGACGAGGCCCCGGCCGACAAGCCGTTCTTCCTCTATCTGGCCTATACCGCGCCCCATCACGAAGCCCGACCGCCCGAGCGCTATGCCGACAAACCGGTCTACATCCCCCCGCGGCGGCCGAATTTCAACGAGGCCGACGTGAGCGACAAGCCGCTGTGGGTGCGGCGTCTGCCGCCCCTGTCGGACGAGGTTATCGACCAGTGGGACAAGGAGCGCGCCAACGGCCAGCGAGAGCTGCTGGCCATTGACGACGGCGTTCTGGCGATCCTCGACAAGCTGGAGGCGATGGGCAAGATGGACGACACCATCTTCATCTTCGTGGCCGACCAGGGCTTTTCGTGGGGGTCGCACCGCTGGATGTACAAGAACTGCCCCTACGTGGAATGCAGCAACTTCCCGCTGTTCATTCGCGTGCCGGGCGGGGACAATCGTGTGGAGTCGCGGCTGGTATCGAACGCCGACCTGGCGCCGACTATCGCCGAGCTGGCCGGAGCGCCCATCACCGGCCGCGTGCCCGACGGCCGCAGCTTCGCGGCGCTGCTGTCCGATCCGGGGATTGCCTGGGCCGAGGGGGTGCTGATGGAGCGCCACGCGGGCGATTCGCCGTCTATTTTCTATGCCGTGCAGACGAACCGCTACATGTATAGCGAGTACGGCAACGGCGACGTGGAGCTATACGACATGGTCGCCGATCCCTGGCAGCAGCAGAACGTCGTCGATGACCCGGCCTATCAGGCGGCGCGGGCCGAGATGGCGGCGCTGCTGGTGGGGTTGCTGGCCGGGGAGCCGCTGCCGACGCCCACGGCCACGCCGACAGCGACGGCCACAGCCACAGCCACGGCCACATCACCCGGCGAGGCGACAGCCACGCCAACGCCGCCATCGACGGCCACGGTTACGCCATCGCCGACGGCCACGGCCACGTTGCTGCCGATCACGCCCACGGCGTTCAACTTTCTGCCCGCGCTGCTGGACGGCCGCCCTACGCCCGCGCCGTGAGGTAGATTGGGGCGGGATTGCTCCGAAAACCCGCCCCCGGCCCTCAAATCCCCAAAATCAACCCCGCAATGGTGAAATAGATAAACAGCCCGGTCGCGTCCACCAGCGTGCTCATGGCCGGGCCGGAGACGACGGTGGGGTCGATCTTCAGCCGGTAGGCCAGGATGGGCAACACGGAGCCGAGCACGTTGGCCCAGACGACGATGGCGAAGATGGCGACGGCGACGGTCAGGGCCACGTCGTGTCCCGTGTGCCACAGCAGCGCGCGGCCGTAGGCGACGATGCCCATCATGCTGCCCAGCACCAGACCGATCATCGTTTCATGCGCCAGAGGGCGCAACAGTCCGCGCTTGTCCAGGTCTTCCACGGCCAGGGCGCGGATGATCGTGCTGGTGGTCTGCGAGCCGGCGTTGCCGCCCGTGCCGATGAGCAGCGGGATGAAGAAGGCCAGCGAGACCACGGCAGCCATCGCTTCCTCGAAGTGGCGCAGGACGCTGCCGGTCAGCGTCTCGGTGATGAACAGCAACAGCAGCCAGCCGACCCGTTTGCGGGTGACGGTCAGCACGCCCGAATCCAGGTAGGGCTGCTCCAGCGGTTCGCCGCCGCCGAAGCGCTGGAAGTCCTCGGTCGTCTCTTCTTCCAGCACGTCGACCACGTCGTCGATGGTGATGACGCCGACGAGTACGCCCTGGGCATCCACGACGGGCAGCGACACCAGGTCGTAGCGCGACATGATGCGGGCGACCTCTTCCTGGTCGGCGCCCACGGGTGCCGAGACGGACTCCTCCTCGACGATGTCCACCAACAGGGTGTTGTGGTCGGCGCGCAGGAGGCGGCGCATGGTGACCTCGCCCGCCAGCCGGCCGAGGCGGTCGATCAGGTAGACGTCATAGGTGTCCTCGGCGTCGGGCCGCCAGATGCGCAGGGCGGCCAGCGCCTCGCCGACGGTCATGCGCCGGCCGAGGGCCAGGAATTCGCTGGTCATCAGGCCGCCGGCGGTGTCCTCGGGGTGCAGCAGCAGCGGCCGCAGCTCGGCGCCGTCTTCCAGATGGGAGAGGACGTACTCCTGATCTTCAGGCTCCATTTCGACCAGCAAGTCGGCCGCTTCGTCCGGCTCCATCTCGTCGATGATGCGCACGGCGTCTTCGCGCGTCAGACTGGCCACGAGCCGGGCGGCGTCTTCGTCCTCCAGCTCTTCCAGGATGTCGGCCGAGTCCTCCGGATCGAGATGCGGCAGGAGCGCGGTCTGGTCTTCATCGTCCAGTTCGTTGAACAGGTCGGCCTGGTCGGGGGCGCGCAGGGCCTCAATGGCCGCCACCGCGCCGGCGAGATCATCCATCTCGAGCGAGGCGCGAACCTTGCCCAGGATATCTTCCAGGTTTGTGTACAGCATGGGACACCTCCAGGGTTTTATGCCTCCCGGAGGCGGAACGAAGGTCTGCCAACCAGGGGCTGATTATTCGGTTGACAGGGGCGGCGTCTGTCTATGACTACCGCCAGGTTCAGATTTTTCGTTCACTTCTTTCTCCGTCTTTTGGCCGGTGGGTCGGTATATTTGGTAAGGCCCCACCGAACGCCGGACGCGATCTCGGATTATAGTGCGCCGCGGGTTGTTGTCAATATGGATGGCGGGCCGCGGACGACAGACCGCGGCCCGCTGATGGCAGGGTAGTTGCATGGCGCGCTTTTGCGCTCCGATCTCCTGTTCGATACTATAGATGGCCTGAGCGACATCGAGGCGAGACAATGCGGCGTCAACAGGATTCTGCGAGACCCATGGCGTCGGCGGCATTGTCCCGCCCCTGCGCCGTTGTTGTCCGTTTTAATTTGTTAAATTTCATCATCCCGCGTTCTCAAAGGTCGGATCATATGAATATCAAGGGCGCGTTCACATCGTTGCCGCCGGTCGCGGCGGTTTTGGGAATCAACACCATCCCGGCGCTGGGCTGGTTGCGCGAAACGTGGTCGGCCGAAACGACCATGATCCTCTACTATCTGGAGACGGTGGTCGTGGTGGTGCTGGTCGGCCTGATGGTGCGGCTGGCCGTGCCCACCGTGGACGAGCGCGGCGAGCGCATCGCCGGCAAGCGCAACCGGCTGGCGCGGGATTACTGGCTGGTCATGGGCGGTTTTGCGGTCGCCATCGGCGTGTTTCTGGCGGTCATTCTGCTGTTGTTCATGGCCACGCCCGTCCCCTGGCGAACGGTGGGCGTGGTGATGGGGGTCATCCTCGTGTTGCAACTGTTCGCCTATGGCTGGGAGGCGAGACGGATGTGGCCGCTGAATATCGCTGACGCCGAACAGCTGGTGAACCGCGACATGGGCCGCATTGCCGTTCTCCATCTGGGGGTGCTGTTCGGCGTTTTCCTGGCCACCGTGCGCTCGGACTGGTTCGTCTGGCCGTTCATCATCCTGAAGACGACGGCCGACGTGGGCGGGCTGTTGGCGAGGACAAGGGGCAATGTGGCCGCCGGCTTTGTCGCGGGCGAGTTGGGAGATTAGGCAATGTCGGGCGTTGCGTGGCCCGCCTGGCGCAGCACGCGCGCCAGATCCTCGTCTGTCGGCTCGGTCAGGACGATCTTGCAGGCTCCGTCGCCGAACACCAGCGTCGGGGTGCTGCGATAGCCGTTGTTGATGAAGATGACGAAATGCTCGGCCGCGGGGTCGTGCTCGATCATGACCGCCCGGTGGGGGACGGCCCATTCACGCAGGCGGCCGACGACGCGCTCGGTGTCGTCGCAGTCGTCGCCGCCGTAGAGGGTGAGGGAAAGAGGGGTTGCATTCATACCCCTATCTTACCTGCTCAGGGTGTTGGCGTCGATGTTGTAACGATTCGGTTAACCCCCACGGCTCAGCTGAGGATGTAGTCCTCCAGATGCCGGATAAGCACCTGTTGTTCGCTCATGATGGACTTGACGACGTCGCCGATGGAGATGACGCCCACCAGGCGGCCGTCTTCCAGAACGGGCAGGTGACGGATGCGCTTGTCGGTCATGATCGCCATGCACTTGTCGGCCGCCAGTTCGGGCGATACGCACACCACGTCGTCGGTCATCACCGCCCAGACCGGGGTCGTGCGCGAGGATTTGCCCTGCAGCGCGATCTTCCGCGCATAATCGCGCTCGGAGAAGATGCCGACCAGCATTTCCCCATCCACCACGACCAGCGCGCCCACGTCCTTTTCGGCCATCATGCGTAACGCATCGAGGACCGTCGCATCCGGCGCGATGGCATACACCTCACTGCCCTTGCTCATCAGCATCTGATTGACCGTCGCCATATTATTCCCTCCGCCGTGTGGGATGTTGGATGATGTGTGGGGTGATGTATGGCTGAATTGTAAAAGATAATGACGGCGATGTAAAGCAGTGGCCGTCGGACCGCGGGGTTTTTCAGTAGTTCGAAACAGCGGCCAAACCTGACAGGTGGGCGACAACCCGGCTTGTTGTTATCAGAGTACGCACGGTCGCCCACCTGTCAGGTTTTTGATCAAATGGCGACTACTGAAAAACCCTGCGTCGGGCCATCGGGCCGTCGGGCCGTCGGGCTAATAGGGCCGATACCATCCCTCGCCCACGTCATCGGGCGCGGCGGGGTAGTACTTCGTCCAGGGGGCGGCGTGCTCGGCGATGAGATCGCCCAGTTGCACCATGCGCTCGATGGCGGTCTTGTGCAGGAAGTCGTCGTGGGCCTTGTTGCGCAGCTCGGTGGCTTCCTGCCACACGGCGCGGCCGACGACCACGCCCGACGCCCCGCAGCGGCAGGCGATCTCCGTCTGGCGGGTGAACTCCTTGAACGGCACGCCGCCGCTGAGCAGCACCCAGGGCACGGCGCTGGCCTCCGTCAGCTCGCGGCAGGCGTCTTCCCATTCGCCGCGGCGCGGTTCCTCGCGGGGGTCGAGCGGGAATTCGGCCTTCAGCACGTCGATGCCGCGCACGGAGAGCCGCCGGGCGGTTTCGATGACCACGGCGCGCTTTTCGGCCGAGGGCAGGCCGTTGCTGCTTTTGTTGAGCGGGAAGGAGAGCGGCTCCAGGAACAGGGGGATGTCGGCCGCGCGGCAGGCGGCGGCCACCTCGTCGACCAGAGCCTCCTGACGGGCGGCGTGGCGCGCTTCGGGGTGGTAATAGAGGCGCATCTTGACTGCCGACGCGCCCATGCGGGCTATCTTCTCCACGCTCCACTCGTCGAGCAGTGTCGTGCGGCGGTTGCCGGCGTCGCCGGTGTAGCCCGCGGCCTCGACGGTGACGATCAGGCCGGTGTTGCCGGGCAGTGATCCGGAGGCGATGGCCTGGGCCGCGCCGAATTCGGGGTCAAGTAGCACGGCCGAACTCACCGGAGCCAGCGCCTCGACGACCTCGGATTTGAACGACACCATTTCGGCGTAGCTGAGGCTCTCCGGTTCGGCCGGCTTCAGCAGTCGGCGCAGGTCGTCGCGATGGTCCAGCGCGACGACGACGAAAACACCGTCGGGTGTGCTGCACTGTTGCAGACGGCGCAACCTGCCGATGGTCAAACTCATGTTGTCTCCTGGAAGGAAGGTTTGTGTGACGAATGCCCCGACCGATGGCATCGGGGTCCAATGGCCCACTCGTTCCCATTATCCGCGTAATGCGCCCGGCGCGCAACCGGCAGATGATTTTCTTCAGTTTTTGGGATATTTACGAGAGCCACGGAGGCCGACTCATGAATCCATCCCGCCCGCTCCCATGCGCGCTCTTTTGACCCGGCGGGGAAGGAGCCGGGCAGCGACGAAGACGAAGAGCATGGCGAACGTGAGCCAGCCCAGGAGCGAGAAAAGCCGTGCGAAGCCGATGGTTTCATACGCCGGGCCGCCCAGAAAGCCGCCCAGCGCCGACCCGAGGCCGAACATCATGCCGGAGAAAAGCCCCTGGGCCGTGGCGCCCAGACCCAGGGGCGCGGCCGTGTCGGCGTCGGCCACGCCGGCCGTCCAGATCATGGCGAACGACGGCCCGTGGAGCAGGCTGATGGGCAGCACCAGCAGCGGGTTGGTCATGGCCCCCAGCGCCAGATAGCGCAGCGATGCTATGCCCAGCGCCGCGGCGATCATCTTGCTCGTGCCGAACCGGCGCAGCAACTCCGCGCTGATGAACCAGAACGGGACTTCGCTGAGGGTGATGACGATGAGCGAGACGGACATGAGCAGGCGACTGGCCCCCAGTTGTTCCAGATAGAGGAACTGGTAGCTGAGGAAGACGCCGAGGGCCACGCCGTAGACGAGGGCCGTCAGAAGCAGCAGCAGGAAGCGGCCGTTGCGGGCCAGCACGCCCAACCCGGTCGAGTAGGCCCGCCGCGCGCTGCCGCCCACGTCCATCGGCAGCCCGGTGGCAATAATGAAATTGACGGCGATGAAGATCAGGAAGCCATAGAACGACCAGGCCAGCCCGCCGCGATTGATGGCCGGAGCCAGCACTGCGGCCGCCGCCCCCCAGCCGATGCTGCCCCACAGGCGAATGCGGCCGTAGCCCGCCTTGTTGTCGCCGAGGCCGTGGAGAACGGCGTTATCGACCAGGGGTACGATGGGGCCGACGAAGACGGCGTAGGCGATGACTCCGGCCAGCAGCGCGGCAAACGACGCGGCGAAATAGAGGGCCAGCACGGCCGCTCCCGTGCCGCCGATGGCCAGCAGCAGCACGCCACGATGGCGGCGCGTGGCGTCGGCCACGCCGCCCCAGAACGGGGCGCTGGCCCAGGTGACGAGCGGGATCATCCCCGCCAGCACGCCGATCTGCGCGCCGCTCATGCCCCGTTCCTGATAGTAGAGGCTCATGAACGGCACGAGGCACGCCAACGCGGCGTTATAGAAGAGGTAGAAGGCCTTGGGGCGGGGGTAGGTCATAAAGTGGGTAGTGGTCAGTGGTCGCGCGACAGGAGTCGCGGTGGTCAGTGGTCAGTGGCCGTCGCTACTCCCCCGCGGCGAAACGCGCGAAGTCCCACGCCACCCCGGCCGCGGCGCTGTTGGCGCTGACGACCAGCCCCCACGGCGCGAGCGACGCCCGCGGCAGCCCGTAGAGCGCGCCGTCGCAGGTGAACCCGGCGATGAGCGCCGGGTCGAAGGCGGCCTGCGGGTCGGTGTCGGTGATGACGGCCGGGGCGGGCGATAGTTGCGCGGCCAGCGGACAAACCGCGCCGCCGGCCAGTTGCAATAAATCGGCGGCGTTGCCGGCGACCAGCGCGTCGGCCGCGGTCGAAGCATAAGTCGCGGGGTCGAATGTCTCGACGGCGAGCGTGACGCCGGGGTTGGCGGCGGCGTAGGCGTCGGCCAGGGCGCGATAGGTCGTCTCGTGCGGGTCGCCCGTCTGCACCCACAGACGCAGGGCGACGGCCTGGCCGCCGCCCGATTCTTCCGCGCCGCCCCCCTCGGCCGAAGCGAGGTCATTGATAGGCGTGGGCCGGGTTTCGCCGCTCGGTCCCCCGCCGCGGCAGGCGGCCGACAGCAAGACGATGAACAGAATTGCAAGACAGGTTACTTTTTTCATAAGCAGCAAGCGTGAAGTATACGCCGGAACGTTGCGGATAAAAACCCCGGACGGGGCGGTCAGGACGATTGCCTTGTCCGGACGCGCGTTTTATATGTATTTATATGCATGAAATACTGGAGTTATGACCCATTTTGCGCTAAGATGAAAGTCGTGGACATCCTTGCCGCGTTCTTGCCCTTTGACCGCCACCTGGCGATGTCCGCCGGAGATGCCCTGCCGGACCGCGCGCGCGGGGCGGCTCTCTTCGCCGACATTTCCGGCTTCACCGCGCTGACGGCCACACTGCGCCATGAGTTGGGGGCCAGGCGTGGCGCGGAAGAGGTCATCGCCCATATTGACAGCCTCTACGCGACGCTCATCGAGCAGGTCCACAATTATCGCGGCAGCATCATCGGCTTCAGCGGCGACGCCGTCACCTGCTGGTTCGATGAGTCGGCCGGCGGCGCGCCCGATGCGGTGGAACGGGCCGCGACCTGCGCCTTCGAGTTGCAGGCGGTCATGGCCACGCGCCCGGCCATCGTCACCCCGGCCGGGGCGTCGATCCCGCTGGCAATTAAGGTCGCCGTGGCCGCGGGACCGGCGCGCCGCTTTCTCGTGGGCGACCCCGACACCTATGTGATCGAGGTGCTGGCCGGGGCCACGCTCGACCGTATGGCCGCGGCCGAGGGGCTGGCGCGGCGCGGCGAGGTGGTCGTCGCGCCCGAAGTTGCCGCGCGCCTGGGCCGCACGGCGCCGGTGCTGGAGTGGCGCGAGGCCGCGGGCGACGCCTATGCCGTGCTGGGCAGTCTGACGAACCGTGTGTCGCCGTCGCCCCCGCCCGAACCGCCCCCGCTGGAGCCGGACGTGGCTCGTCGCTGGCTGCTGCCGCCGATTTATGACCACCTGCGCGACGGCGCGGCCGAGTTCCTCTCCGAATTGCGCCCGGCGGTGTCGCTGTTCGCCCGCTTCAGCGGTATCGACTATGACGCCGACGACGACGCGGAGCGCAAGCTGGACGCCTTTGTGCGCCGGGCGCAGGCAGTGCTGTCCCATTATGATGGTTACCTGTTGCAGATTACCATGGGCGACAAGGGCAGCTACCTCTACGCCTCGTTCGGCGCGCCCATCGCCCACGAGGACGACGCCGCGCGGGCCGCGGCGGCCGCGCTGGAATTGCGCGAGCTGCCCGCGGCGCTGGGCTTTCTGAACCCGCTGCGTATCGGTCTCAGCAGCGGGCTGGTCCACAGCGGCGCCTACGGCAGCCCGCGACGCCGCACCTATGGCGTGATGGGCAACCAGGTCAACATCTCCTCGCGGTTGATGAGCGCGGCCCAGCCCGGCCAGATTCTCATCTCGCGCCGCGTGGCCGAGGCGTTGCCGGGCGAGTTCGAGTTGAGCAATCTGCTGCCGATTGCCCTGAAGGGGGTGCTGGAGCCGTTCCCGGTGGCCGAGCTGCGCGGGCGGCGGGCGGCGCGGCGGGCGCGGGCGGCCTACACGCCGGCGGTCATGGTCGGCCGCGACGCGGAACGCGCCCTGCTCGACGACGCCGTGGATTGTCTGGCGACGGGTGAATCGGCGGCGCTCCTCATCGAGGGCGCGGCGGGCATGGGCAAATCGCTGTTGATGCAGGAACTGGTGGCGAAAGCCGGCGGCGCCTTGCCGGCGGCCCGCGTCCTCATCGGCGGCGGCGACGCCGTGGAGCGCTCGACGCCCTACTACGGCTGGCGGCCTGTCTACGAGCGCCTGTTCGCGCCCGACGGTCCCTTCGACGCCGCCGCGCGCGAGGCGTTCCTGGCCCGGCTCGACCCCGCGGCGCGCCCGCTGGCTCCGCTGCTCAACTCCGTTCTGCCGCTTGACCTGGCCGACAACGAACTGACCGAGGCGATGGCGGGCGAGGCGCGGCGCGAGAACACCCAGAGCTTGCTGATCGACCTGTTGCGCGCGGCCACGGCGGGCGCGCCGCTTTTGCTCCTGTTCGACGACGCGCAGTGGCTCGACTCGGTTTCATGGTCGCTGGCGCTGCGCGCCCGGCGCGAGGTGGAGCCGATGTTGCTGGCGATGGTGACGAGGCCGCCGGGCGAGGACGCCCCCCCCGACTATCTGGAACTGGTCGCGCAGCCCACGACGCGGCGCATCGAACTGGAGGCGCTGCCGTCGGCGGCCATCGATGCGCTGGTCGGTCGCCGGCTTGGCGGCGTCAGCCTGCCCCCGGCCGTCGCTCATCTCATTCACGAGAAGGCCGAGGGCCACCCGTTTTTCAGCGAGGAGCTGGCCTATGCCCTGCGCGACGCCGGGCTGCTGCGTATCGTCGACGGCGAGGCCCGGCTGGCCCCCGGCGCGGATCTCGAGGCATTGGGCTTCCCCGGCACGATTCAAGGCGTCATCACCAGCCGCATCGACCGCCTGCCGTCGTCGCAACAATTGACCGTGAAGGTCGCCAGCGTCATTGGCCGCATCTTCGCCGTGCGCGTCCTCAGCGGCATCTACCCGGTGCCCGGCGAGGAGACGCAGCTGCGCGAGAACCTGAAGCGGCTGGAGCGGCTGGACATCACGCCGCAGGAATCGCCGGAGCCGAACCTGGCCTACCTGTTCAAGCACATCGTGACCCAGGAGATCGTCTACGGACTGATGACAACGGCGCAACGCCGGCAACTGCATCGCAGCGCGGCGCTGTGGTATGAGGGCGCGAGCGAGGGCGACACGACCCGCGCTCTGTCGCTGCTGGCCCATCACTGGCGTCTGGCCGGGGACGCCGGACGGGCCATCGACTATTACGAGCGGGCGGGCGAGAACGCCTTCCGCGACTATGCCAACCTGGAGGCGATCCGATTCCTTGAGCAGGCGCTGGCGCTGAGCGGGCAAGCGACGCCACCGACGGCATCGGCGCGCCGGGCGCGCTGGCGGCGGCTCATGGGCGAGGCGCGCTATCGTCTGACGCAGGTGGAGAGCAGTGCGGCCGATTATGAGGCGGCGCTGGCGCTGCTGGGCCGCCCCGCGTCGGCGTCGGCCGCCGCTCGTGGGCTGCGGCTGGGGCGCGAGATGGTCGTGCAGCTGGCCCACCGGGCTGCGCCGGGCCGCCTTGTCGGCCGCGCCGCGCCCGACGAGGCGGCCACGTTGCTGGAGACGGCGCGGGCCTATGAAGGCGTGGCCGAGATCTACTACAACCTGGGCGACATCCTGGGGTCGTTCTATTGCACCATGACGGCCTTCAACCTGGCCGAGCGGGCGGGGCCGTCGGCCGAACTGGCGCGCGGTTACGCCAACATGTGCGCCACCTTGGGCGGGATCGGCGTCAACGGCCCGGCCGACAGCTATCGTGAGCGGGCGCTGCGCCTGGCCCCGGCCGTCGACGACCCCGCCCGGGCCTGGATTCAAATTCCTCTCTCGGTTCACAGTCTCTGGACGGCGAACTGGGATCGGGCCGAGGCGGAGATCGGCGAGGCGCTGGCGATCTATAGTCGCCTGGGCGAGTGGCGGCAGTGGTGCGTGGCTGCCTGGGTTTGGCCGCAGGTGGCCCAGGGGCGCGGCCGGCTGGAGCGCGCCGGCGAGCTGTGGGCCGAGCTATATGGAGTGGCGGAGCGCAGCCACGACACGCGCCACCAGGTGCGCGCCCGCGGCGGCCATTTCTTCAACGCCCTGTCGCTGGGCCGGACGGGGGAGGCGCTTGCTCATCTGGCCGAGGTGGACGGGATTATGGCCGATAATCCGGAGATGGTCGCCGTGGAGGAGCGCGTGTGGCACGGTATGCGCGCCGTGGCTGCGCTGGGCCGCGGCGACGGGGCCGGCGCGGCGGCCGAGGCCCGCGAGCAGCTGGCGGCCATCGGCCGCGCGCGCTTCAAGTTTGACCTGCTGGAGGTGTTCGCCGCGCCGGCCGAGGTGTTCCTGGCGCTCTGGGAGCGGGGCGAGGCGACGGCCGCGGAGGCCACGGCGGGCGAGCGGGCGCTGGCCGGCTATGCCCGCACCTATGCCTTTGCCCGGCCGCGGGCGCTGCGGCTGCGCGGCCGCCACGCCTGGCTGGCGGGCAACCCCGCGAAGGCGCGCAAGCAATGGGAGAAGAGCATCGCCCAGGCTGCCGCGCTCGACATGCCCTATGAGCGGGCGCTGACGCTGTGGGCGATGGGTCGCTACCTGGATGACCCGGCGGCGGCGGCCGAAGCCGGGCGGCTGCTCGAGGCGCTTGGCTGCGATCCGTCGCTGATCGGCTAAAGCAGACCTGACAAGGCTTTGATCCGCTCCCGGCGCGTTGCGGGAGGACGGGGCGAACGCGATCCCCCCGGGTGAGGGCGACGTTGCCATTGTCGCCGATGCTCACCGTGGCTGTTGTTCGCCGGTCGGGCGGCGCGGCGTTGATTGATCACCCTATGGGCCGCGACTCCCTGTGGCTTTCTGCCCGCCGGCGAGGGATAATAGCTTTATGTATGACGTTGGGGAGTTGCGGGAGAGACACGCGGCCGTGGTGGCCCGCATTGCCGCCGCCGCCGGCCGCGCCGGTCGCGACCCGGCCGAGGTAACGCTGATCGCCGTCACCAAGACATGGCCGGCCGAGCTGGCGATGGCCGCCTGTGCTGCCGGGATGCGCCACCTGGGCGAGAACCGGCCGGAGGAGCTGGCCGCCAAGCGCCCATTGGTGGAGGCCTCGCGAGGCGGCGCGGAGGGAATCACCTGGCATCTCATCGGCCCGGTGCAGAGCCGCAAGTCCGGCCCGGCGGCCGCCTGTGCCGACGTTTTCCACGCGCTCGACCGCGACAAGATCGCCCGCCGCCTCTCGGCCGATCGGCCGCCCGCCGCCCGGCCGCTGCCCTGTTTCATCGAGGTCAACGTCTCCGGCGAGGCGAGCAAGCTGGGGCTGGATATGAGGAACTGGGAGACGGATGCGACCCAGCGCGGGAATCTGCGTAAATTGATTACAGAGACGGCCGCGTTGCCGGGCCTATCGGTCGTGGGCCTGATGACGATGGCCCCGTGGCACGCCGAGCCGCCGGCCATTCGCACCGTCTTTCGCCGCGCGCGGCAGCTGGCCGAGTGGGCGCGGGCGGAGTTGGGCGGCGAGCCGCTCTGCCTCTCGATGGGCATGACCGACGATTTCGAGATCGCCATCGAGGAAGGGGCGACCCACGTGCGCGTCGGCCGGGCGCTCTTCGGCGAGCGGACTTAATGAATCGCGGGGTTACGCCGGGCGTCAGCCTGATTATTATGTAAAGAAAGGACAATTGTTATGCTTCTGGTCAACGTCATCAACGCGATCTTTTTCGTCTTCTACGGGCTGCTGATCGCCAGTATTATTTTTTCGTGGATCCGGCCCGACCCCTATCACCCAACCTGGGGGCCAATCGTTCGCGTGGTCAACGGTATCGTGAACCCGATCCTGAACCCGATTCGCCGGCTGCTGCCGCCGATGGGCGGCCTCGACTTCAGCCCCATGGTTGTCCTGGTGCTGGCGCGCGTGTTGCAGGGGGCGCTTATTAATCTGGTGGTGTAGGGGTGGGGGGGCGGGGGTGTGATGATCACCGGCCGCGCCAGGGTCTGGGCTACCGGACGCCAGCCGTTGTTCATTTTGCCGTCGGGGTGCCGATTGTGTGACCGGCCGATCTACCTTAGCTTTGCCGGTTTGTGGTCTTGACTTTGGGGGGGCACTTTACATAGATGAGAAAAAGTGGAGCATTGCGGCCGACGACGGGCAAATGAGGGGAACAGTATGGCTCAATGAACCACTTCAATCCCCCGTTCAACAAACACCTGTTTGCAGTGTTGTTCCCGCTCCTTGCTGAGCCATTTATGCATGGCCTCATTGTCCTCATGGAGGTTGGGGGCGCCGATTTTGCGGGTTTTCTCGTGCCACAACGGGTTGTACGGTAGTTGCGCTGCCTTCTTCACACCCAGATCTGCCAGAAATCCGGCGATGGCATGGAGGTTTTCGTCGTTATCGGTGATGTTGGGGATCAGGGGCACGCGCGGCAATAGCGTCACCCGGCGGCCGTCCCCGGCGTTGTCCTGCTCAATGCGCTGATGTAGCCGGGCGAAATTGTTCAGAATCAGGGTGTTGGGTCGGCCGCAGTAATCCTTGTGGGAATCCTCATCGTAGATCTTCAGATCGAAGAAGATGCAATCCAGATAGGGCAGCATCTGCGCGACGAAGTTGTCGAAATGGAAATGGCCGCAGGTCTCCAGCAGAGTGTGGATGCCTTCCTGTTTCAGCCGTCGCAGAAGCTCCGCAGCGAACTCCATGTGCAGGGTCGGTTCGCCGCCGGACAGGGTCACGCCGCCGCCGGAGTTGTCGTAGAATGGTTTGTCCTTCCTGACCCGGCTCACGATCTCTTCCATCGACATCTGCTTGCCGACGCGGGTCAACGCACCGGACGGGCACGCCTCGACACACTCAAAACAAAGCGTGCATTTATCGCGGTCGACAAAGAGCGGATTGCTCTTGGACAGCGCCTCTACCGGGCAGGTGCTGATGCAGGTGCCGCAGTCAATGCAGGCCCGGGCGTCGTATGACAGCTCGGCGGTCACTTTCATGCTTTCCGGGTTGTGGCACCAGACACAGGAAAGCGGACAGCCCTTCAAAAACACGACAGAGCGAATACCCGGCCCGTCATCGAGGGAGTTGCCCTTGATCTCCAGCAGGAGAGGGGCTTTCATGCTGTTTCTCCATTGCTCATGCTATTCACCACCGCCGGGAAACCCGGTTGCTGCAGTCGGATTTCCCGACCTGACAGGTGGGTCCTATATAGCCCGGATGGCTCTAAATCTTGTCGCGCCCACCTGTCTGGTCATTTACACTGATGTTACCATCCGTTACAGTGCGCTAGGCGACAAACTCGGAGCGTTCGATAAGCTCGATCTGCATGTCCCGATTCAGGGTCACGAAATAGGCGTTATACCCGGAGATTCGCACCAGCAGGTTCTGATAGTTTTCCGGATGAACCATGGCATCGCGCAACGTATCGCTGGATACCACGTTGAATTGCATCTGCATGCCGCCGATCTCGCAGAAAGTCTTGGCATAGGAGTAGATGTGGTCAACCGATTGCTGATGGGTCTCGTGGCTGTCGGGCACGATTTTCACATTGAAAGCGATGTTGTTGTTCATGTTCTTCGCTTTCAGGCTGCTCACGTCCCGCAGGTTATCGAGAATGCTCTTCGAGGCGTGGGCTTCCGGTGTCAGGCCCGGCGTAAAGGCCTTGCCCGACAACCGCCCTGAGGGGAGAGCGCCAGTGAGCGAGCCGAAGGCCACATGGTTCGACATTGACCAGAAGCCTGCCGTGTACTTGCCGCCCCGGTAGTTGGTCTTGCTGATAAAGCAGTCATGGGCGAACTTCGTCACCCGGTTGGCCATTTCCACCGACTCCTCATTGCCCGAACCGAAGAGGGGAACGCGGGTTTTGATTCTGGCCAGCAGCGCCGGGTTGTCGGCGAAGTTGGTCTTAACGGCTTGCGCCAACTCTTCGAACGTGACCGATTTCTCGTCGTACACCAGCTTTTTGATCACCAGCAAGGAGTCGGTAACATCCGCCAGCCCGATCAGCGCCGTGCCGGAGGTGTTATACAGAGCCCCGCCGTGGGTCACGTCCCGCCCCTTCTCGACACACCCTTCCATCACGCTGGATAAAAACGGCGTGGGGCGCAGCACTTGATGGGCCTCGCCGAGCAGATTGTTGTATTCACAGGCGTTATCGGCCAGGAACTGAAACTGCCGGCAAAACGCGGCAAAGAAGCTGTCGAAGGTCGGAAACGCGCCCTGTTGGATGTCGCCCGTTTCCGGGCCGACCTTCCACTGCATCAAGGGGTGCTCGCCGTTGTTCAGCGCCATTTCCAGCGCTGCCACCATGTTGAACATCATGCTGTTGGTGTGGCCCATGTGCTTGCCGGAGAGTGTCGGCTCCACGCAGCCGGTGGCCGACCAGTCCCGCAGGTGCTCCAGCGGATAGTTGAACTCCTGCAGCGATTCCATCACGGCGATGTCGTTGTGGATCGACGGCGTGGCCGTGGTGTTCAGGTTCACCTCGCAAAGACGTTTCAGGTAGGTGGTGCTGTTCTTCCCGGCATGATAGCGGGCATTTACATTCGGATCGCGAATGGCCAACATCTCGGTGACCTTCAGGAAGATGTAGGTGAGGTCGTTGACGGCATCCTCACCTTCGGGCGTCACGCCACCCAGGGTGATCGCCTGATCCGACGAGCTGCCGCCGAACAGGTAGTTGCCGATGTCGGGCACCATGGGCAGATGGTCGGTGCCGCGCATGAACAAACAGCCGACCAGTTCCACTGCGTATTTGATGTAGGCCTCGCGCTCCGCCTCGGTGCTGAGCCTGGCCATGTCGGCCTCGAAGTAGGGTTGCAGCCACTGATCCAGCCGGCCCATCGAGAACCCGGCGTTCGTGTTTTCCATGTGCACCGCAACCCAGAGCACCCACACGGAATTGACGGCTTCCAGCAGGGTTTTGCATGGGTTTGCCGGGGCATTGGCGAGGGCCTGGGCCAGGTCGCTCAGCTCCTGTTTGCGAGCCGGGTTGGTCTCGCGGCGCGCTTCTTCGGCCGCTTGCTTCGCCAGATTGGCCGCGTAGGCATTGACCCCTTCCAGGGTGAGCTTCATGGCCTGCAATGTCGTCCGCGTCTCCGTATCGGCCGCGGGAACGGCCGCCAGCCGCTCATCGATCTCGGCCATAATGCCGTTGGTGCCGCGGGCCAGCAATTTGGGGTAGTCAATGATCGTGTGCGAGAGCGCCACCGTCTTCCACAGGAAATAGACCGCAAACCGATCGTCCAGTTGCTGGCACAGCGGGTTCCCGTATTCCTCGCGCACCCACTGGCGGAAATTGCGATGTACCCAGAAAGGAAACACTTCTTCATGCAGAATCCGGATGGTGTCCTCGTCAATGTCGTAGGGATTGAGCGCGCGATAGGGCACAGTCAACAACTCGCCCCACAGCATGGCGGCGTGGCTGTCGGGATAGAGCACCACGCCGATCTCCTTGGTCGTGGTGGTGCCCGCGAGCAAGTCGTTCTTTCGGATAATGGGTTGGCGATTGGCCATCAGGTAGTTGAAGGCCTGAGCCTGGCGCAACTCCGGTGACCACGGCTCTCCCTGCTGATCCACCTCAAAGCCGTTTGTGCGATACCAGTCGGTAAGCAACTTCGGGCGTTCATGGCAGACGGCCGGCTTGACGTTGAAGTGAATGTCCAGGAACTCCTTCAGGCGGGGGAAGTCACGGATGCTTAGCTCCGGCAGATAGGCGTCCTTCAGATACTTCACACCGGGGTCTTTGGCGGGCTTGCCGTTGGCGGCTTCGTTGGCCCTGAGTTGGGCCAGGATTTTCTGCGGCGCTTCCGGGTCATTCTTGGCCGCAATTGACGCTTCCGGTCTGTTCTCGTGGCGCGCCTTTTCCAGCATGCGGACATGCATTTTGTACATCACCTGCGAAATGATGAAGTTGAACAGCAGGATGTAGCTGAGGTCGCCCTGCATCACCACCCGATTGGTCATCACCATCTTCATCAATTCGCTGGGGACGGAGGTGGCTACCTCCAGAAGAACAGCTTCGTCGTCCAGAATGATCTGCCCGTCGACCCGGTCGGGAATATGGGGCAACACCTTTATGTTGCCGTTTTCAAACCGCACCGCTCGATTGACCGAGTCATTTTTGGTGCGGATACCGATGCTGAAATTGATCCAGCCGTCCTTTGATTTGAGACTGCTTTTCAGGCTCGGCCGGATGCGATAATTCAGGGCGATGAAATCCAGAAACAAGTGCGTGCCGAGATTGCCGATGCTGTTCATGGGTGGTCCTCTTCAGAATTGTAGTTTTGAGGGAGTGGATTGTCTGGAGAAAGGTATTGCAAGGCGCTTGCTCCGGATGTATCGACTTCGTTTTTCAGCTGCTGAATGTTATGGATCAGTGCGTTGATAATGGGCTGTTCCAACGTTCGTGGAGCTTCGTGGACATAGTTCAGCAGCGTGTTGTTGCAGGCGGAAATGTAACCGTGCAGCGCACACCAAAGCGAAATTACATAGACGCGTAATGTATCGGCGGGGATTGTTGGCGCCTTGCCCGTGTCAGGTTGCGACTCATGGGTATTGACAACATTCCCGCCCGCCAGAAGGAATAACGCGCTCACCTTTAACGCGGTAGAAAGCTCGTGGCCGGCGGCATTCTCCATTTCAGTGCCGACGTAATCTTCGTATCTGGGGACGCTCAGGGTGAACATCAGGTTGTAGACGTTGGTTTCTCCAAAGCCAAAATCGACATAGGCCTGAAGCACTGCCCTGAATTTGTCCAGCGGGTCCTGAGCTGCGTCGTAGGCGGCCAGGCATCTTTCATAGAGCTGTTCAAACCCGCGGGTGATAATCGCCAGATACAGCTCATCCTTGTTGAGGTAGTAGCTGTAAATGGTCACCGCGGTGACTCCCAGGCGCCCGGCGAGTTTCCGCATGCTGAACCCCTCAAATCCCTCTTCCACGATCAGGTCGAGAGCTTGATCCAGAATGCTCTGTTTTATCTGTTCAATTTCTGCAGGAGAACGCGGTTGACGAGGCATTTCCAAATCGCAATCTATTAAGATAACATTGTTAGTATAACACTGTTTAGGTGTATTAACAAGGTCTCATTTTGCGATTTTTGATAGTGCAGCTTTCTTTCTGCAGCGGATTCAAATCCGCTTCTGTTACACAAAACCTGTTCAAACAGGTTTCCAACAGAGGCGATAACCGACTTCCGGGTCGGAAAGGCGAGCAAGCGGAAGGATAAGTGGGTAATCCAATGAGATTGAAAATGAAAAAGAAGACGGCTACGATGATGTTTACCCACCGATTCACGGGTTGGTTTAGGGTCAGGGACAGAAAAACCATCACTATTGGAATCATCATCAAAATTGCGATTCCCAACCACATGGCCTGGGTCATCGGCCTGCCGCCTATTTCTCCCGCTTTGAAGTCGCCACTGTATATCCGCAGCACATCCCCTAGCAGGTAGGTCAACATCAATGCCACCCACAATCCCGAAAGCTTTATCGGCACTTCTCCCATAGCAAAAGCTCCTTGCACTGGACCACCAAACGGCAAAACCAAAATGGAGCACCGGATGAAAGAATGGGCGCCTCAACTGCAACATAAACAACGACCGACCTCCGGTAGCCGGGGATTTGGTCCGGCCGGCCGGCCGAAGTTGTGCAACCGGAAATAATCGCCTGACCCGCGATCCTCTTCTCCCTATCTCAATCCCGTCAGCGATCGGGCAATGACCATTCGCTGAATCTCGCTCGTGCCCTCGTAGATCTCGGTGATCTTGGCGTCGCGGAAGTAGCGCTCCAGCGGCATCTCCTTGCTATAGCCCATGCCGCCGTGAATCTGGATGGCCTGCGTGGTCACCCACATGGCCGTTTCGCTGGCGAACAGCTTGGCCATGCTGGCCTCCATTGAATAGCGGCCGCCGGTGCGGGTCGCGGCCATCTTGGCCAGCGCCGCCTGATAGATGAGCAGCCGGCTGGCGTCCACGCGGCATTTCATATCGGCCAGCTTCTGCTGGATCATCTGGAACTCGCCGATCTTTTGCCCGAACGCCTCGCGCTCTTTGGCATAGGCAATGCTGGCCTCCAGCGCCGCCTCGGCGATGCCCAACGCCTGCGAGGCGATGCCGATGCGCCCCGCGTCGAGCACAGTCATGGCGATCTTGAACCCTTCGCCCTCTGCGCCCAGCCGGTTTTCCACCGGGCATTCATAGTTGTCGAAGATGATCTCGCTGGTGGCGCTGGCGCGGATGCCGAGCTTTGGCTCCTTTTTGCCGCGGGTGAAGCCCGGCTTGTCGGTTTCGATCATGAAGGCCGAGACGCCCTTGTGGGTCTTCTCCGGCTGGGTCATGGTGAAGAGAACGATGGTGTCGGCGTAGGGGGCCGAGGTGACCCACGATTTGCGGCCGTTGATGACGTAATGGGTCCCGGCCTCGTTGAGCACGGCCCGGCTTTTCATCGTGCCTGCGTCGCTGCCGCTCATCGGCTCCGTCAGGCTATAGGCGCCGATCTTCTGCCCCGTGGCCACC
>JACDJA010001423.1_pt1 | contig 20011 bp, 14 predicted proteins | sample 7449241 | NCBI WGS metagenome assembly JACDJA01 (sample SAMN14253289, study PRJNA609438) | sludge metagenome | isolation source: initial anaerobic sludge | collected 2018-12-20 | reverse complement strand
GAATTAGGGATGAGAAGTTTATCCCGAGCGGAGTCGAGGGGAATCCCTCTATCGGCTCTTGATTTTTTGAAAGTGTGAATTAGGGATGAGAAGTTTATCCCGAGCGGAGTCGAGGGGAATCCCTCTATCGGCTCTTGATTTGAAGGAGGGAAATGAAAGACCTGCCTTTCAAACCAGAAATTTGATTTGAAAAGAAAGGAGTTTGTTCCTGGCTGTTCGTTGAAAATATTTAAAAGCATAATTGTGGATTGGCAGTTGTGGTTCATGATTTAAAAGGGGGAGATACTCAAGCGGCCAACGAGGACAGACTGTAAATCTGTTGGTTTTCACCTTCGCAGGTTCGAATCCTGCTCTCCCCACAGTTTGAAAATTCCAGTTTTCAAGCACCAAATTCCCAAAGGATCTGGACTTAGAATTGGAAATGTTCTTATTTTTTTCGGTATTTGGAATTTGGAATTTCCATAAAATAGATGGAGTAGCTCTCCCGATAGGTATCGGGATGGTAGTCCGCCGCGGTGGATCCAAGTTTCTGTCGCACATTAGTTCATTAAAATATTGAAAATTAAATCCATAATTGTGAAGTCATATTTCATAATTAAAAATTGCGGGAGTAGCTCAGTTGGTAGAGCGTCAGCCTTCCAAGCTGAATGTCGCCGGTTCGAACCCGGTCTCCCGCTCTAAAATGAGTTACAAGTTGTAAAGTTACAAGTTTGCAGGTTGGGGTAACCTGAAACTCGAAGCCTGGAACCTGAAACGAAAAACGCCGATGTAGCTCAGGGGTAGAGCGCTTCCTTGGTAAGGAAGAGGTCATGGGTTCAATTCCCATCATTGGCTCGATTGGAATTTTTACCGGTGTCCCAGAATATATTTTGCTTAAAGCAAAGTTCGTTTTGGAGCATTGGATAATCTCAAATAAATAAGGGTCAATTATTGGCTCAAGATTGAATACAATTGAACACTAATATATAACAAAGATTAAATCAGTAAAAAATGGCAAAAGAAACATTCGATAGGTCAAAACCTCATTTAAACATAGGTACAATTGGACACGTGGATCACGGTAAAACAACATTAACCGCAGCTATCACTAAGGTAATGGCCGATGCGGGATACTCCGAAGCCAGATCATACGATCAGATTGACAACGCTCCTGAGGAAAAAGAAAGGGGTATTACTATAAACTCTTCACACGTTGAGTATCAGACGGCTAACCGTCATTACGCCCACGTTGACTGCCCTGGTCACGCGGATTACGTAAAAAACATGGTTACTGGTGCAGCTCAAATGGACGGTGCGATCCTTGTGGTGGCAGCGACAGATGGTCCTATGCCACAAACACGTGAGCATATCCTTCTTGGTCGTCAGGTTGGTATCCCACGTATAGTGGTGTTCATGAATAAAGTGGATATGGTTGATGATGAGGAATTGCTTGAATTGGTGGAGATGGAGATTCGCGACCTTCTTAACTTCTATGAATACGATGGAGATAATGGTCCCGTAGTACAAGGTTCTGCCCTTGGAGCCCTTAACGGAGAGCAAAAGTGGGTTGACTCTGTCCTTAAATTGATGGAAGAGGTTGATAACTGGATTGAGCTTCCAACTCGTGATGTTGACAAGCCTTTCCTAATGCCTATTGAAGACGTGTTCTCTATTACAGGTCGTGGTACTGTTGCTACAGGCCGTATAGAAACAGGTGTCGCCAATACAGGTGATGTTGTTGATATTATCGGTATGGGGGCTGAAAAATTGAGCTCTACGATTACTGGTGTTGAGATGTTCCGTAAGATTCTTGATAGAGGAGAAGCCGGCGATAACGTGGGTATCCTTTTAAGAGGTATTGAAAAAACGGATATCCGTCGTGGGATGGTTATCTGCAAAAAAGGTTCAGTAACTCCACACGCTAAGTTTAAAGCCGAGGTTTATATCCTTAAAAAAGAAGAAGGTGGCCGTCACACTCCATTCCATAACAACTATCGTCCACAGTTTTACGTTCGTACTACTGACGTAACGGGAACAATTATGCTTCCTGATGGTGTTGAAATGGTAATGCCAGGCGACAACTTGACTATCAATGTTGAATTACTTCAGCCAATTGCAATGAATGTAGGTCTTCGTTTTGCTATCCGCGAAGGTGGACGTACCGTAGGTGCAGGCCAAGTAACTGAGATTCTTGAATAAGTAAATAAGTAATTAAAAGGCTAAGGGTATCCGCTTGAGCGGATACCTTGGGCTTTTTCAACGTCTCGGTTGTATTGACCGAAACTAACTTGGAGCATTGTTGTCAAAATGATGATAATGCTTGTAATTAACGAGTGAGTTTGCTCGAGTGTCTTTTGAAAAGAATAGCACTAGAGAAACAACATAAACGGGTGTAGCTCAGTTGGTAGAGCACTGGTCTCCAAAACCAGGTGTCGGGAGTTCGAGCCTCTCCTCCCGTGCTTTAATTGAAAGAATGAAATTGCAGTGGGGAACCTTTTCTGATTGAGCAAAAGCACAATAGTGATGAATTCGTTAACCGGTGTGCATAATTTTGAACAAATATTATTCTTCAATAGGTATCCCTGCCGGGAAATTATCTGAAACAATTATACGACCAAATGATAAACTATATTACAGAATCTTATAAAGAACTTAAAAATCACGTAAGCTGGCCAACTTGGGCAGAGGCGCAAAAACTCACCGTAATTGTTGCGGTATTTTCCATTGTTTTGGCCTTGGCAGTTTGGGGTGTAGACACCGTATTCAGCAAGGTAGTTGGTTTTTATTTTGAATGGATCAAGTCGTAAAAAATGACCGAAACGAAAGAAGTAAAAAATTGGTATGTAGTCCGTTCGGTAAGTGGACAGGAAAACAAGATCAAATCGTATATCGAAAGTGAGATAAAACGATATGAACTGGAGGACTATATTGAACAGGTTCTTGTGCCTACCGAAAAAGTTATACAGATTCGAAACGGGAAAAAGGTCAATAAGGAACGCGTTTATTTTCCGGGTTACATTATGATTCAAGCCAATTTGAGTGGAGAAATACCACATATCATAAAATCAATAAACGGAGTCATCGGCTTTTTGGGTGAGACCAAAGGGGGGGAGCCTGTGCCATTAAGACCTTCTGAGGTAAATAGGATGTTAGGCAAAGTAGATGAGCTATCGGTAAAAGATGACAGTATTAACATTCCTTATATCATTGGAGAAACCGTAAAAGTGATTGACGGACCTTTCAACGGATTTAACGGAACGGTAGAAAGAATCAACGAAGAAAAACGCAAGCTGGAAGTTATGGTTAAAATTTTCGGAAGAAAAACACCCTTAGAACTCAGCTATATGCAAGTAGAAAAAGTTTAATTGTTACGCCTTAATAGGTTTTTTTTTAGGCTTCCACTTAAGAAAGACCGCATTAAAAATTAGAAAATGGCAAAAGAAGTCAGTAAAGTAGTAAAATTGCAAGTTCGGGGAGGTGCTGCCAATCCGTCACCCCCAGTGGGACCTGCTCTTGGTGCTGCCGGTGTCAATATCATGGAGTTCTGTAAGCAGTTCAATGCCAGAACGCAAGATAAGCAAGGAAAAGTATTGCCAGTAGCGATTACGGTTTATAAAGATAAATCATTTGATTTTATTATTAAAACCCCACCCGCTGCCGTACAGATACTCGAAGCTGCAAAATCAAAAAAAGGCTCTGGCGAACCCCACGCAAAAAAAGTAGCCACCATCTCTTGGGATCAAGTTAAAGCCATCGCTGAAGACAAAATGCCCGATCTCAATGCGTTTACAGTTGAGTCTGCCATGAGAATGGTAGCCGGAACTGCCCGCTCGATGGGAGTTAAAATAAAAGGTGAGGCACCTTTTTAATCTGATAAAAGAATCTATAAAATGGCACGATTAACTAAAAAGCAAAAGGAAGCGCGTACTAAGATAGAGCCAAACAAGGCCTATTCTGTGGCAGAAGCTTCTGCTTTAATAAAAGAAATCACCAACGTTAATTTTGATGCTTCCGTTGACCTTGCAGTTCGTCTTAACGTGGATCCACGTAAAGCAAACCAAATGGTCAGAGGCGTTGTTACCCTTCCGCACGGAACCGGTAAAGATGTAAAAGTATTGGCATTGGTTACTCCAGATAAGGAGGCTGAAGCAAAAGAAGCTGGAGCAGATTATGTTGGTTTGGACGAGTACCTCGAAAAAATCAAAGGAGGATGGACCGATGTTGACGTTATTGTAACTATGCCAAGTGTTATGGGAAAACTGGGTCCTTTGGGACGTATCTTAGGGCCTCGCGGCCTTATGCCAAACCCCAAAACCGGAACAGTTACAATGGATGTCGCTAAAGCGGTTTCCGATGTAAAAGCGGGTAAAATTGACTTTAAAGTCGACAAGACCGGGATTGTACACGCCGCAATTGGAAAGGCCTCTTTTGATGCCGAGAAAATTGCAGGGAATGCAAGAGAATTATTAACAACTCTCGTGAAACTTAAGCCTCAGGCTGCTAAAGGTATCTACATTAAAAGTATTTATATGTCGAGCACAATGAGTCCTGGAGTGGAAATTGACACTAAAAGGTTTACTGAGCAGTAAAAGCTGGAAATTATGACTAGAGAAGAAAAATCACAAGTAATTGAAACGTTGACTGCGCAGTTGTCTGATAATGCCAATATTTATTTGGCTGATATTTCGGGCCTTGACGCAGGGAGTACTACCAACCTTCGACGCGCGTGTTTTAAAGCGGGCGTACAATTGTCGGTGGTCAAGAACACCTTGCTTAAGAAAGCAATGGAGAGTTCAGATAAAGACTTTGGCGAACTGACAGGGATCCTTCAGGGAAACACCTCCTTGATGTTCTCTGAAACGGGTAATGCCCCCGCCAAAGTAATTAAGGAATTCAGAAGAAAATCTGATAAGCCTCTTTTAAAGGGAGCCTATATCCAGGAATCCATCTATGTAGGTGACGATTTATTGGATAACTTGGTTGAACTTAAATCGAAAGATGAGCTTATTGGAGAAATCATCGGGTTGTTGCAATCCCCTGCCAAAAATGTTATTTCCGCTCTTAAGAGTGGTGGTAGCACCATTGCAGGCCTTGTTAAAACCTTATCCGAAAGAGAGGGGTAAAATTCATTTAGCACTAATTAATTTATATAATCACAATTATTTTTAAAAACGATAGAAATGGCAGATTTGAAAGATTTCGCAGAACAATTGGTTAACCTAACTGTAAAAGAAGTTAATGAGTTAGCTACAATATTAAAAGACGAGTATGGCATTGAGCCTGCTGCCGCAGCCGTTGCTGTTGCTGCTGGTGGAGGTGCTGCTGCTGAAGCCGAAGAAGAGCAGACCGAGTTTGATGTAATTCTTAAGAGCGCAGGGGCAGCGAAATTGGCTGTTGTAAAATTGGTTAAGGAAATAACCGGTGCTGGTCTTAAAGATGCAAAAGAATTAGTGGACAATGCTCCTTCACCCATTAAAGAAGGCGTATCCAAAGCTGAGGCCGACTCTGTATTAGCTCAATTACAAGAAGCTGGAGCTGAGGTTGAGCTTAAGTAAGCTCATTAGCATCACAACCCTTAGGTTTAGGTCTTCCAATCTCGGTAATAATCGGGCCGGAAAGGCCTAAACCATTTTGCGTATATAATAGGGATTACTATTTTATACGATTTTCATTTTCATTTTAATTAAAATTCCGTCCATAGATGTCAGCAACGCAAACTGAAAGATTGAATTTTTCCTCTGTAAAAAATAAGCCGGCATATCCCGACTTTTTGGACATCCAGATAAAATCCTTCCAGGATTTTTTCCAGTTGGAAACCAAATCAGACGAAAGAGGCCAAGAAGGATTGTATAAAACCTTTTTGGAAAATTTCCCCATTACCGACACCAGAAACCAATTTGTACTAGAGTTTTTGGACTATTTTGTGGACCCACCAAGGTATTCCATTCAGGAATGTATTGAGCGAGGTCTTACTTATAGCGTACCGTTGAAAGCACGCCTTAAATTATACTGTACCGACGCCGAACACGAAGACTTTGAAACTATCGTACAGGATGTGTATCTAGGGACTATTCCATATATGACTCCTAGTGGGACCTTCTGTATAAATGGAGCTGAGCGAATTGTGGTATCACAACTTCACCGTTCACCGGGCGTTTTCTTTGGACAGTCTTTCCACGCCAATGGGACAAAACTTTATTCTGCCCGTGTTATTCCGTTTAAAGGTTCTTGGATTGAGTTTGCTACAGATATTAACAGCGTGATGTACGCGTATATCGACCGTAAGAAAAAATTGCCGGTAACCACATTGTTTCGAGCCATTGGTTTTGAAAGAGACAAGGATATTCTTGAAATATTCGACTTGGCGGAAGAGGTAAAGGCTACAAAAACCGGACTTAGAAAATATATTGGCCGTAAATTGGCCGCTCGGGTACTGAAGACCTGGCACGAAGATTTCGTCGACGAAGATACCGGCGAAGTGGTTTCCATTGAGCGTAATGAGATTGTTTTGGACCGTGATACGGTTTTGGAAAAAGAACATATTGAAGAGATACTGGATTCTGGTACCAAGGCCATATTATTGCACAAAGAAGACAACTTGTTGGCCGATTATGCCATCATCCATAACACTTTGCAAAAAGACCCTACCAACTCGGAAAAAGAGGCGGTAGAGCATATTTACAGACAATTGCGTAACGCCGAACCGCCAGATGAGGAAACGGCCCGTGGTATTATCCACAAGCTTTTCTTTAGCGATCAGCGATACAACCTCGGGGAAGTAGGGCGGTACAGAATGAACAAAAAACTGGGTCTTGATATCCCTATGGAAAAGCAAGTGCTTACCAAAGAGGATATTATAACCATAGTGAAGTACCTTATTGAACTTATTAACTCTAAGGCCGAAATTGACGATATTGACCACCTTAGCAACCGTCGTGTACGTACCGTAGGTGAACAATTATCCCAACAGTTTGGAGTAGGACTTGCCCGTATGGCAAGAACTATTCGTGAACGGATGAACGTTCGGGATAATGAGGTGTTTACACCTATCGATTTGATCAACGCCAAGACCTTGTCTTCGGTGATCAATTCATTCTTCGGAACAAACCAGCTTTCCCAATTCATGGATCAAACCAATCCATTGGCAGAGATCACGCACAAGCGTCGTCTATCTGCTCTTGGGCCAGGAGGACTTTCGCGTGAAAGGGCAGGGTTTGAAGTTCGTGACGTTCACTATACGCACTATGGACGTTTATGTCCTATTGAAACCCCGGAGGGCCCCAACATTGGGCTTATATCTTCTCTTTCTGTATATGCTAAGGTAAACAACCTTGGATTTATTGAAACACCCTATAGAAAGGTTACTGATGGCAAAATTGACTTTAAAAATGAGCCTATTTATCTTTCCGCCGAAGAAGAAGAAGATATGCACATTGCACAGGCCAATATTCCTTTGTCTGATAAGGGGGTAATTGATACTGACAAGGTAATTGCCCGAATGGAAGGAGACTTCCCACTGGTGGAACCTACGGCTCTTAATTATGCCGACGTGGCACCTAATCAGATTGCATCTATTTCGGCCTCATTGGTTCCCTTTTTGGAGCACGATGACGCCAACCGTGCCCTGATGGGGTCAAATATGATGCGCCAGGCTGTTCCCTTACTTGTGGCCGATTCTCCCATTGTGGGAACCGGACTTGAAAGACAAGTGGCTTCCGATAGTCGGGTATTGATAAACGCCGAAGGCGATGGGATAGTGGAATATGTTGACGCCAACGAGATTACTATTAAATACGACCGTACAGAGCAAGAACGGATGGTGAGTTTTGACAGCGATTCAAAGACCTATCAACTTATAAAGTTTAGAAAAACAAACCAGAGCACTTCTATTAATCTAAAACCTATTGTCAGTAAAGGGGATAGGGTTAAGAAGGGGCAGGTGCTTTGTCAAGGATATGCCACGGAGAACGGAGAGCTAGCTCTGGGTAGGAATATGAAAGTGGCTTTTATGCCTTGGAAGGGTTATAACTTCGAGGATGCCATCGTTATTTCAGAAAAAGTGGTTCGTGAGGATATCTTTACCTCTATTCACATTGACGAATATTCATTGGAGGTTCGCGACACTAAATTGGGCAACGAGGAGTTGACAAATGATATTCCAAACGTGTCTGAGGAAGCCACTAAGGATTTGGATGAATTTGGAATGATTAGAATAGGGGCCGAAGTAAAACCTGGCGATATTTTGATCGGTAAAATTACTCCTAAAGGGGAAAGCGATCCAACTCCGGAGGAAAAACTGCTCCGCGCTATCTTCGGGGATAAAGCTGGTGACGTAAAGGATGCTTCGCTTAAGGCTTCACCTTCGTTAAATGGGGTAGTGATTGACAAAAAGTTATTTGCACGTGCCATTAAGGACAAGCGCAAGCGGGCAAAGGATAAAGAGGATATTGCAGAACTGGAGGCAAAATACGAAGCAAAATTCGTTGCTTTACAGGATGTGCTGGTCGAGAAACTTTTTGGCATTGTGGGAGGAAAAACCGCTCAAGGTATTAGCAATGACCTTGGAGAGATAGTTTTCCCTAAAGGTAAGAAGTACACCTTAAAGATGCTCAACTCGGTGGACGATTATACTCACTTAGTTGGAGGCACTTGGACAACGGATGAGGAAACCAACAAGTTGGTGGCAGATTTGATGCACAATTACAAGATCAAGGAAAACGATCTTCAAGGTAACTTGCGCCGAGAGAAGTTTACCATCTCTGTTGGGGATGAGCTTCCTTCCGGAATTTTGAAATTGGCCAAGGTCTACATCGCTAAGAAACGAAAGCTGAAAGTAGGTGATAAAATGGCCGGACGTCACGGAAACAAGGGGATTGTCGCACGTATTGTACGTGAGGAAGATATGCCCTTCCTGGATGATGGTACTCCTGTAGAGATTGTATTGAACCCACTGGGGGTTCCCTCCCGTATGAACATAGGGCAGATATATGAAACTGTACTTGGGTGGGCCGGACAGAAATTGGGCCGCAAATTTGCAACCCCTATTTTTGACGGTGCTGAGATAGAAGAAATCAACGAATTGACTGATGAAGCCGGAATTCCAAGATTTGGCCACACCTATTTATATGACGGGGGTACAGGAAAACGCTTTGACCAGCCTGCAACCGTGGGAGTTATTTATATGCTCAAATTAGGGCATATGGTAGACGATAAAATGCACGCACGATCTATTGGACCCTACTCGCTTATTACGCAACAGCCTCTGGGTGGGAAAGCCCAATTTGGAGGTCAGCGCTTTGGAGAGATGGAGGTATGGGCCTTGGAAGCTTATGGTGCCTCCAGTACCCTAAGGGAAATATTGACGGTGAAATCTGATGATGTTATTGGAAGGGCAAAAACCTATGAAGCTATTGTAAAAGGTGAAAATATGCCCGAGCCAGGACTTCCGGAATCTTTTAATGTGCTAATGCACGAATTGAAAGGTTTAGGATTGGACATTCGATTGGAGGAATAATATAACTCCCTCCTTTCTGGATGCAGGAAGGAGGGGGAATCTCTTCGTTCTCAAGGAAGTCATTTTTTGATTTCATTCAAAACAACAAAGTTTATTTTACAACATGATGAACAGAAATAAAGAAAACACAGTACAGAAATTCGACAAGATTTCTATTGGCTTGGCTTCTCCCGAAAAGATTTTGGCAGAATCGAGAGGGGAAGTATTGAAGCCAGAAACGATCAACTACCGTACGCATAAGCCAGAGCGGGACGGACTTTTCTGTGAGCGCATTTTTGGTCCTGTAAAGGACTATGAGTGTGCCTGTGGCAAATATAAAAGAATCCGCTACAAAGGGATCGTTTGCGATCGTTGTGGAGTGGAAGTAACCGAGAAGAAAGTACGTCGCGATCGTGTGGGCCATATTAATTTGGTGGTCCCCGTGGCGCACATTTGGTATTTCCGAAGCCTTCCAAATAAGATTGGTTATCTTTTGGGATTGCCATCCAAGAAATTGGATATGATCATTTACTACGAACGCTATGTAGTGATCCAACCGGGTATTGCAAAATATGAAGGAGGGGAAAATGTGAAAAAGATGGACTTCCTTACCGAGGAAGAATATCTGGCCATTGTCGATTCACTTCCACAGGATAATCAATATTTGGAAGAAAGCGATCCAAATAAATTTATTGCCAAAATGGGAGCGGAATGTTTAATCGACCTTCTGCAGAGAATAGACTTGGACACCTTGTCATATAATCTCCGCCACAAAGCGAATAATGAAACCTCCAAACAACGTAAAACCGAGGCGCTAAAACGTCTACAGGTAGTGGAGGCACTTCGCGAGGCTAATAAAAATCGCGAGAATAAGGCAGAGTGGATGATTATGAAGGTAATCCCAGTAATTCCTCCTGAACTACGTCCCCTGGTACCACTGGACGGAGGTAGATTTGCCACTTCCGATTTGAATGATCTATATCGACGGGTGATCATCCGAAACAACCGCTTGAAACGATTGATGGAGATTAAAGCCCCTGAAGTAATTCTTCGAAATGAAAAACGAATGCTTCAGGAATCGGTAGACTCCTTGTTTGATAACACCCGTAAATCATCTGCGGTTAAAACCGATAGCAACCGTCCGCTTAAATCACTTTCCGACTCTTTGAAAGGAAAACAAGGACGTTTCCGCCAGAACCTACTCGGTAAGCGTGTGGATTATTCTGCGCGGTCGGTAATTGTTGTTGGGCCCGAGCTTAAACTGTTCGAATGCGGTATTCCAAAAGATATGGCTGCCGAGCTTTACAAACCATTTGTTATCCGGAAACTGATAGAGAGAGGAATTGTAAAAACGGTAAAATCAGCCAAGAAGATTATAGATAAAAAAGAACCCGTAGTTTGGGATATCCTTGAAAATGTATTAAAAGGGCACCCCGTGCTGCTCAACAGGGCCCCCACACTTCACCGTTTGGGAATCCAGGCATTTCAGCCTAAGTTGATTGAAGGGAAAGCCATTCAGTTGCATCCCTTGGTTTGTACTGCGTTTAACGCGGATTTTGACGGGGATCAAATGGCCGTCCATCTTCCTTTGGGGCCTGAAGCTATCTTGGAATCACAGTTGTTGATGCTGGCTTCGCACAATATCCTGAATCCAGCTAATGGATCGCCAGTGGCGGTACCATCTCAGGATATGGTACTGGGCCTTTATTATATGACCAAGCATCGCCATTCCACTCCTGAGCACAAAGTGAAAGGAGAAGGCATTACCTTTTATTCTGCAGAAGAGGCCATCATTGCCTATAACGAAGGGCAGGTAGAACTGAATGCCGAAATAAAGATTAGAACTGATGATTTCAATGACAAGGGAGTTTTGACCAAACAAATCATCACTACCACGTTAGGGAGAGTCATCTTTAATGAAAAAGTTCCTGTGGAAGCTGGTTTTATCAATGAAGTATTGACAAAGAAATCACTGCGGGATATTATTGGGAAAATTCTAAAAGTCACCAATGTTCCAACAACTGCGGCTTTCTTGGACGAAATTAAAACACTTGGCTATAAATTTGCCTTTGAAGGTGGGTTGTCGTTTAGCTTAGGGGATATTATTATCCCAGAAGAGAAGAAAACCTTGATTGAAAATGCCAACACCCAAGTGGATGGTATTATCAACAGTTATAACATGGGGCTTATTACAAATAATGAGCGCTACAACCAAGTAATTGATATTTGGACGGCCACCAATGCCGAATTAACTGAACTTTCAATGAAACGTATCAGAGAGGACAAACAAGGATTTAACTCGGTGTATATGATGCTTGATTCAGGTGCGAGGGGCTCTAAGGAACAAATTCGCCAGCTTACCGGAATGCGTGGGTTGATGGCGAAACCTAAAAAATCGAGCGCTGGCGGAGGTGAGATTATTGAAAACCCGATTCTTTCAAACTTTAAGGAGGGGCTTTCAATTCTTGAATACTTTATCTCTACCCACGGGGCCCGAAAAGGTCTTGCGGATACCGCGCTTAAAACTGCGGATGCGGGTTATCTCACCCGTCGTTTGGTGGATGTTTCCCAAGATGTTATTATCAACATTGAAGACTGCGGCACGCTGCGCGGAATTGAGATTTCTGCCTTGAAGAAAAACGAGGAGGTGGTAGAAACCCTCGGGGCACGAATTATTGGGCGTACGGCTCTTAATGACGTTGTGAACCCACTTACCAAGGAATTGCTGGTAGCTGCGGGCGATCACATCACAGAGGAGGTGGCTGCGGCGATAGAAGCCTCACCACTGGATTCTGTAGAAGTGCGCTCTGCTCTAACCTGCGAAGCCAAGCAAGGAATATGTTCACAGTGCTATGGACGTAATCTCGCGACCAATAAAATGGTCCAGCGCGGCGAAGCAGTAGGGGTTGTTGCAGCACAATCTATTGGGGAGCCGGGTACGCAGCTAACCCTTCGTACTTTCCACGTGGGAGGTATTGCAGGCAACATTTCTGAAGAAAATAAATTAACAGTGAAATTTGATGGGAAAGCGGAAATTGAAGATCTTAAGACCGTGAAAGGTGAAGATAATCAAGGCCGTCCCGCTGAAATTGTAATTTCACGTACCTCTGAAATAAAACTTATTGATGAGAGAACTGGGATTGCTTTGAGTACAAACAATATTCCTTATGGATCCACACTTTACATCAAGAATGGAGACAGCCTAAAGGCAGGAGATGTGGTTTGTTCCTGGGATCCATATAACGGGGTGATTATTTCAGAGTTCGCCGGAAAGATCAAATACGAGAATATCGTTCAAGGTGCTACCTATCAAGTTGAGATTGATGAGCAGACCGGTTTCCAAGAAAAAGTAATTTCTGAATCCAGAGACAAAAAGCGGATTCCTACGCTACAAATTCTCGGCAAGAAAGACGAAGTTATTCGTTCCTATAACCTACCGGTAGGCGCACACATTATGGTGGATGATGATGAAAAAATCAAAATAGGGAAGGTTCTAGTGAAAATTCCCCGTAAATCGGCCAAGGCAGGCGATATTACGGGAGGTCTTCCTAGGGTTACCGAACTCTTCGAAGCCCGTAATCCGTCAAACCCTGCTGTAGTGAGCGAAATAGATGGCGTGGTTTCTTTTGGTAAAATAAAACGTGGAAACCGTGAGATTATCGTCGAGTCCAAGTTGGGTGACGTCAAAAAGTATTTGGTAAAACTCTCCAATCAGATTCTCGTTCAGGAAAATGATTATGTGCGTGCAGGAATGCCTCTTTCAGACGGTTCAATTACGCCAGAGGACATACTTCGTATTAAGGGCCCTTCGGCAGTACAGCAGTACCTTGTGAATGAAGTTCAAGAGGTATATCGTCTACAAGGAGTTAAGATCAATGACAAGCATTTTGAAGTAGTTGTCAGGCAAATGATGCGCAAGGTCCAGATTCAAGATCCGGGAGATACTACTTTCCTTGAGGATCAATTGGCCCATAAAGATGATTTTATTGAAGAAAACGATAAAATCTTTGGAATGAAGGTAATTACCAATGCAGGTGACTCTGACACTTTAAAGGAAGGTCAGATTCTTACTGCTCGTGATCTGCGTGATGAGAATTCGTTGTTAAGAAGAAACGACAAGGAGCTGGCCGAAGCCCGAGACGCCATACCAGCAACGGCAACTCCTATTCTGCAAGGTATTACCAGAGCCTCATTACAGACTAAATCGTTTATTTCCGCAGCCTCTTTCCAAGAGACTACTAAGGTGTTAAATGAAGCGGCCGTGGCCGGTAAAGTTGATACTTTGGAAGGCCTGAAAGAGAATGTAATTGTAGGTCATAAGATACCGGCTGGAACCGGAATGCGTCGATATGACACTATAATCGTAGGTTCTAAGCAAGAACTGGAGGAAATGAACAGAATGAAACAAGAAGTAAATTATAATTAAAACTGAAAAAGGTGCGTTTTTAAAAACGCACCTTTTCTATTTAAAAACTTAGAGCCGTTTAAAACATATCGGCTAAAAAATTCATATAAAAATGGCAGATCAAAAAAAACAGCCCCCAAAGCAGGGACAGATAAATATAGAATTGGATGAAGCCGTGGCCCAGGGCATTTACAGCAACTTGGCCATTATTAACCATTCGGTATCCGAGTTTGTTGTGGACTTCGTCACGATTATGCCGGGAATTCCAAAGAGCAAAGTAAAGTCTAGGATCATCTTGACTCCACAGCATGCCAAAAGGTTTCTTAAGGCATTGAACGATAATGTCAAGCGCTTTGAGAATGCCCACGGCGAAATTAAAGACTATGAACAACCCCCCATTCCTTTAAATTTTGGCCCGACTGGGGAAGCATAAAGGAGCTATCACAAAAAAATAGGCGTGTTATCGATAACACGCCTATTTTTTTTCAAGTAAATTTTAAAGATTATAGTTTTGTTTTCCTCTACTTTTCTACCTTCTCAAACTCACTCACAAAATGTAACTTTACATTCGGATATTTTGATTGGGTCATTTGCAGTGTAAATGCAGAATCGGCAAAGAACACTAATTGGCCGCGTTTATCTTTAGCCAGAAACCTTGACTTTACCCTCTTGAAATCGGCAAATTCCTCGCTCTTGGGATCTACCGGATCTACCCAACAGGCCTTGTGGACATTCAGATTTTCATAAGAGCATTTGGCGCCGTATTCGTGCTCGAGTCGATATTGGATAACCTCGAATTGTAGTGCTCCCACTGTTCCGATTACCTTTCTTCCATTGAGTTCTAAAGTAAAGAGCTGGGCCACGCCCTCGTCCATCAATTGGTCAATGCCTTTTTCCAATTGTTTGCTCTTCATGGGGTCTGCATTGTTGATATACTTAAAGTGTTCGGGTGAAAAACTGGGAATACCCTTGTAAAGCATCTCTTCTCCCTCTGTAAGGGTGTCGCCGATCTTAAAGTTTCCCGTGTCGTGCAATCCTACAATGTCTCCAGGATAAGAAACGTCGACAATTTGTTTTCTTTCGGCGAAGAAGGCGTTGGGACTGGAAAATTTTAATTTCTTTCCTTGTCGGACATGTAAATAAGGAGTATTTCGTTCAAAAGTACCTGAAACAATCTTGATAAAGGCCAATCTATCCCGGTGTTTGGGATCCATATTGGCATGGATCTTAAACACGAAACCAGAGAACTCTTTTTCATCGGGCTTTACCAAACGGGTATTGCTTTCCTTAGGTCGGGGAGTAGGGGCAATTTCCACAAAACAATCGAGAAGTTCGCGTACGCCAAAATTATTCAGGGCCGAACCGAAGAACACGGGCTGTAACTTTCCTTCCAGATACTCTTCACGGTGAAAATCGGGGTACACTTCGTGGACAAGCTCCAGTTCCTCCCGGAGGGTTGCAGATGCTTTTGTTCCTATAAGCTCTTCGAGTAGGGGGCTATCCATATCTTCAATCTCGATAGTTTCCTCAATGTTTTTTCGACTGTTACCGCTAAAGAGATTTATATTCTTCTCCCAGACATTATATATTCCCTTAAAATCGTAGCCCATACCAATTGGGAAGCTCAGGGGAGTTACCCGAAGATGTAGTTTTTGTTCAATTTCATCCAATAGGTCGAATGCATCTCTTCCTTCCCGATCTAATTTGTTGATAAAGACAATCATTGGAATGTTGCGCATCCTACAGACCTCTACCAGTTTCTCGGTTTGTTCCTCTACTCCTTTTGCAACATCAATTACCACAATAACGCTGTCCACCGCCGTGAGGGTCCGGTATGTATCTTCGGCGAAATCCTTATGTCCCGGGGTGTCCAGGATGTTTATTTTTATTCCTTTATACTCAAATGCAAGTACAGAGGTAGCAACCGAAATCCCTCTCTGGCGTTCTATCTCCATAAAATCACTCGTGGCCCCTTTTTTAATCTTATTGCTTTTGACCGCCCCGGCCTCCTGAATGGCTCCTCCAAAGAGCAAAAGCTTTTCGGTCAGTGTGGTTTTCCCCGCGTCGGGGTGGGCGATGATGCCAAAAGTTCTGCGTCGTTCTATTTCTTTCTTTAAAGACATTTTTTGTAAGGTATGATGCGCGGCAAAGATAAAGTTTGTTCGGTCGATTCAAAGAAGAGGAAGGAACTTATTCCTACATATTTTTTTATCCCTGCCAGGTAGAACGCTATTCGGATTTCAACAAAATATCCCCTGTTTATAATCGATTAATGAAAGCGACTTGACGATTTTTAATGTTTTTTCTTACTTACAACCCCTTGGCAAGGCCCTAATTACAGCCATATACGTACATACACGTAGGTATAATTCCTACAAAAATTGAGTTGAAAATGGCTGTTTTATGTCGTTGACCGACAATTTATAACTGTTGGGCTAATAGTTCTTTTTTCATATTCATTAACACTTTTTCCGCTTTATATTTGAAACTGTTGATGTGCATGAAATTAACAGATTTAGCCATTTAACTCAGATTGATAAAAATCTAATATTCTAGGTTATGAAGATAAAATACTTAAGACTGATAGCAAACTACTGGACCTTAGCTCTTAATAAAAAAGGGCAAATGCTACTGATCCTTTTTTTATTGGTGCTCTCTAATGCGCCTTTCTATGGTCAAACGGTGATCCACGAACCTGCCTTAAAAACCTCTTCGGCAGTTATGAATAGGGGTAGTTTTAATCTAGATAGATTGAACTCCTTGCTGTATGATCTTCAGGATGCAGCATATTTTAGGGATGGAAAAATGAGTTATTACGGAATATCTAGTCCAACAGTCCTATTTGTCGACGTGGACCAACTTCAAAATATCTCCGGTCAGATAAACAAACTCATGCGAGTTGAGCTTGTTAAAATCTATATGAAAGGAAGGAGCCCAGGAACGATTAATGAAGAAGTTCTTGAGGAACTTCCTAATTTAAAATATGTGTTTTTTGTTTGTGATAGATGTGGGGAATGGGAGATGACAAATCTCTTCTCTTCGCGGGACGATGCTGTTAAGGATCTCCTGATAATCTACAACTCGGAAACAGCAAATTAATTCCCATAATTCGAAAATTTAAGAGGATGAAAGAAAATTACTTTACTGCGATAAAAAGTCATTACCTATTTTCGATAGGTATGCTCTTGTTTATATTATTAGGAAATAATATATCCGCGAATGCACAAGTTATTAAGGACTTTAAACAACGGACGTCCCAAAACACACCAAGCAAAAAGATATATAATGTTAAGGGGGATTTCACCATGTTGGGGAATACCAACTTGACGCTCCAGAACTATACTGAAAGCGGAGGCAACAATGCTAACATGGTATATGTGGATGTAGATGGGGACCAGAACACTTGGAACTCGTCTACTTCAGAATTGAAATTATCCACCGAGAATGGAGCCGATCCTGCTTGCTCCAACCTTATCTATGCCGGATTATATTGGACGGGAAGGACTGATGACGGTGGAACTAGCCCAATGACGTTTGATGTCGATAAGAACGTTTCTCAAACGGTTACCGTTAATGAGGATCAGGATGCCAAACATGGAGACGCAGTAAATTATTCAACCTATAATTTATCGGTTTCCAGACAGGGCTCTTATAATAATCGGTACCCTCGTTTTGATTTTACCACCTCGAGCTCTTCCGATAGATATAGATTTGACTATACCAATAATACTGGAAATAATAGGATCACACTCCAAATAGGGAGTGGCGCCACAAATAATGTTCCGGCTACTTTTACCACTTCCGGAAACCTGGAGACTGCCGTTTTCACTACACCGGTTGTTATAAACGACGGAGGGTTGGTGATTACTATTAAATCATTGATTAGAGATATCCGAACAAATGAAAGTGCATACAGTTATCAAAGCTCATCGGTAGCTAACCTTCATTTAAGTGGAACGGGAACTGAAATTGTATCGGTAACAAAGACGCTTGATAAGCAAAAAGTATCTATAAAGGGTCCTGGTGCAACTGCGTATTCCCCAGTTTCCGCAAATATCAATGATATCTACTATCCTACCACTGCACATGGACAGATGTATTCTGCCTATGCAGAAGTTACAGATTACGTTCAGCAACATGGTGTAGGTAATTATACCGTAGCAGATATAGCCTTGAGAGAAGGGAATGGTGGAAGCACTGGTTTTTACGGAGGCTGGGCCATGGTGGTGGTTTATGAAAACTCTAAAATGACGCGACGGGATGTAACCATTTTTGATGGACATGCTTATGTTGCTGGGGGGATCACTGCCGGTTTTGAACTTCCTGTTTCAGGATTTAATGCTGTTCAACAAGGACCAGTTAATGTAAAACTTGGGGTGATAGCAGGAGAAGGAGATCGAAATATTTCTGGAGATTATTTCCAAATGTGGGATCAAAATGCCAATGCGTTTGTAAGCTTAAGCCATGGTGGTAATTCCACAAACAACTTTTTCAATTCCTCTATTTATACCGGTGGAAATGCGCGAACTCCCAATTTGGTAAATAACACCGGGATGGACATTAGCATGTTTGATCTAAATAACACTGCTAAAAACTTTATTAAGAACAGCGATACCAGTACCAGATTTAAGTATGGAACAACGCAGGACACTTATATAATACCATTTATCGCTATGGCTATCGATGCCTATATTCCAGAGCCAGAAGGTATTGATCAGGTTGTGACGATAAACGGTGTTCCAGCCGGTCCGAATCCTACCATTGAGCCGGGACAGGAGTTGGAGGTAAGCGTGGAAATCCGAAATAAAGGCGATGAGCCCATAGACAATACGGTAGTTACAATCCCCATTCCTTTTGGCTCTACCTTTGTTAGTGCATCTGGACAATATTTTGAGGGATTATCAGGCCCTCAGCCGTATTTCGACCCTAACGTGGGAGCCAGTGGAAGTATTGTATGGAATCTGGGAACCTTACCCCTAAAACCGAATTTTCCGTTACTTGCCAAATTGACCTATAAGCTCTCGGCAACAACAGATTGTTTGATATTGAGTACTCCTGGATGTGCTTTAAATATTCCCATTACGGGAGTAATAAGTGGAAAGGGAGCAATTTCTGGAGTTACTTTTTCGGATGTTTCCTTAATTCAGGGATATGAATCCATAGGCAATTGCCAAGGCGAGCCGATAAATGAACCTATATTGATTGAAATTGATAAGGATGCCTATGTACAGGCTAATTGTGCGGGTGTTGATCCAGTTCAAGTTTTTACATTTTGTAATATCCAAGGTCAGAATATTCCCTTTACCTCAATCAGCGGATCATTCCCAACGGGATCTCGATTTTATAACGAATATCCCGTAACTTCTTCATCTACTGAATTTACCATTTCATCTGGATTCCCATCTACTGTTGGAACTACCACTTATTTTGCGGTACCGCCAAACTCTGAAACTTGTGCTTTCAAATTTAAAATTGATGTTACAGAGATAAATTCCGTTCCTACAGCTCAAGACGTGGAATATTGTTTGGGTGAAACTCCGGTTCCATTGGTTGCTACACCTAGTGAATCGGGCCTTATACTATATTTTTATACAGTGGAAACTGGCGGCACGGCGCATCTAAGTTTGTTGCCCGATACCTCTACTGCTGGCACTTTTACATATTACGTTGCCGAAGGAGTTTCTCCCCAATGTATTGGAGATAGAATTCCTATTACTGTAACAGTTCACGAATTACCTAATGCTCCGGTTAGTACAGGAGATATTGAGGAGTGTTCTGCTGATCCAGTACAGACCCTTGATGCTAACAACGCGATTACTCTACCTACTGGTTACTCTCTTACTTGGTATGATGCCCTCACTGATGGAAATGTGGTTGTCAACCCCGTTTGGAATCAAATCGGTACGGTAACTTATTATGCCCAATTGGTTGCTGATGCCACAGAATGTGGCAGTCTTGAGCGGACGGCAGTTTCCCTTACCATTACAGAATCTCCCGATGCACCGATCAGCGGTGGGGACATCACCGAATGTGAGGCCAGCCCGATCCAGACCTTGACGGCTACCGCCACGGTACCCACAGGGCAGACCGTAGTTTGGTACGATGCCGCCACCGGCGGGAACGTTGTTGCCAAT
>JACDJA010001415.1_pt1 | contig 20070 bp, 15 predicted proteins | sample 7449241 | NCBI WGS metagenome assembly JACDJA01 (sample SAMN14253289, study PRJNA609438) | sludge metagenome | isolation source: initial anaerobic sludge | collected 2018-12-20 | reverse complement strand
TTCTTTGCATGCAATGAGGAAAACCGTAAACCTCCTACTTTCTTTTTTATTAGTTTTAGGGGCATATAAAAATTTAAAGATTATGGCAAGAATATTAGGACTGGATTTGGGGACGAATTCTGTGGGGTGGGCTATTGTAGATGACCAAGAAAATAGAATTTTGGGGATGGGAAGTAGGATATTCCCCATGGGAGTTGATAATTTGGGAGATGGTACAAATGAAATGTCGAAAAACGCTAGTAGAACAGGAGCAAGAGGGATACGTCGACAGTTTTTCCGAAGACGTTTGCGAAAAAAGATTTTATTGGAAACTCTTTCTGAATATGACATGTGCCCCTTGGATAAAGATGATTTTGTTAACTGGAAGCAGACGAAGAAATTTCCGTCGCAAAAACTTGCTGATTGGTTTGCGCTCAATCCCTATGAACTCAGGAATAGAGCCTTAACTGAAAAGATATCTCTCCAGGAAATGGGCCGGATATTTTATCATTTAATTCAACGACGGGGCTTTTTGAGTAATAGCCGAAAGGGCGGAAAGGACGATGGGGCTATTTTTAAAGGAAATTCCAAGGAAGGGAAGATAGGAATCGATGAAACACGTGAAAGTATTCAGGATAAAACATTGGGAGCTTATCTATTTGAAATTTATCCAAAAGAAAATCAACCTTTTGTAGATGGACTGGAGCGGATACGGAACCGCTATACCACCCGAAAGATGTATGTGGATGAATTCGAGAGTATTTGGGAGCAACAAAAGCAATACCATCCAGAACTTAATGATGACTTAAAAACCATCATTGGCGGCAGAAAGCAGGATGGTTATCTTGAAGATGGTGTTTTGTTTCATCAGCGACCACTGCGATCACAAAAGCATTTGGTGGGGAACTGTTCCTTTGAGCCTTCTAAAACTAAATGCCCCATAAGTGCAATACCCAATGAAATGAGGCGTATTTGGGAATGGGTCAATACAGTGGAATGCAATGGGAAAAAGATTTCACAAGAGGAGCGGGAAAAAATGATTGCCGTATTGTTGAGTAAAGAAAAACTCCCCTTTAAAAATTTGAAGAAAGCCATAGGAAAAGTTGAGGCCCGTTATAAATTCAATTATAAGGACGAGGATAAAATTGTTGGAACCCATACCATTTCCAATTTATCCAATAAGAAATTCTTTGGCATGCAGTGGTTTGAATTTTCTGAAAAGGAACAGGAAGATATATGGCACGTGCTTTACTTTTTTGATAGCAAAGACAAGGTAAAGGAATATGCCGTTGCCCATTGGGGCTTTGATGAAAAAAAAGCGAATGATATTTCAGGTTTTAACTTAAAGGATGGTTATGCCAATTTAAGCCGAAAGGCAATTTCCAATTTCCTTCCCTTTCTTCAAATGGGCTATACCTATGATTTGGCCGTAGCATTGGGCGGCGTTAAAAATGCCTTTGGAAAGGAGTGGGCCAGTATAGATGAAAATGAAAGGACCTATTTGATGGATACGGTTGAAAGCATTGTTCGTTCAAAAACTACAGGAGGCTTCATTGATAGTTTGAGAGAGTTGCTCAGGGAAAAGTATAAGCTTACGGAAAAACAGCTCAATAAGCTTTATCACCATTCTGCTTCCATCAATGTCGAAGAGGTTTTAGATAAATTACCTGTTGGAAAGGAAGCCGATAAGGAAATTCAGGCCATCAGAAATCCTATTGTAATTACGGCTTTGTTCGAATTGCGAAAATTGGTAAATGAATTGATAAAGGACTACGGGAAATTTGATGAGATAAAGGTGGAAATGGCTCGCGACCTAAAGGTTTCAAAGACCAAAAGAAACGAGATAAGAAGTGAGCAGCAGAGGTTGGAGCGGGAAAACGATCGTGTTAAGGAAGAACTCAACCGCTTGGGCGAGCGGATCACTCACGATAATATTTTAAAATATAAACTCTGGGAAGAGTGCAAAAAGACTTGCCCCTATACGGGAGTAACAATCCCTGTCCACAAGCTCTTCACTGGGGAGGTACAGATTGAGCATATTCATCCGTGGAGTCGTTCGCTAAACGATAGTTTTATGAACAAAACATTGTGCTGGGCAGATGAAAACAGAAATAAGGGCGACAGGACTCCTTTTGAGTTTTATGGGGATGATGAAGCCAATTGGACGACTATAAAGGAACGAGCGTTAAAATTGTTTTCTGACACCAAGGAATATCCAAAGGCATACCAAAAATTTAAGCGCTTTGTACAGCAAAAATTTGATGATGATTTTACTACCCGACAGTTGAATGACACCCGTTACATCAGTAAGGAAGCTAAGAACTATTTAAAACAAGTTTGTAATAAGGTGAATGTGTCTCCTGGACAAATGACTGCGACCCTTCGACACTTTTGGGGATTAAACTCGGTTTTAAATGAAGAAAATGAAAAGACGAGGGAAGATCACCGCCATCACGCTATAGATGCCTTAGCGTTGGCCTGCGGTAAAACTCGTTATTTGCAAGAACTTTCAAAATGGAACAGGTATGACCGCCAGGCCATCAGTTCAAATTTTCCACTGCCTTGGGAGTCTTTCCGGTATGATGCTGAACAGGCTGTTGATGGTATTTTGGTTTCCCATAAAAAGCAAAACAACATTATTACCGTTCGCACCCATAAAACGGAAAAGAATGGAAAAGTTTATAAGAATGTTGGTGTTGCAGCAAGAGGGCAATTGCATAAAGAAACCGTTTTTGGAAAGCGCAAAGCACCTTTTGGAGAAGAAGCTTATCACGTAAGAAAACCTATCGAGAACCTAACCACAGGGAAGCACTTGGAAAAAGTGGTGGATGAAACTATAAAAAATTTAATTTTTAAGCGAATTCATTTTTTAGGTGGTTATGTAAAGGGAAAAATCCCGCCCAACACTTTTTTTGAGATAGATGAAAGTGGTGTGAGGCATCCACAGATTTTTCTTCCCAATAAAAATGGGAACCCCGTACCTGTTTTAAAAGTTAGGATGAAGGAAAACATCGGCGGTGCTGAAAAATTGAAGGATGATGTCAATCAGTGGGTAAATCCAAGAAATAACCATCACGTGTTGATTTATAAAGATGCGCAAGGCAATCTCAAGGAGGATGTGGTTACTTTTTGGACGGTCGTGGAGCGCAAACGAAAAGGTTTTCCTGTTTATCAATTACCTCCGGATGGTTCGGAAATCGTTACCACCATGCAGATTAATGATATGTTTTTATTGGGGCTCAATGAGGATACAATCGATTGGGAGAAACCCGATACTTCTGTGTTAAGGAATCATTTGTACAGAATACAGAAGTTATCTTCTAAGTTTTATGAATTTCGTTTGAATACGGAGGCCTCGATTCAAAATAATTTTCAACCATATTATGTAAGAATACAAAGTTTTGGCGAAGGAAAAACCGGATGGACCACATTTAACCCTATTAAAGTAAAAGTTTCTGTTTCGGGGAAAATAGAACGATTGTGAATTATTTGTCATTCCGATAGAGGAGGAAATCGAAGATTCAACGAAGTTAATCCCATAAGAGTAAACACCTAATTGCTATGATTGAATTCAACGAAGGCAGCCATACCTATTGCGTTTACATTATCACCAATAAATATCGATCCACTTATTATATTGGAGTGACCAATAATCTTGGAAGAAGATTACGGGAACATCGGGAAAATATCAAAAACGGGATTAAAACATTTGCATCTAACTATCAAATACAACATTTGGTTTATTATGAAAGATTTTCTTGGATTCAGTTGGCGATTGCGAGGGAAAAGGAGTTGAAGGGTTGGCGTAGGGATAAGAAGTTGGCGTTGATCCGTTCCTTTAATGCTTCTTTTGAGTTTTTGGAGGATCGGTTTTTAAGTGTTTAGTTTGTCATTTCGACCAGAGGGAGAAATCCCATCACAGTGGGTTTTCGGGTTTTGAATTGTGTTTGATTGCTCAGGTGGATGAGGTTCCTCCTTCGTCGGAATGACAAAAGGGAAGTTCATTGACCTATAGTTTTTGGTGTTTAGTTTGTCATTTCGACCAGAGGGAGAAATCCCATCACAGTGGGTTTTCGAGTTTTGAATTGTGTTTGGTTGCTCAGGTGGATGGGGTTCCTCCTTCGTCGGAATGACAAAAGGGAAGTTCATTGATATAAAATTTTAGTCTTAAAAGACCAAACCACAACGGAAAAGCGACCTTTCGGTTTTTGTTGCGACGGTTTTTCGTTGTGGTTTGATTAAAGATTAGGATTCACGATATTGGCGTACAAATGTTTTAAGACCATCTGCAGTTGTGGTTTGATTAAAGATTAGGATTCACGATATTATATACCGACAAGGGAAATATGTTAGAGGAGTTGTGGTTTGATTAAAGATTAGGATTCACGATATTGAAGGAATAACATTAGAATACAAGGGGCAGTTGTGGTTTGATTAAAGATTAGGATTCACGATATTGGACTATCCACAGGTTATGCAACCATAACGTTGTGGTTTGATTAAAGATTAGGATTCACGATATTAAGCTTTCAGAGGCTGGAATAGCATTGTTGTTGTGGTTTGATTAAAGATTAGGATTCACGATATTAGCCTTCAAGTGTGGCAAATCCACGAACAGTTGTGGTTTGATTAAAGATTAGGATTCACGATATTGCTGAAATATACCCAATAAGTTACATTCGAGTTGTGGTTTGATTAAAGATTAGGATTCACGATATTCGAATCCGAAAGGAACAAGCTGCAAAAGAGTTGTGGTTTGATTAAAGATTAGGATTCACGATATTAAGACTGATAAAGCCAGCAAAGGTAAGGAGTTGTGGTTTGATTAAAGATTAGGATTCACGATATTGACGATCCCGGCGTCCTCCAGCGGGGCCAGTTGTGGTTTGATTAAAGATTAGGATTCACGATATTAATATGTTTTGACCTTGGATATGTCTGTAAGTTGTGGTTTGATTAAAGATTAGGATTCACGATATTACATCTCGTCCCCTTGCTATTAGTTTCGCGGTTGTGGTTTGATTAAAGATTAGGATTCACGATATTGTCAATGGCAGAACGCAACGCCGCAGCGGAGTTGTGGTTTGATTAAAGATTAGGATTCACGATATTAACAAAGGGAATCGACAATAGCGAGTGCAAGTTGTGGTTTGATTAAAGATTAGGATTCACGATATTCCACGCAACCGTGGCCACCACGTAAACAAGTTGTGGTTTGATTAAAGATTAGGATTCACGATATTGCCAGAGAGCTAGGCTATGAAAGTGTGGAGTTGTGGTTTGATTAAAGATTAGGATTCACGATATTCGATTAGCGGGAGGCGACTATTCAAGGTTGTTGTGGTTTGATTAAAGATTAGGATTCACGATATTAATGCAGGCTCTTTGGACTTCCATAGTTAGGTTGTGGTTTGATTAAAGATTAGGATTCACGATATTGATATCTGGGGCGTAAGGCGCAATTGTTTGGTTGTGGTTTGATTAAAGATTAGGATTCACGATATTAAGAACATTTTATTATGACCGAGGATGAAAGTTGTGGTTTGATTAAAGATTAGGATTCACGATATTACTGTATTGAAACGGCTATTAAAGCCTTTTGTTGTGGTTTGATTAAAGATTAGGATTCACGATATTCTTTTTTAACTTCAACATAGTTAGGCAAGAGTTGTGGTTTGATTAAAGATTAGGATTCACGATATTTTCTTGACGCTTTGGATTCAGGAAACTATGGTTGTGGTTTGATTAAAGATTAGGATTCACGATATTAACGAGGGCACGATTGACCCAATCTATGCGGTTGTGGTTTGATTAAAGATTAGGATTCACGATATTGGGAACTATAGGTGATGAAGCTTATGTAACGTTGTGGTTTGATTAAAGATTAGGATTCACGATATTTCAATGGCAGAACGCAACGCTGCAGCGGAGTTGTGGTTTGATTAAAGATTAGGATTCACGATATTGAAAGAAAAGCGACAAGTTCGACCGTATTGTTGTGGTTTGATTAAAGATTAGGATTCACGATATTTCGGCAATACGCCACATAGCCTTTCTCGGGTTGTGGTTTGATTAAAGATTAGGATTCACGATATTCAGCCGAGGATCTCAACTGCTGCGAAGTGGTTGTGGTTTGATTAAAGATTAGGATTCACGATATTTCCTGGTATTACCTTAATCCGTTTGGTTAGTTGTGGTTTGATTAAAGATTAGGATTCACGATATTTAATAAAAACCCTATAATGAAAGTTGAAGGTTGTGGTTTGATTAAAGATTAGGATTCACGATATTAATCAGAACGCAGGAAAGTTTACATCGGTGGTTGTGGTTTGATTAAAGATTAGGATTCACGATATTCCACGGTTGCCGAGCCTAGCCGGTCGAGTGTTGTGGTTTGATTAAAGATTAGGATTCACGATATTTCAAAATATCTTACGGATTACGTGCGGTACGTTGTGGTTTGATTAAAGATTAGGATTCACGATATTGAAGGCCCAAAATGAACTATTGCAACAAGGTTGTGGTTTGATTAAAGATTAGGATTCACGATATTTCAATGGCAGAACGCAACGCCGCAGCTGATGTTGTGGTTTGATTAAAGATTAGGATTCACGATATTAGTTGCCGCGTTAGCTTCTAATTATCAAAAGAGTATCGTGCAATATCGAGAATTAAAATGCCCCTTTCTTGTTGTGATAAGGCAAGATTGGGGCATTTTTTTGTTTTAAAACAGCTCCAATTGTGCAGGGGGTGGCTCCTTGGGGACTTCCGCCTTGCCCCAAAAGTTCATGATGTTGCCAAACTGTTTATCGGTTATCCGCAGAATGCTCACTTTACCGAGTGGCGGCAATAACCGGCGAACTCTTTTTTCGTGTACGTCTGCGCTTTCACTACTGGCGCAATGCCTGATATAAACGGAATATTGCATCATGGAATATCCGTCCTTTAAAAGGTTCTTTCTGAACAAACTGGCATTGCGCCTGTCCTTTTTCGTCTCGGTGGGAAGGTCGAAAAATACAAATAACCACATAATCCTATATCCGTTTAGTTCCATAATCTGGGATAGACAATTTTCTTTGCAGTGCCACTAAAGCATTGTTGGAGCGAACTCGTGGTTTTGGTAAGGGCTACCATCAAGGGGCTTTTGGTGTTTTTAAAATAAACCGTTTCAGTAAGGACACTCAGCAATTCCATCTTGATTTCGGTGGTGAGTTCCACCTCCTCATACTTGCCGATTATCTCCAATACTTTAGCATCCACCAAGGGCCGATAAGGCTCCATAACGTCGTCTGCAAGGCAAAAGGCGTTGTATTTATTTCGGTGGTGTATGCCCAACGTGCAAAGAAGGCCACTGCTGGCCAAGGATCGGGCTACCGCCGCCCTCAGTATTATATAGCCATAATTGAGAAAGGAATTTGGATACTCCCCAAAGCGCTCCCTCCTAAAGTCGAAATCGAAAAGATGCTTCCAATAATGGGCTGCGGCTACGGCCTCACGGTTGTCGGTGTCGCCACTGAGCACCTTCGAGGCGTGAAATGCCAATACTCTATACGACTTATCCCGTTTTTCCAAATGCTGGGCCTGGTGCTTTATCTTCTTTTTGACGATTTGCTGCCACAACTGCTTTTTTAAAGGTTCGGATGCCCTGATCTGATTGCTGAACAGTTCTTGTTGGATATAGTGGCCATCGAGATTGAGCAGCATACTCGACGGCATGTGTTTTGAATCGCAGAAAATAACGGCGACGTTGTTATTGATCAGTTTGGCCAAGGTGGGAATGGAAATATAGATTTCCTGGTTCTCTATTACAATAAAGCCAATATCCTCTATGGGAATGGTTTTTTCCAAACCGTCCGTTTTTACTACCAGTTGTTCCCATTTGGTGGTAAGGGATACCTTGTTGGCGAAGAAGAGCGTTCGTTTTAACATGCCAAATATTTTTGGGTTCGGCTCTCAAAGTAGGATTTAACTCCGAGATTTAATTGAGGAAAACCGTAAAGTGGCCCAATGGCTTTTGAATTTAAAGGATATTTCCCATAATCCGCAAGACAAAATAGGAGAGAGCCGTACTAAAACATCTATCGCCAACTGAAATTGGGATTGGTAATAACCAGTCTCCTTACAATCAAAATTTAACAGTCAATTATCAAAGTGAAATTCCATTTCTCCTTACTTTTATGGGTGTCTTAATTCTTTCTCAGGGAATCTTTTAAGATCCAGGCCGTATCGATAGGCCTGAAAACACAAAATGCCCCGTGGCAATCTCCAAATCTAATGCAGCCGAATAAGTAGGGCATTCTTTCTCATTCTGGAACCAAATGATATACCGATGAAAACAATACAAGTTTACCTGCTCCTTTTGTCGATGGCCTTTTTAGGCTGTAGCAAAGATGACGACACTCCTGCCGTAAGTACATTCACCAATTTTGAAAAAGTGGGCAACGCAGATTTTTCGGTGAGGTATGAGCATACTACCACCGCTTTTGACGGAAAACTGTGGGTAATTGGGGCGCGGGTGGATGGCGGCCCCGCACTCAACGATGTGTGGTACAGCGAAGATGGAATACATTGGACCGAAGCCACCGCAAATGCTGCCTTTCCCCCAAGATATGACCACACCACAACGGTCTTCAACAACAAACTTTGGGTGATAGGGGGCACGGATGGCACTGATTTTAAAAATGATGTTTGGTACTCTTCAGATGGGGTTACTTGGACGGAAGCCACTGCCAATGCCGCATTTTCCGCACGGGAAAGGCACCGCACGCTCGTTTTTGATAATAAACTATGGGTAATTGGAGGTTACAACGGTTCTGACCTAGCCGATGTTTGGAACAGCAGTGATGGTATTTCTTGGACTAAAGTGACCGATACTGTGGCCTTTCAGGGAAGGGATTTTTTTAGCACAGCAGTATTCGACAATAAAATGTGGGTCATTGCAGGCGATAGCAGCAATGGCTTAACGAACGATGTTTGGTACAGCCCTGATGGGGCCAATTGGACACAAGCAACTGCTGATGCCGGGTTTGCGCCACGTTTTAGCCAAGCATCCGTGGTGTTCAACAACAAACTTTGGGTGTTAGCGGGAAAGGATATGGATAATCGTTACAACGATGTATGGAATAGTTCCGACGGGATCAATTGGACACAATTTCTGGAGCATGCCGCTTTTTCCGAACGCAATTATCACACCGCCACGGTATTCAAAGACAAAATATGGGTCATTGGAGGGTATGGCAATGGGCCCCTCAATGATGTCTGGGCTTCCAACAACGATTGAATTCCATAAAAAATGGGTGGAGGTTCCCTTGCCAATAAGCCTACGATAGCTTCTTAAATAACGTGGAGTGGGATACTTTTGCTGTCTTCCTGAGGAATAACAAGATTTTAAATGTTAATTTTGAGGCCTTCAAAAAAAGTAAACCCAAAACTTCCACCATGGAAAAGACATTCGACGTCCTGATAGAAATCCCCAAAGGCAGCCGCAACAAATACGAATACGATTTTGAGTTAAAGAAAATCCGTTTTGATCGCATGCTTTTCAGCAGTATGATGTATCCTGCAGATTATGGCTTTATACCCGATACCTATGCCTTGGACGGCGACCCCTTGGATGTTTTGGTCTTGGGCCACGAACCAACTTTCCCCATGTGTGTGATGGAAGTCAAAGCTATCGGCGTATTCCACATGGCGGATGAAAAAGGCCCGGACGAAAAGATTATCTGCGTCCCCATGTCCGACCCCATCTGGAACCAGTTGAATGATTTAAACGACCTAAACCCACACCTTATCAAGGAAATAGAACATTTCTTTAAAGTGTATAAAGACCTTGAAAAGAAAAAAGTGGACGTAGGGGGCTGGGGAAATGCCGAAAAAGCCCTTGAGATTTATCGACAATGTGTAAAACGATATAAAGAAACTCCTGAGGTACATGGGAGGTTTAGTATTTAAAATGGACGTAAGACTGATTTGAAGTTCGGTCTTACATCTTTTTTTATTGCTACTAAGGAGACGGGGTAATTCATAATCAGTATTGTCCGGGGAAAGAAACAAGATGCTTCGACTCTTCTACAGGCAAGCTCAGCAATCGCCGCTGGCGCTATATCCAAGAGCCAAAACCAAAAGCGTAAAACACGGAAGATCCGGCTCTTAAAATTTAAGGAAAGCGGTTGTGTAAATTAAACTCTGTCCGGCGATTTATGATATTTCGGTTTTGTTCTTAGACAAATTGAAAATGAAGGTCCTATTTAAGAACTCCCTAAAGTCTTTATTGACCCGACTTTTACCGGATCATCCAATTTTATTCGGACAACAATGATTCATAATTCTGGATTGTGACTCCTGAGCCTTAAACAAAAAGTCCTACGCCCTAAGTCTTTTGGTCCTACGTCATGAAATCCGAGGTGCATCATTTTACATATCCTCCACTTTTCAATTTCGTATCCCAACCTATTTCCTTACTTTTGCAGACGCAAATTTTGAAACATACTAAACAACTAAATATTAAATAATGGAACAGAACATTATCTTCCTTCCTATTGCACTGGCTGTGCTGGGACTTTTGTTTATGCTCGCAAAGATGAGTTGGGTAAAAAAACAACCCGCTGGCAGTGAGCGCATGCAGTCAATCTCAAAAAGTATTAAAGAAGGTGCCTTGGCCTTTTTAAGTGCAGAGTATCGCCTTTTGGTTGTCTTTGTTGTTATCGCCGCAGCGCTTCTATTTTATATTTCAACGCTGGTTGAAACCACAAGTTGGATGATTGTACCTGCCTTTGTCTTTGGTGCCATCTTCTCCGCTTTGGCGGGGAATATTGGAATGCGTATTGCTACCGATGCCAATACTCGAACTGCCGAAGCCGCAAAAACAAGCCTTCCGCAAGCCCTTAAGGTCTCCTTTGGTGGAGGTACCGTTATGGGGCTGGGTGTAGCCGGTCTTGCCGTATTGGGGCTGAGTTTGTTCCTCCTTTTCTTTGTGGGGCAATTCGTGGGCAGTGAGCCGTCCAATTTCTACTATGAAATGACAATCGTTCTCGAGGCCATTGCCGGGTTCTCTCTCGGTGCCGAAAGTATTGCGCTATTCGCCAGAGTAGGGGGTGGTATTTACACCAAGGCTGCCGACGTAGGGGCGGACCTCGTGGGGAAAGTGGAAGCCGGTATTCCGGAAGATGACCCTCGAAACCCTGCTACCATCGCCGATAATGTGGGTGATAACGTAGGGGATGTTGCTGGAATGGGTGCCGACCTCTTTGGAAGTTATGTGGCTACCGTCCTTGCCGCGATGGTGCTTGGAAATTATGTGATACGGGATATGGCACTGTTGGAACCCTTTACCGACAAATTTAACAATATGGGCCCCATTCTTTTGCCTATCGTTATCGCAGGGGTGGGGATCTTGGCATCCATCATTGGAACCTTCCTAGTAAAAATTAAAAACAATGACGCTCGTGAGCCCCAGGTGCAAAGAGCTTTGGATACGGGAAACTGGACCGCAATCATTCTTACCCTGGTGGCCAGCTACTTTTTGATAGACTGGATGCTTCCAGAGGTTATGAGAATGAAATTCTTTGGTGAATTGGTACCGAGGGACATCCCTTCCCTCAATGTTTTTTGGTCTGCTTGTATTGGTCTTGCTGTGGGAGCCTTGATTTCCTTTGTCACGGCTTACTACACCAGTTTAGGAAAAAAACCTGTGATGAACATCGTTGAGAATTCCTCTACAGGAGCTGGAACCAATATTATTGCCGGTCTTGCCGTAGGTATGAAATCTACTTTCTTTTCCGTAATTCTCTTTGCGGCTGCCATCTACGGTTCCTACGAATTTGCGGGCTTTTATGGGGTTGCCCTCGCTGCTGCCGCAATGATGTCCACTACGGGAATGCAGCTTGCCATCGATGCTTTTGGGCCCATTGCAGATAACGCAGGGGGGATTGCAGAGATGAGCGACTTGGATCCCCAGGTTCGCGAACGTACCGATATCTTGGATTCCGTTGGAAATACTACTGCCGCCGTTGGGAAAGGTTTTGCCATCGCCTCTGCCGCCTTAACGGCTTTGGCCCTTTTTGCTGCCTACGTTACCTTTACGGGTATTGATGGGATCAATATCTTCCGTGCCGATGTACTTGCCATGCTGTTTATAGGAGGAATGGTTCCTGTGGTATTCTCAGCCCTGGCAATGCAATCTGTAGGAAAAGCTGCGATGGAAATGGTGCGGGAGGTACGTCGCCAATTCCGTGAAATTCCGGGAATTATGGAAGGGACGGGTAAACCTGAGTATGCCAAATGTGTGGATATCTCCACCAAAGCAGCTTTAAGGGAAATGGTTCTTCCAGGACTCCTTACCATTATTACCCCTGTTGTTATCGGTCTTATTTTTGGTGCAGAGCCTCTTGGGGGCTATATGGCCGGAGTGTGTGTGAGCGGGGTGATGTGGGCTATTTTCCAAAACAATGCCGGTGGAGCCTGGGACAATGCCAAGAAATCATTTGAGGCCGGGGTTATGATCAATGGAGAAATGACCTATAAAGGAAGTGAAGCCCACAAAGCTGCCGTAACCGGTGATACCGTTGGAGATCCGTTTAAGGATACTTCAGGGCCATCGATGAACATCTTGATTAAACTCACCTGTTTGATCGGTTTGGTGATCGCCCCTATTCTTGGAAACACCAATGAAATGAGCCAGGTGGAACCCACTTCCGATACTACTTCCAAGGAAGTGTTTATGATCGATGCTGAGGGCAACAAGGTAATCTTGACCGACGAGCAGATCCAATTTATAGAAACAGGTAGTTCTATCACCGAAGGTGGAGACCTAAAGGACAAAACCGAAACCGTGGTGGAAATGTTGAAAAATGACAACAACGATCAAGTTACCGCTAAAGTGACTATCCGAAGGACTGTGGATGGAGTGGAAACTACCGAGACAAAAACCTTCACCGGGACCGAGGAAGAAGTCCGCAGCGAGTTGAAGGATGTGGAGGGAATGAAAATCAAAATAAAGGACAAGGAATAGGAGAGGAAAATATCAAATTCCAAATTTCAAACCTGCGAGATCTTTAAGATCTCGCAGGTTTTTTAAACGCCGGTCTCCTTATCCTTTCCGAAAGACTGTCCTCATCCACAAGGAAAAAATTTAAGGCTCCCCTCTCCGTGTTTCTTGGATGATGAGGTTAAAATTTTCCATTTAACAAACTTGCCTGTTAAGGGAAAATTTCATTTTCCTTATATTAGCATGGCTATGGACTATTCCGACCTCATCACTCTGGGAATTTCATTTGGACTGGGCCTTTTGGTGGGGCTGCAGCGGGAAAAGTCGAATCATGAAACAGCGGGCGTTCGAACATTTACCCTTATTGCCATATTGGGCACCCTGTCGGGCTTCCTCACTCGTGAATTTGACAACCCATTGATACTTCCGGTTTTTGCAATCGCGGTAACCGCCTTGATGATTACGGCTAATATGATCATTTCCCGGCGAGATGCCCAACCCACGGCTGGCCAGACTACAGAAGTTGCAGTTTTACTGATGTTCGCTATCGGTGCCTACTTGGTTTTGGGCCACCAGATTATCGCGGTGATTATCGGGGGCACCTTGGCCATTCTTCTGTATATAAAGGAAACACTCCACAATTTCATCGATAAGCTCAAAGAAAAAGATCTGGCAGCCATCATGACTTTTGTGGGAATTTCCTTGGTAATACTTCCCATCCTTCCCAACAAAACCTATGGTCCTTTAAATGTCCTAAACCCACGTGATATTTGGCTTATGGTCACCCTCATTGTCGGGATTAGCGTACTGGGGTATTTTGTTTATAAGTGGATTGGGAAACAAGCAGGAATGATTTCCAACGGAATTTTGGGCGGAATAATCAGCAGTACGGCTACCACGGTTAGCTATGCCAGAAATGCCGCGAAAAATAAAGATATCAGCAAAGTTTCTGCTTTTGTCATCATGGCCTCGGTGACCGTTTCCATTGTTCGCGTAATGATAGAAATTGGGGTTGTAGTCCCTGAAAAACTGGGGTCCTTGTTACTTCCATTTGTTGTGTTGTTTTTATTTATGTCCCTGCTAACATTAGGGTTGTTTTATACCCTGTCCAAAGACAAATCCCTGGAGCACATGCCCGAACCCAAAAACCCCGCCCAGTTTAAAAGCGCTTTTATGTTTGGAATTCTCTATGGACTTATCCTTTTGGCCGTGGCCTTTTCTGAAAAGGAATTTGGCAACCAAGGCTTATATCTTATTTCCATTATTGGAGGATTGGCCAAAAAAGATGCCATTACCTTGTCTCTTTCACAGTCCATCAGCGGTGGCTTGGCAACCGAACTGGGGTGGCGGTTGATTATGACAGGAGTGCTGGCCAATTTTGCCTTTAAAATAATCTTGGTAAGTGTTTTAGGCAATAGAAAGCTTGCAAAATGGGTAGGAGGCCCAATGGTTATTTCCATTGCCGTGGGGCTCCTGCTAATGTGGCTCTGGCCTGAAGCCTGGAGCTTTTGAAGGCGAAATAGCCCTTGCCTCCTCTTTTTGCAAGCATATCCCAGGATCCCAATTCTAACTGGCCTAATTCCAAAAGTCCCGTTTCAAAACGCACCTTTTTAATCCTCATTTTTTCACTACCTTGTTTTTATATGAGCCTGTTCAAAAAAGATCCGTATCAAATAATTCCTTTTAGAAGTTATGGCACGTCAACCCATCTATACGCCAAAGGAAGGGCTCTGGAAGACGAGAACATCGATCTGTCAAAAAAAGGGTTTTTTCCTATGCTGTGGATTGCGTATAAACGATTCAGAACGGATCTGATTAAAAATACCAACTTGCTCCTGACCCTTCCCAACGGAAAAAAGATTGAGGCCCGAACGGACGGCCAAGGATATTTCTTAGTGGATCAGACAGTGAAAAATTTAATGGCAATGGTGGATGAAAATGGGTGCCTATCCTATGAGATCTCCTTTTCCGATACATTTCACCGAAGAAGTATTCAGAGTGGGAATAGGTTTAAAGGCGAGATAATTATTCCGTCAGACACAGCGAAATTCGGGGTGATAAGTGATGTGGACGACACCATTGTTCATACGGGCCTCACCTCCCCATTTAAATGGCAAGTAGTTAAAAACACCCTTTTTAAACGGGCTGAGAAGCGTATTCCCCTGGAAGGAGCAGCACATTTTTATACAAAATTACACAATGGCAGTTCTGGAAACGATGGCAATCCCATTTTCTACGTAAGCCATGGGCCGTGGAACTTGTATAGTTATCTGGAGCTGTTTTTAAAGACCAACGATTTTCCAAAAGGTCCCATCTTGCTTCGGGATTTTGTAAATCCACTGACAAAGGGATTTAATAGGGAACTGCGCAAAAAGGAAAAACCAGAAAAGCAAAGGGAGATTTTGAACATTCTAAAAACCTATCCTAAACTGTCCTTTATTTTAATTGGCGATAGCGGAGAACACGACCCAGATATTTACATTGAAATTGCCGAAGCCCATCCCGAACGCATTCTCGCCATCTATATGAGAAGCGTAAACCACAGAAGAAAAATGATCAGGGCAAAAGGCTTGTTCAAAGATTATGAAACTGTCCCCGTTCTGATGATCGAAAAGAGTGATGAAGCCATTGAACACGCAAAACAGATGGGGTTTATTGGTTAAAGAAGAAGTTGAACCTTTCGATCTCCTGCAAGGTATTCCCGAAGGCTACCTTGTAGGTGTTTACAGCCGTGGATCTACGTGGATCTAAACCTCATTTTCAAGCATCTTTTCAAAATACTCATAAATGGCCAATTGCGATTGCACCTCCTTCTCCGAATTCCGAACGTATTCGTTTTTTTGTTCCGCGTCTATTATTCGCGCCTTGACATTATCTGCCAGTTCTATTTCCAGCACATCGCGAAGGATCTTTTTATGGTCGGGATCAAAAACAGGTACAACCACTTCAATGCGGTGGGTCAGATTTCGTGTCATCCAATCTGCGGAACCGATAAAGATTTCCGGATTGCCATTATTTCCAAATATATAAACGCGTCCGTGCTCCAGAAACCGATCGACGATGCTGGTAATATAAATATTTTCACTTTGATCCTCAATTCCTGGAACCAGAGAGCAGATTCCCCGGATCAATAACCTCACATTTACCCCAGCATTGCTCGCCTTGTAGAGTTCTTTAATCATTTCCCTATCCTCAAGGCTGTTCATTTTTAAAATGATGGAAGCTTTCTTTCCGGCATTCGCAAGCGCTATTTCTCTTTCCACCAATTGGTTAAATCTCCTGCGGGCAGAAAAGGGAGAAACGAGAAGTTCTTCGGTCTTGGGAACCATCATATTTTGTTCCAAAACCATAAAGATCTTTTTAAGGTCCTCGGTTATTTTTTTGTTTGTGGTCAACAATCCGAAGTCTGTATATAACTTGGCCGTGTCTTCGTTAAAGTTCCCGGTGCCAATGTACCCATATCGCTTAATCCTACCTTGTTGTTCCCGCTCTATATACAGTATTTTTGAGTGGACCTTGATATCGGGATAACTGTAGATTACCGTTGCTCCATTTTCACGAAAAATGTGGCCCCACTTTAAATTGTTCTGTTCGTCAAAGCGCGCCTTTACTTCGATAAAAACAGTGACCTCCTTTCCATTTTTTATCGCCTGTACAATGGCGTCGTTCAAGCGCGATTCTTTCGCAGTACGATATATGGTCAGTTTAATGCATTTTGCTCCAGGGTCAGTGGCTGCCTCCTCCATCAGCTTTATTATGGGGTCAAAACTTTGATAGGGAAAATGCAACAGTTGATCCTTTTTCTCCATTGCACCAAAGACGGATTCACAATTTGTCAACACAGGGTGAGGAAGGGGAGGCAGTTTTTTATTGGTCAATCTTTTCTTTGTAGGATTTGGAAAACCCATAAAGTCCTTGAAATTATGGTACCGCCCCCCCAATACCACGTCTATATGCGATACATCCAGGGCTTTCTTTAATATCTCCTGAAAGTTTTTCGGCATTTCTGGATCGATTAAGATACGGGTAGCCTGCCCCGAATCCCGTTTGGGGAGAGAGGCTTTGATCTTTTCCATCAAATTTCCCGAAAACTCATCCTCGATATACAACTCTGCATCACGGGAGATCTTGATGGCATGAAAATGTACCTTCTTCGTCTTTGAAAACTCCTTTTCCAAGTGGTATTTCAGAATGTCATCTATAAAGGTGATGTAAAAAGAAGTTTCGTTTTTACTGGATGGCTCTGCCGACGGGTTTGGAAAAACAAAGAACCGCGGTTCAGCTTGTGGAATTTCCACGATCGCAAATTCATCCTTTTCAATCTTGGCCGCCAAATAAAGGGTTTCGTTTTTAACAAAGACCTCCTTTACATCGGAACGGAGATATCGTCTTACTTTTGTGATGGGCTTTAAGTTCTTTTGATAATAGTTGCTGGCAATATTCATTTGTTCTTCAGAAAAATCTTCATAACCGATCAAATGTATTCCCTCGGAAGCCAATTGGGGAACGATTTCTTTATTAAAAATTGTTCCAAATTCCGTTTGTTGAACGTCAACCTGTTTCTTTATCTCCTTTAAAACCTTGTTGGGTTTGGTTATAAGTTTTTTTCGCAGTGGTTTTTTAAGATGCTTTATTTGTCTGATGTCCGACACGCGAACCCGGAAAAACTCGTCGAGATTGGAGGAAAAAATAGATAAAAACTTGATGCGCTCATAAAGCGGGTTTCGGTCATCCGCTGCCTCTTGTAAAACGCGGTGGTTGAATCGCAGCCAAGAAAGGTCGCGATGGTAAAATTTGTTGTTGTAGAGCGATGCCATATAAACTCAAGGCTGGATATTTAATAATATTGAAATGTGTTGCCATCAAATAAACCGATTTGATTTGAGATGTCCTGTTTCAGAAACGTTAAGATTTAAACATATAGGAAGGCTGCAAAGGTTTTTAAAACCTTTGGGTATAAAACTTTTTAATATGCCAGTCTACAACCTTACGACTTCCCTCTAACCCCTATACTAAAACAACCCGTGCAATTCCGCGTCAATCCTATTGATCACTTCCCCCAGATGCTCGGGATCGTCCACAAAATTGATTTCGTCCACGTCCAGGATTATCAAGTTGCCCTTATCATATCCGTGGATCCAAGCTTCATAGCGCTCATTTAATCGGCTGAGATAATCGATACTGATGGAAGTTTCGTACTCACGGCCTCTGTTGTGGATCTGTTTTACCAAGTTGGGAATGCTGCTTCTTAGGTAGATCAATAAATCGGGCCCTTCGGTCACACTTTCCATCAATTCAAACAGCGAGCGGTAGTTTTCAAAATCGCGATTCGTCATCAAGCCCATGGCGTGTAGGTTGGGCGCAAATATATAGGCATCCTCATAGATGGTCCTATCCTGGATTACATCCTTCTCTTTTTCCCGAATCTCCAAAATCTGGCGAAAACGGCTGTTCAAAAAGTAGATCTGTAGATTAAAGGACCAGCGCTCCATTTGGTTGTAAAAGTCGTCGAGATAGGGGTTGTCATCCACCTCCTCATAATGGGGTTCCCACTTGTAATGTTTGGCCAATAAACCGGTTAGCGTGGTCTTTCCAGACCCAATGTTTCCTGCAATTGCAACGTGCATGATTATTCTTTCTTAGGAAGGGTTAGTGTAAAAGTGTGCAAATTTTTGCCGTCATAAATATACAGGAAATCATTGGTAAGCTGCAAATCCTTGATCGTGATTTCAGGAAGATCGAGCGTAACGGTTTCTGCCAAAGATTCCACATCCCGTTTGGCAAAATTTGGGATATAGTACAGGGTGTTTTCCTTTAATGCGACGATATTCTCATTTTGTTGCACTATTTTTTCATAACCTTCGGCATTGGCTTCATTTAAAAAACTGCCATACACATTAAATGCCCGAAGTTTTTTTTCGGTAAGCGTAAAACAGTAATTAAAATTACTGGCCTGTGACAATAATTTCCCCGGAAAGGGTTGGGATACTACCGTCTGGAATTTTGTTTTGTAATTGTAGATCTCCAATTGTTGTGTGTCCATATTAAAGATCCAAAGGCTGTTGCTGCCTGCCGTGGTCGCCGTTCCCACGTTTAAAAACTGCGGCAGGTTATTAAAGTTGATACGTTCAATTTCGTTTAGCTTATTGTCGAGAAGCACCACCGTATTGGTGTCCTGAAAAAAGACCACCAACTTAAGGGGATTGATAATATCCACAGACGATATTTTCCCCAATTGGAGAGCGTTATATACAAAATCGCCATCTTCTCCTTGTTTATGGAGTATCCGGTCCTTAATGAAATAAGTGTTTTTGTAATTGTCCACCCCCATAAATCGGTCGGTGATCAAAGGCGTCGTACTTTTTAATGAAACCGTCTGCGCCAAGGCGGATTGGAAGGTAAGGAGGAAAAATAAGTAAAAAAGGAATTTCATATTTTAAATAATATTCGATAGGCGAAGATACTTCTAACCTATGTAAAATAGAAATAGATTTCCTTTTCAAGTACTTTTAGCAACCGTTGTAGATATATTTCGGCATCAACTACAAAAATAGTTGCGCAACTATAAAAATAGTTGTAGGTTTGTTTGTGAATTGTTTTTCTAAAGAAGTTATCATGGAAAAATTGACCAATAAGGAGGAAGAAGTGATGCAGGTGCTCTGGAAATTGGAAAAGGCTTTTGTAAAAGAAGTTGCCGCCAATCTGCCCGGAAAGGATTTGCATTACAATACCGTTTCCACTCTCGTACGAAAACTGGAAGACAAAGGCTATGTGGCCCATGAAGATTTTGGCAATACGTATCGGTATTTCCCCATAATCGCAAAGGAAGATTACAGTGCCGAATTTATGAAGGAGGCGAGTGCCAAGTTTTTTGACAATTCCTTTAAGAACATGGTTTCCTTCTTCGCCAAAAAGGAAAAGATCAGCGCAGAGGAGTTGCGGGAAATCCTGAAAATAATTGAAAACGAAGAAAAATAAGAAACTATGGAAATCCTACTGTACCTACTAAAAAGCACGGCCCTGCTCAGTTTCTTTTTTCTGATCTATGAGTTCTTGTTGAAACGCGACACGTTTTTTGCACTCAATAGACTTTTCCTTTTCTCGGG
>JACDJA010001414.1_pt1 | contig 20079 bp, 20 predicted proteins | sample 7449241 | NCBI WGS metagenome assembly JACDJA01 (sample SAMN14253289, study PRJNA609438) | sludge metagenome | isolation source: initial anaerobic sludge | collected 2018-12-20 | reverse complement strand
CATCAACGTGCGCGAGGTCATGCCCGACAGCACGCTGCGCGACATCGAGATCTACGGTTTCGACGCCGAGGGGCGGCTCGGCTGGATTCGCGCGGCGCGCGAGGCCGACTGGCGCGGCGAGCAGGGCTGGAACCTCACCGGAGTGATGGAAACGCATTTCAATGCGGACGGCTTGCGCGCGGTTCACCGGGAGGCGCAGACCTGGCAGTCGGTGCTGACACCGGACATTCTCAGTGTGCTGCTGGTGGCGCCGGAGCGTATGTCGGCGCGCACGCTGTGGCGCTACGTCGCGCATCTGAAGGCGAACGGCCAGAAATCCTCGCGCTACGAGGTCGCGCTGTGGAGCAAATTCGTCAACCCCTTCATCATCCCGATCATGATGCTGATCGCGATGCCCTTCGCGATCCAGGGGCCGCGTACGGGCGGCACCAGCAGCAAGATCTTCCTCGGCATCCTGGCCGGCCTGGGTTTTCATCTGCTGAGCCGCCTGTTCGGTCATCTCGGCCTGCTCAACGACTGGCCGCCGGCGGCGGTGTCCATCGTGCCGCTGTTGATCTTTCTCGGCTTCGCCCTGGCGGGGATCCGCTGGGTGGAACGACGCTGAGCCGGGATCAGAGTCCCAGCGTCGTCGCCGACACGTGCATCGGCGATCGTTGCCACATGCCATCGAAAGTCTGGTGCAGCGGCGCGGCGACGGCCGCATCGTCCGCGTGGAGATTTGCGCGGAGCGCGGACTTGTCCGCGCGCAGCAGCACCCCGAGGCGGTCGGCGAGTACGAAAGCTTCGTCGGGGCGTGGTGCATGCGGATCGGACTGGCGGATCTGCAGGACATGGCCGAAGTCGCGCACCAGTTGCATCAGGCGCGGGTGGACGCGCGCCACACGGTCAATGTCGTCGAGCAGGAACTCGATGCGGCGTCCACCCCCCGCCACGCAGAACGCGCGCAATGCGGCATGGCGCTCGACGTCGTCCAGGTCGAACAGGCCGAGATCGTGGTCGTACAGCCGCAGCACACGGTGGCAGCCGGCGAGCAGGGCGTCGAACGCGGCGCGCAGTGCGGACGGGGTTTCGATGGTATTCATCCTTGCGGGGCCCTCCAGGCGCGGTTCGACAAAAAAATATTATAGCGATGCGTTCCGGGCTAGAATGCGCCGAAAATTGCATTGCGGAGTTCTCATGCTAAAAGCGGGTGACCCCGCGCCGGACTTTTCCAGTCCGGACGCGGACATGAATTTCATCGAGTTGGCGCAGTTGCGCGGGAAGATCGTCGTGCTGTTTTTTTATCTGCGCGACGACACGCCGGGCTGCACGGCCGAAGCGATTGAATTCTCCGAACTCGAGAGCGACTTCGTCAAGCTTGGCGCGGTCGTGCTGGGCGTCTCGCGCGACGACTGCATCAAGCACGGCGAGTTTCGCGACAAACACGGCATCGGCGTGCCGCTGCTCGCCGACAAAGAGCAGACGATGAGCGAAGCCTACGGCGTGATACAGGACAAGGATGTGGACGGCGTCATGCGCAAGAGCGCGGTGCGCGCCACCTTCGTCATCGACCCTCAGGGCGTCATCCGTCACGCCCTGTATGGCGTCGCCAGCCGTGGCCACGCGGCGGAAATGCTGGAACTGGTAAAGGAACTCAAATGAACATCTGCAAGGACACCGTCGTCACCCTCTCGTACATCGTCCGCGACCTCGACGGTCGCACGCTGGAGGAAAGCGACGAACCCGTGAGCTACCTGCACGGCGGCTACGACAACATCTTTCCGCTGGTCGAACAGGCGCTGGAAGGCAGGGCCACCGGCGAGACCGTCGACCTCAAGCTCCAGCCGGCCGATGCGTTCGGCGAATTCGACGAGGAACTGGTGCGCATCGAATCGCGCGAGGTGTTTCCCGACAACATCGAGGTCGGCATGCAGTTCGTCGGTGCGCCGGTCGAGGGCGGCGAGGAAATGCTCTACACGGTGACCGATATCGCGGATGACAAGGTCGTGGTCGACGGCAATCATCCCTACGCCGGCCAGGCCGTGCACTTCCAGTGCACGGTGGCCGAGGTGCGGGCCGCGACGCCCGACGAGGTGGCGCATGGCCACGCCCACGGCGCCCATGGTCATCACCATTGAGCACACGGCGACGCGACGGCCGCCTGCTAAAATAGCCGGCTGACACTCCATTTCCCTCCACGCTTGATGAAAATCACCTTCCTCGACTTCGAGCAGCCGATCGCCGAGCTCGAAGCCAAGATCGAAGAACTGCGCTTCGTGCAGGATGATTCCGCGCTGGACATCTCGGAAGAGATCCGCCGCCTGCAGAAGAAGAGCCAGGCGCTCACCCGGGACATCTACGCCAAGCTTTCCGCCTGGCAGGTGTCGCAGGTGGCGCGTCATCCGCAGCGTCCCTATACGCTCGATTACGTGCAGGGCTTGTTCACCGATTTCGTCGAACTGCATGGCGATCGCACCTTCGCCGACGACGCCGCGATCGTTGGCGGCATGGCGCGCTTCAACGGCGAGCCGGTGATGGTCATCGGCCACCAGAAGGGGCGTGACACCAAGGAAAAGATCCATCGCAATTTCGGCATGCCGCGTCCGGAGGGCTATCGCAAGGCGCTGCGCCTGATGCGCCTGGCGGAGAAGTTCCGCATGCCCATCTTCACCTTCATCGACACCCCCGGCGCTTATCCGGGCATCGGCGCGGAAGAACGCGGCCAATCCGAGGCCATCGCGCGCAACCTCTACGTCATGGCCGAATTGCAGACGCCGGTCATCTGCAGCATCGTCGGCGAAGGCGGATCGGGCGGCGCCCTGGCGATCGGTGTCGGCGACCGCACCCTGATCCTGGAGTACTCGACCTATTCGGTCATCTCCCCCGAAGGCTGCGCCTCGATCCTGTGGAAGAGCGCGGACAAGGCGTCGGTTGCCGCCGAGACGCTGGGCATCACGGCCGACCGCCTGAAAGCCAACGGCCTGGTCGACCGCATCGTCGACGAACCGCTCGGCGGCGCGCAGCGCGACTGGGACGCCATGTTCCAGGCCATGCGTCGCGCCTTGACCGACACCCTGGCGGAACTGCGCAAGCAGCCGCTGGATGCCCTGCTGGCCGCGCGCTACCAGCGCTTGCGGGCGTATGGCAGCTTCAAGGAAGCTTCTGCCAAGTAAAGCCCTCGTCGATGGCGTGGCGGACGCGCTGGTCCGCCATGTCCCGCCTGGTGCCCGGCTGGCGCTGGCACTTTCCGGTGGTCTCGATTCGATGGTGCTGTTGCACGTCCTGCGCGCCCTGCGGGATGTCCATCCCTTCGCCTTGCAGGCCGTTCACGTCCACCATGGCTTGTCGCCGCACGCTGATGAGTGGGCGGATTTCTGTGCGCGCCGATGCGCGGCGCATGGCGTGGACCTTGGCATCCATCGCGTGGCGGTCGCGCGCGACGATGCCGCCGGTATCGAAGCCGCGGCGCGGCGTGCGCGGCAACACGTCTTCGCTGCGGTGACAGCGGATTTCCTGCTCACCGCCCACCAGCAGGACGACCAGGCCGAGACGCTGCTGCTGCAATTGCTGCGTGGCGCGGGGCCGAAGGGCCTGGCGGCCATGCCCGAACTGCAACGGCCGCCCGGCTGGTGCGCCGCGCACTTGCGCCCCTTGCTCGGCGCCGGCCGGGCCAGCCTGCGCGACTACGCCGCGGGGCACGGCCTGGAATGGGTCGAGGACGACAGCAACCTCGACGTACGCTACCGGCGCAACGCGCTGCGCCAGGAAGTCATGCCGCGGCTGGCGGCGCATTTCCCGGGGAGTTCGGCCACTCTCGCGCGCGCGGCCGCGCTGCAGGCGGAGGCGGCCGGACTGCTCGACGAACTGGCGGCGATCGATGCCGCCGCGGCGGTGGCGGGCGGGCGGCTCGATTGTGCCGCGCTGGCGCGGTTGACGCCCGCCCGCGCGCGCAATCTGCTGCGCCATTTCATCGCCCGGCACGACCTGCCCATGCCCCCCGCGCGGGTGCTGGACGAAGCCCTGCGCCAGGTGCTGGCGGCGCGGCACGACGCGCGCGTGCAGGTGAACCTCAAGCCGTGGACCTTGTGGCGCTTTCGTGGTGGTGCCTATCTCGTGCCACCGCTGCCGCCGCCCGCACTGCCGGTGCGCTGGCAGGGCGAAGCGACGCTGTGGGTGCCGGCAGCAGGCGTCGAGGTGAAGATGACGCCGGTGACGGGCGCCGGCCTGCGCCGTGCGGCGCTGGAAGGCTGCGTGGTGACGCTCAGCGTGCGCGCAGGGGGTGGGCGCATCCAGTTGACGCCGGGCGGGCCGCATCGCAGCCTGAAGAATCTGTTGCAGGAGCGCGCGGTGCCGCCGTGGCTGCGCGCACGCGTGCCGCTTCTGTGGTGCGACGGGCGCCTGGCGTGGGTGCACGGTATCGGGGTCGATGCCGCGTTCCGGGCCGGGCCGGGGGAGGCGGGGATTCAACCGGGCGTGCCGGAGGCATTGCCGGGGCATGACAGCGGGCGGCCGCGCGTGCTATCCTAGCGGGCTGATTTTCATCGTTTTTTGAACGTTTTTTCTCTCCGGGAGCACATATCACCATGGCCGTTCAGCGCACGTTTTCCATCATCAAGCCCGACGCCGTCAAAAAGAACGTGATCGGCAAGATCGTCAGCCGTTTCGAGACCAACGGCCTGACGATCGTGGCGTCGAAAATGAAGCACCTTTCGCGTCAGGAAGCCGAAGGCTTCTACGCCGTGCACAAGGACCGCCCCTTCTTCAAGGATCTGGTCGAGTTCATGGTGTCCGGTCCCGTCGTGCTGCAGGTGCTCGAGGGTGAGGACGCGATCGCCAAGAACCGCGCGCTGATGGGTGCGACCGATCCGAAGAAGGCCGAGCCGGGCACCATCCGTGCGGATTTTGCCGAGAGCATCGACGCCAATGCGGTGCATGGCTCCGACGCCCCGGAGACGGCGGCGATCGAGATCGCCTATTTCTTCCCCGGTTGCGAAGTCTACGCCGGCCGTTGATCTGAAACTCGCGAAGCGAGACCTTGCCCCCGCGCCTGCTTGCGGGAGCGGGCGGGGAGAGGGAAGCGCATGCCACAGAATCTGCTCGATTTCGACCTCCCTGGATTGACCGCCTGGTTCGGCGAGCTTGGCGAAAAGCCGTTTCGTGCCCGCCAGGTGTTCCGCTGGATCCACCAGGCGGGAGTGGCCGATTTCGCGCAGATGACGGACATCGCCAGAAGCCTGCGCGAAAAACTGCAGCAGCAGGCGGTGGTGCAGGCGCCCGCAGTCAAGTTTATGCACCGTTCCGCCGACGGCACGCGCAAGTGGCTGTTCGATGTCGGAGTCGGGAACGGCATCGAGGCGGTATTCATCCCCGAGGACGACCGCGGCACCTTGTGCGTGTCGTCGCAGGTCGGCTGTGCGCTGGAGTGCAGCTTCTGCTCGACCGGGCGCCAGGGTTACAACCGCAACCTCAGCGTGGCCGAGATCGTCGGCCAGTTGTGGATGGCGCAGCATTCCCTGAAGACCGAGCCGAACCGCACCGCGCCTGATCGCGGCGCAGGCGAGGTCGCCGAACGCCCCGTGTCCAACGTGGTGATGATGGGCATGGGCGAGCCACTGGCGAACTTCGAGAACGTGGTGACCGCGCTCGGCGTCATGCTCGACGATCACGCCTACGGCCTGTCGCGCCGGCGCGTGACGGTGTCGACTTCGGGGCTCGTGCCGGCGATGGACCGCCTGGCCGAGCGCTGTCCGGTGGCGCTGGCGGTGAGTCTGCACGCACCCAACGATGCCTTGCGCGATCAGCTCGTGCCGGTCAACAAAAAGTATCCGCTGGCCGAGCTCATGGCTGCATGCCGACGCTATCTCGCGCATGCGCCGCGCGACTTCATCACTTTCGAATATGTCCTGCTGGCAGGTGTGAACGATCAGCCTGCGCACGCGCGCGAGCTGGTCGAACGCGTGCGCGACGTGCCGTGCAAGTTCAATCTCATTCCGTTCAATCCCTTCCCGGATGCGGGCTACGAGAAACCGGGCGGCGAGGCGATGCGGGTGTTTCGCGAGATCCTGCAGGATGCGGGTTACGTGGTCACCACGCGCAAGACGCGTGGCGACGACATCGACGCCGCATGCGGTCAGCTGGCAGGGCAGGTAGCGGACCGCAGCGGGCGCGTGATCAAACGACTGCACAGGGAGGCGGCGTGAAAAACTGGAAGACCCTTCTGGCCAGCCTTTGGCTGTGCGGCTGCGCAGCCGTGCCGCAGGGGGGCGACGATACATCCGGCAGGACCGCCGACAGCGAGAGCGGCCAGCGCGCGCGTGCCTTCACCGACCTGGCGAGCGCGTATTACACGCGAGGTCAGTACAAGGTCGCGCTCGACGAACTGCGCAAGGCGATCTCGGCGGAGAACCGCTATGGGCCGGCCTACAACGTCTACGGCCTGATCTACATGGAACTGGCCGAGGACAAGCTGGCGGAAGAAAATTTCCGGCGCGCGATCGAACTCGATCGCAACGATTCCGAGGCGCGCAACAACCTGGGCTGGTTCCTGTGCACACGCGGCCGGTACGACGAAGGGCTGGAACAGTTCGCGGCCGCCCTGCGTAATCCGTTGTATGCGTATCCCGAACGCGCCATGGCCAATGCGGGACTGTGTGCGGAACAGAAGGGCGATCTCGCGCTGGCCGAGACCAACCTGCAGAAATCGCTCAAGTTGCAGCCGGACAACCCGACCACGCTGCTCAAGCTGGCCGGCCTGCGTTTCCGCCAGGGGCAAGTGACGGAGGCGCAGCGTCTGCTGGCCCGTCATGCCGAGCTCGCGCCACCCACCGCGGAGAGTCTGTGGCTCGGCGTGCGTGTGGAACGCAAGCTGGGCGACCGTGCGCAGGAGGCGGTCTACGGACAACAACTGCGCAAGCGTTTTCCGGATGCCGACGAGACGCGCCGCCTGCTGGCGGGGCAGTACGAATGAGCGATCCCGCATCCGGGCCGGTCGGACAGACGCTGCGCGACGCGCGCGAAGCGCAGGGCCTCGGCGTCGACGACGTGGCGGCACGTCTGCGCCTGATGCGCCGCCAGATCGAGGCGATGGAGGCCGACGATTTCGACGCGCTCGGGCAGCCCGTGTTCGCACGTGGTTTCGTGCGCAATTATGCGCGCCTGCTGGGGCTCGCGCCCGACCCGTTGCTGGCCGACATGGGCGGAGCGACGGCCGAACCGGTCGCGGTGCGCCCGGAGGCGCCACTGCCGTCGCGCAACTGGCTGACGTCGCCCTGGTTGCTGCTCGCTTTGTTCGGCGTGGCCGTGCTGGCGGTGGTTCCGGTGGCACTCTACTGGTGGCTCAACAGTGACGAAGACGAGATGCCCGCGGGTGCGACGAGGGCACCGGCTGTCGCACCGGCGACGCCGGCAGCGGCCGGCACGGTGCCGGCTGACCCGCCTGTGGCCGCCGAAGCGCCGCCGACTCCGGAGGCCGTCCCCGCAGTGCCGGCCGTGCAGGATGCCGGCACCGTAGCTGCGGACGAAACCCCGTCTGCGGTGGCGCCGGTTGTGCGCGGTGTGTTGCAACTGGAATTCGGCGCCGATTCCTGGGTCGAAATTCGCGATGCGACGGGGCGCATGCTGCACCGTCAGCTCGACACGGCCGGCAGCAGCATCGAGGTGCGTGGCGCGCCGCCGTTCGATGTGGTGGTCGGCAATGCAGCGCAGGTGCGCATGACTTACAACGGTCGCCCGATCGATCTCAAACCCTTCATCGACGTGACGGTCGCCCGTTTCACGCTCGAGGAATGAGCCATGAAGAAAGCCACGCCGGAAACATGATGTCGCAGATTGTTCGTCGCCCCACGCGCCAGGTGCGGGTCGGCGCGGTCCGTGTCGGCGGTGACGCGCCGGTCGTCGTGCAGTCGATGACCAACACCGATACCGCCGACGTCACGGCCACGGTCAACCAGGTGCAGGCGCTTGCCGAGGCCGGCTCCGAGCTCGTGCGCATCACCGTCAACACTGCGGAAGCCGCGGCGGCGGTGCCGCGTATTCGCGCGCGTCTCGACGCGCTGGGCTGCCGCGTGCCCCTGGTCGGCGATTTCCATTTCAACGGCCACAAGCTGTTGACGCAGGAACCTGCGTGTGCCGAGGCGCTGGCCAAGTACCGCATCAATCCGGGCAACCTCGGGCGCGGCAGCAAGCGCGACGAGCAGTTTTCCACGCTGATCGACACCGCATGCCGCTACGACAAGCCGGTGCGCATCGGCGTCAACTGGGGCAGCCTCGACCCGGCGCTTGCGGCACGCATGATGGACGAGAACGCGCGCCTGCCCCGGCCGCTCGATCCGGAGGTCGTGATGCGCCGCGCGATGGTCGCCTCCGCGCTCGAATCGGCGGCGAAGGCGGAGGAACTCGGCCTTGCCGGCGACCGCATCATCCTGTCGTGCAAGATGAGTCGGGTGCAGGATCTCATCGCGGTGTATCGCGACCTGTCCGCACAGTGCGACTATGCGCTGCACCTGGGCCTGACCGAGGCGGGCATGGGCAGCAAGGGCATCGTCGCCTCGACGGCGGCCCTGGCCGTGCTGCTGCAGGAAGGCATCGGCGATACCATCCGCATCTCGCTCACGCCCGAGCCAGGCGGCGATCGCAGCCGCGAAGTCGTGGTGGCGCAGGAAATCCTGCAAACCATGGGCTTGCGCGCCTTCACGCCCATGGTGGTCGCTTGCCCCGGTTGCGGGCGCACCAGCAGCACCGTGTTCCAGGAGCTCGCGGACAGCATCCAGCGCTACCTGCGCGAACAGATGCCGGAATGGAAGCACCGCTACCCCGGCGTGGAGACCATGAACGTGGCCGTGATGGGCTGCGTGGTCAATGGACCGGGCGAAAGCAAGCACGCCGACATCGGCATCAGCCTGCCCGGCACCGGTGAAGTGGCCGTAGCCCCCGTTTACGTCGACGGGCAGCGTACCGTGACGCTCAAGGGGGACGGTATTGCCGATGCCTTCAAGCAGATCGTGGACGATTACGTCCGCAACCGCTATGGCACACCGGACCCTGCGCACGCACCGCCAGCGTCGGATGACGATCGTGCAACAGACAGTTGAAACCATGAGCCAGGATTTTCAGAAGCTGCGTGCCATTACCGGCATGAAGGATGTTTTGCCCGACACCAGCCATGAGTGGCTGGCGCTCGAAGACTGCCTGCGCGGCTGGGCCGCCACCTACGGCTATCGGCAGATGCGCACGCCCGTGCTCGAGCACACGCGGCTGTTCACTCGCGGCATCGGCGAAGTCACGGACATTGTCGAAAAGGAGATGTATTCCTTCATCGACAGCCTGAATGGCGAGGCGCTCACCCTGCGGCCGGAATTCACCGCCGGCGTGGTGCGCGCGGCCATCGAGCATAGCCTGGTCTATGATCGGCCGCAGCGGCTTTACACGCTGGGGCCGGTGTTTCGTCACGAGCGGCCCCAGCGTGGGCGCTACCGTCAGTTTCACCAGATCAGCATCGAGGCGCTGGGTCTGGCCGGCCCCGATATCGATGCTGAGCACATCATCATGCTGGCCCGGTTGTGGCGCAGGCTGGGTCTGCGGGACGTACGCCTGGAGCTCAACAGCCTGGGTCAGGCGCCCGAGCGCCAGGCGCATCGCGCGGCCCTGATTGCCCACCTCGAGCAGCATCGTGACATTCTCGACGATGATGCGCGCCGACGTTTGTACAGCAATCCGCTGCGGGTGCTGGATACCAAGAATCCGGATCTGCAGGCCATGGCGGACGCGGCACCGCGTCTGGACGCCTTTCTGGGCGCCGAATCCCGCGCCCACTTCGACGGCGTGCGCGCGCGCCTGGATGATGCCGGCATTGCCTATCGCCTGAATCCGCGGCTGGTGCGCGGGCTGGATTACTACAACCTGACCGTATTCGAATGGGTCACCGATCGGCTCGGTGCCCAGGGCACGGTCTGTGGCGGCGGACGCTATGATGACCTGTTCGCCCTGTTGGGCGGGCGACCCAGTCCGGCGGCCGGTTTTGCCATCGGTCTGGAGCGCTTGCTCGATCTCTGGCTGCAGGATGCGCCGCCCAGCGCACCGCCCGAGTGCGAGGTCTACATACTGCACATGGACGACGCAGGCCAGCGCCAGGCCATGCGCCTGGCCGAAACGCTGCGCGATGCCGGTCTGCGGGTGATCGTGCATGCCGGTGCGGGGGGGTTCAAGGCGCAATTCCGCCGTGCCGATGCCAGCGGCGCACGTGCGGCGGTGATCCTGGGGCCGGATGAACTGGCTACGGGGACGGCCAGTGTCAAATGGCTCAGACAGGCGGCGCCCGAAAGTTTGCAGCAGGAACGGCTGAGCCTGGATGCTTTGCCGGTCCGATTACTGAGAAAGGATTGATCACGCATGGCTTATGATCTGGAAGAACAGGAGAAGCTGGACGCGCTGAAGGACTGGTGGGCGCGCTACGGCACCTTGGTGGTGTCGATCGCGGTCGCGGCGGCCCTGTCGGTGGCGGGCTGGCGCGGCTGGCAGTGGTATCAGGGCCATCAGGCCAACCAGGCCATGGGTTATTACGAGGCGCTGGAAAACGCGGCCGCACGCCTGGATGACGACGGCCTGGCGCGGGTCAGGGCGGCCAGCGCCACCTTGCGCGATGATTTCCCCAAGTCGGGCTATACCCCGCGTGGCCTGCTCATCGCAGCCCAGGCCCTGCAATCGCAGGGCGAGCGCGAAGATGCGGCGCAGCTGTTGCGCTGGCTGGTGGACAGCGGGCGCGATCCCGCGCTGGCCCACCTGGCACGCCTGCGCCTGGCCGGCCTGATGCTCGAGATGGATCGTCCCGACGAGGGGCTGCGCCTGATCGAGAATGCACCCCCTGAATTTGCCGCCCTGTACGCCGACCGGCGTGGTGACATCCTGCTGGCCCAGGGCAAGGCGCAGGAAGCGGCGGCGCAGTGGCGTGCCGCGCTGGAGAGCCCGGGTGCGGATGCCTTGTCGTCCATCATACAACTCAAACTGGATGCCCTCGGGGGAGCCTGAACCTCATGTCTATCGATTTCTCGACCCGTGTGCTGCCGACGCGTTTCCTGTCGGCCTGCGTCATGACGGCTGCGCTGGCAACGCTGGCGGGCTGCAGTATGTTTTCGGATTCCGATCCGCGCTACGAACCGGCCAAGCTGACGGAATTTGCGCCGGCCGTATCCGCGCGCATCGCCTGGCAGACGGCCATCGGCAGCGGTGCGGGCGTCGGCTTTGCGCCCGTGGTGATCGAGGAGGGCGTCTACGCCGCCACACCCAATGGCAGCGTGGCCAAGCTCAGTCTCGCCAGCGGCGCCGTGCTCTGGCGTGCCACGATCGATCGCAAGCTCTCGGCTGGCGTCGGCTCGGATGGGCGCACGACGGCGGTCGCGGCGCCGGATGGCAGCGTGATCGCTTTTAACGATCAGGGCGCCGAGAAGTGGCGCGCGCAGGCGACCAGCGAAGTGCTGGTGCCGCCCGCGGTGGGCTACGGCGTGGTCGTGGTGCGCAGTGGCGATTACCGCATCCAGGCATTCGATGCCGATAGCGGCGAGCTGCGCTGGAGCGTGCAGCGCCCCGGTCCGGCGCTGGCGCTCAAGGCCAGCATGCAGATGCGCATGATCGACGGCATGGTGATTACCGGCCTGCCCAGCGGCAAGCTCATCGCCATCGACGTGGGCAGCGGCAGCGTCCAGTGGGAGGGCACGGTCAGTGTTTCCCAGGGCGCGACGGACCTCGATCGCATCAGCGACATCGTGGGCATGCCCCAGTTCCAGGAGCCCATGCTGTGCGCGGTCGCCTACCAGGGACGCATGGCCTGCTTCGACATTGCCCAGGGCGGTATCACCGCCTGGTGGCGTCGTTTTTCCAGCCATTCGGGCATGACGGTCGATGGCCAGCGCGCCTATGCGTCGGATCAGCGCAGCGTGATGCACGCCTTCGCTCTGGCCGATGGCGAGCCACTCTGGTCGCAGGAGGCGCTGCGCAATCGCGCGCTGAGCGCACCGGCGGCCGTGCGCAACTCCGTTGCCGTGGGTGATTTCGAAGGCTACGTCCATCTTCTGGATGCCCATGATGGTACGCTGCAGGGCCGTCTGCATCTGGCGGGCGGCGCCATCGTCTCTCCCCTGATGGCCACGGCGCGCGGCGTGCTGGTGCAAACGGGCAAGGGGGATCTCGTTCTGGTCGGGCTGAATTGACTACTTCCGAACGCCTGCCGGTCATCGCGCTCATCGGGCGCGCCAACGTCGGCAAATCCACCTTGTTCAACCGCCTGACCCGGTCCCGGGCGGCGCTGGTGGCCAATTTTCCGGGACTCACGCGCGATCGCCACTATGGCGAAGGGCGCATGGGCGGCCGTCCCTTCATCGTCGTCGATACCGGCGGCTTCGAGCCGGACGCCAAGACGGGCATGCTGCGCGAAATGGCGCGCCAGACCGAACAGGCGATCGCCGAGTCCGACATCGTCTTCTTCCTCGTGGACGCCCGCGCGGGCATCAGCGCCCAGGATCACGACATCGCGGCCCTGCTGCGGCGCGCGGGGCGCCAGGCCTTTCTGGTGGTGAACAAGGCCGAAGGCATGGGCCACGGCCCGGCCATCGCCGAGTTCCATGAGCTGGGCCTGGGTGCGCCGTATCCGGTTTCCGCTTCGCACGGGGACGGAGTGGCCGAACTGGTCGAGCGGGCGCTCGACAGTCTGCCGCCGCCACCGGAGTCGACACCCGGGGAAGACGAGGAAGCGGCGACGCACCGCATCCGCCTCGCGATTGCCGGGCGGCCCAACGTCGGCAAGTCCACGCTCATCAACACCTTGCTGGGCGAAGAGCGCGTCATCGCCTTCGACATGCCGGGCACCACGCGTGACGCGATCGAGATCGAATTCGAGCACGCGGGCCGTCCCTACGTGCTCATCGATACCGCGGGTCTGCGCCGGCGGGGGCGGGTGTTCGAGACGGTCGAGAAGTTTTCCGTCATCAAGACGCTGCAGGCCATCGAGGCCAGCAACGTCGTCGTACTGATGCTGGATGCGCGCGAGGGGGTGTCCGAGCAGGATGCGCACATCGCCGGTTTCATCCTGGAGAGCGGCCGCGCGCTGGTGGTGGCCATCAACAAGTGGGATGATCTGGATGCCTACCGTCGCGACGATGTGTTGCGCGAGTTCCGCTACAAGCTGCGTTTCCTGTCCTTCGCCAGCATGCATACCATCTCCGCGCTGGCGGGGCAGGGCATCCCGGGCCTGATGCGCTCGGTACGTCAGGCGCATGCCGCGGCGTTCGTGCGCATGCCCACGCCGCGCCTGACGCGCGTGTTGCGCGCTGCCGTCGAGGCGCAGCCGCCGCCGCGTCAGGGCGCGATCCGGCCCAAGATGCGCTATGCGCACCAGGGTGGGCAGAATCCGCCCCGCATCATCGTGCACGGCAACGCGCTGGACGCCGTGTCGGATTCTTACCGGCGCTATCTGGAATCCACGTTCCGCGCCGCGTTTTCGCTGGTGGGTACGCCGCTGCGTGTAGAATTCAAATCATCCCGCAACCCTTACGTCGAGAAAACACGGTGAGCCGATTCCTGAGCGATGACCTGAACCGCCTGCTTCCTTATGTGCCGGGCGAACAGCCCCGCGAAGCCATCACGCTCAAACTCAATACCAATGAGCATCCCTACGGGCCGTCGCCGCACGTATTGGAAGCCATCGGCGCAGCCGTGAATGAAGACTTGCGCCTGTATCCCGATCCGCTCGCGCTCGGGCTGCGCACGGCCATCGCCGCCTGCCTAGGGGTAGCGATCGACCAGGTCTTCGTGGGCAACGGCTCGGACGAGGTCCTGGCGCATGTCTTCCGGGCGCTGTTCCAACGCCCCGGCGCGCTGCTGGTGCCCGACATCACGTACAGCTTTTATCGCACCTATGCCGCGTTGTTCGACGTGCCCCTGCACGTGGTGCCGCTGGCAGAGGATTTTTCGGTCTCGGTGGACGATTATGTCGGGCCGCACGCGCAGCCCGTGGCGGGCATTCTGCTGGCCAATCCCAACGCGCCCACCGGCATTGCGCTGGAACCGGCGCAGATTGCCGCCATACTGCGCGCCAACCCCGACGTCCCCGTCGTGATCGACGAGGCCTATGTCGATTTCTCTCCGCATCACGCGGTCCCCTTGCTCGCGCGACATGACAATCTGGTAATCGTCCATACCTTGTCCAAATCGCGCGCGCTGGCCGGCCTGCGCGTGGGCTATGCCCTGGCAGGCAAGGCGATCGTCGAGGGCCTGGATCGCGTCAAGAACAGTTTCAATTCCTATCCTCTGGATCGGCTGGCCCAGGCGGGTGCCATCGCCGCGCTGCAGGACGAGGACTGGTTCGCGCGTTCCTGCACGGCCATCATCGAGACGCGAGAGGCACTGGCGTCGCGCCTGCGCGAGATGGGCTTCGAGGTGCTGCCGTCGCACACCAACTTCCTGTTCGTGCGCCATCCGGGCCACGACGCCGCCGCACTGGCGGCGGGCCTGCGCCAACGCGGCATCCTGGTGCGTCACTTCACCCAGGCCCGCATCGCACAGTTTCTGCGCATCTCGATCGGCCGGCCGGAAGATTCGAACTTGTTGTGCGCCGCCTTGTCTACCCTGGTGGGTGCGCCGGACTGAAAAACACAGGCCGCGCTGTAAAATCATCGCGGTCTTCCGTGCGCATTCAGGGAAAACCCTGTACAGTTATCTTTTCTTCGTTTATTTTCATCATTGGCGGATGCGTTTTTCGTTCGCCATCACCAAAACAACACTTGGAGTTGAACTGATGAGCAACAAAGGGCAGGTATTACAAGACCCGTTTCTGAACACTTTGCGCAAAGAGCACGTTCCTGTTTCAATCTATCTGGTCAATGGTATCAAGCTGCAGGGCGTCATCGATTCGTTCGACCAGTACGTCGTGCTGCTGCGCAATACGGTCACGCAAATGGTTTATAAACACGCCATTTCCACAGTTGTTCCCGGTCGCCCCATTACCCTGCAGATAGATGGCGCTGCAGAATAATTGCCGCAGGCCTGATGTGAAAGGGCAGCATGTGCCCGCCATGCGCTTGCATCGGCGGGCACTTTCTTGTCGGGCACGCGCGCGATGAAGGCCATCGTCATCGGCGTCGATCGTGGCGAGCCCGATTACGCCGCGCATGCCGAAGAGTTCCTGTTGCTGGCGCACAGCGCCGGCGCCGACGTCGTGGCGCAAGTCGTTGCACGGCGGTCCCGGCCCGATCCCGCCACCTTCATCGGCTCGGGCAAGGTCGAAGAAATCGCCGCGCTGGTCGCGGCGCACCAGCCGGACATCATCCTGTTCGATCAGGCGCTGGGTCCGGCCCAGCAGCGTAACCTGGAGCGCGCGCTCGGGCGACGCGTGGTGGACCGGGTGGCCCTCATCCTGGATATTTTTGCGCTCAGGGCGCAAAGCCACGAGGGCAAGCTGCAGGTGGAACTCGCGCAGCTCCAGCATCTGTCCACCCGGCTCACGCGCCTGTGGACCCACCTCGAACGCCAGCAGGGCGGGATCGGTATTCGCGGGCCGGGCGAATCGCAGCTGGAGCTGGATCGGCGCATGATCGGCGCGCGCGTGAAAGTGCTGCGCGAGCGCCTGGAGCGCGTGCAGCGCCAGCGCAGCACGCAGCGGCGCCGGCGCGTGCGCAGTGGCGTGCTGTCGGTATCGCTGGTCGGCTACACCAACGCGGGCAAGTCGACGTTGTTCAACGCGCTCACGCGCGCCGGCAGTTTTGCCGCCGATCAGCTATTCGCGACGCTGGACACCACCAGCCGCAAGATCTGGCTGGAAGGGCCGGGCGATGTGGTGATTTCCGATACGGTGGGTTTCATACGCGACCTGCCGCCCACGCTCGTAGCCGCCTTCCGGGCCACGCTGGAAGAGACCGTGCAGGCGGATCTCCTGCTGCACGTGATCGATGCTTCCAGCCCGCAGCGCGACGAGCAGATACAGGAAGTCAACAAGGTGCTCGCCGACATCGGCGCGAATGACATTCCCTGTATTCTGGTCTATAACAAAATCGATCTGACCGGCCATGCGGCCCGGATCGAGCGGGATGATCATGGTACCATTGCGCGTGTCCTGGTCAGTGCGCAACAGGGGCATGGCCTGGATGGTTTGCGCCAGGCCATCGTCGAATATGGTGAAATCGCGGGAAGCCAAAAGCTGAATGTCTAATATCTTGAATCTCAACGATCCCGGCTGGGGCCGAGGAAGCGACAAGCCCGAACAGGAGCCGCCGCGACGCCCGCAGCGGGGCGATGGCCCGCCGGATCTGGATGAAGTCTGGCGCGATTTCAACAACCGGCTTGCCGGTCTGTTCGGGCGGCGCGCGCGCCGCTCGGGGCCGCGCATGGGTTCGGGCGGGCCGGGCGGTCCTGGCGTGCAGATGCCCAAGGGCTCGCCGCGGCTGTTCTTCATGGTGATCATCGCCGCGGCGCTGCTGTGGCTGGCCAGCGGTTTCCTGATCGTGCAGGAAGGGCAGGTGGCCGTGGTGACGCACTTCGGCAAGTACAAGAAAACCTTGCCACCGGGCCTGCAATGGCGCCAGCCTTATCCCATCGAAGCGCACGAGATCGTCAACATTGCCCAGCTGCGTACGTTCGAGGTCGGCTTCCGGGGTGCGTCGCGCAACAAGGTGTTGCCGGAATCGCTGATGCTGACCACGGATGAAAACATCGTCGACGTGCAGTTCGTGGTGCAGTATCGCCTGCAGCCCACGGGCGCGCCGGACTATCTGTTCCGTACCAGCCAGCCGGACGAGTCCGTGCGCCAGGCGGCGGAAACCGCCATGCGCGAGATTGTGGGCCGCAAGCCCATGGACTTCGTGCTGTACTCCGGCCGTACCGAAGTGGCCGTGGAAGTCCAGACGCTGGCGCAAAGCATTCTGGACCGGTATCGCACCGGCATCCAGATCAGTACGGTCGCGATCCAGAACGTGCAACCGCCCGAGCAGGTTCAGGCCGCGTTTGACGATGCCGTGAAGGCGGGTCAGGACCGCGAGCGCCAGATCAACGAGGGCACGGCGTATTCAAGCAAGATTCTGCCCGAGGCCGAAGGTCAGGTGGCGCGCATGCTGCAGCAGGCCGAAGGTTACAAGGCCACGACCATCGGCGATGCGCAAGGGGACACGGCCCGCTTCAGCCAGGTCGAGAAAGAGTTCGCCATCGCGCCCGACATCACGCGCGAGCGCATGTACCTGAGTACCATGCAGGAGATTCTCACCGGCGCGAGCAAGGTCATGGTGGATTCGGATTCCGGCAACAATATGTTCTATCTGCCGCTGGACAAACTCATGGAACAGGCCGCGGCAACGGGCAATGGCCATGAACGCGCGGTGCCCGCTTCAGCCGGGGCCTTGCGCAACCTCCCCTCGTCAAACGCTGCCGCATCGGGCAGCAGCGTGCCGGAATCCGGCACCGCGGCGGGCAAGGGGATGGATTCGCTTTCCTTCAGTCCGTATTCCCGCTAGGAGGCCGCCATGCAACGTCTGTTTCCCGCCCTGGTCGGCCTGGTCATCCTGCTCGCCATCGCGTCGTCCTGCGTTTTCATCGTGCGTGAGCGCGATGCGGCGCTGGTCTTCACGCTGGGAGAGGTGCGTACGACCATCACCGAGCCTGGCCTGTACCTGAAATTCCCGCCGCCATTCGAAACGGTGGTGCGTCTGGACAAGCGTCTGCAAACCATCGAAACCAAGGATCCCGAACGCATCCAGACCGCAGAAAAGAAAAACCTGCTCATCGATTCCTTCGTGAAGTGGCGCATTGCCGATCCCCGGCAATTCTACGTCACCTTCGGGGTCAGCGACCGGGCCGCGATCGAACGCCTGCAGGCGCAGATCCGCGATGCCCTGAACGCATCGGTTAACGTGCGCACCGTGAAGGCGGTCGTGTCCAACGAGCGCGACACCATCATGAAAGAGATCCTCACCACGGTCGAGTCGCGCGCGCGACCGCTGGGGGTGGAGGTCGTGGACGTGCGCTTGCGCCGCATCGATTTCGTGCCTGAAATTTCCGAATCCGTGTTCCGGCGCATGGAGGCCGAGCGCAAGCAGGAGGCCAACCGCCTGCGCGCCAGCGGGTTTGCCGATGCCGAGCGCATCCGCGCCCAGGCCGATCGCCAGCGCGCCGAGATGCTGGCCGATGCCTACGCCAAGGCGCAGGGCATCATGGGTGAAGGCGACGGGCAGGCCACCGCCATCTACGCTGACGCCTACGGCAAGAACCCGCAGTTCTATTCGTTCTACAAGAGTATGGAAGCCTATCGGGAGTCCTTCGCCGGTGGCAAGGATACGCTGGTACTGAGCCCGCGTTCGGATTTCTTCCGGTTCTGGTCTGATCCGCAAAGCAGCACCGGCGCCGCACACGCCAATTGATGATGAGCATGTCGAACTGGTTGTTGCCCGACAGTCTGGCGGACATCCTGCCTGCCGAGGCGCGACGCGTCGAGGAGCTGCGCCGCAGCCTGCTCGACCTGTACCGCACCTACGGTTATGAGCTGGTGGCGCCACCCCTGGTGGAATATCTGGATTCGCTGCTGACGGGCAACGCGCAGGCCCTGAGCCTGCGCACCAGCAAGCTGGTGGACCAGATCTCGGGCCGTACGCTGGGCGTGCGTGCCGACATGACGCCGCAGGTGGCGCGCATCGATGCCCACCTGCTGAACCGCGAGGGGACGACGCGCCTGTGCTATTGCGGGCCGGTGCTGCACGCCCGCCCGGCGGGCCTGCTGTCGGATCGCGAGCTGCTGCAGATCGGTGCAGAGCTGTTCGGCCATCCCGGCGTGGAGGCCGACATCGAGATCATAGAACTGGCGTTTGAAACGGTGCGGCGTGCCGGCGTCGCGCAGGCGCGCCTGGATCTGAATCACCCCGGCGTGTTTCGCGCCATCATCGATGCGGACCCCGCCCTTGCTCCCCAGGCCGAACGCGTGTCCGATCTGCTCTCGGCCAAGGATGGTCCGGGCTTGCGCGCGCTGGCGGAGTCGCTCGCGCCGCTGCGCGCCGGAAGCCTGGATGCGCTCCTGGCTTTGGCTGATCTCTATGGCGATGCGGGCGTGCTGGCACGCGCGCGCGCCGTGCTGCCGCCCTTGCCGGGTATCCAAGCGGCGCTGGACGGTCTGCAGTCGCTGGTCGATGCACTGCCGCACGTGGACGTGGGCATCGACCTGGGCGACATGGGCAGCGGCTACGGTTACCATTCCGGCGTCGTGTTTTCGATTTATGCGCGGCGCTGGCATGATGCGCTCGTGAAAGGCGGCCGTTATGATGGCATGGGCAGTGCTTTCGGCCGGGCGCGCCCGGCGACGGGCTTCAGCCTGGATCTGCGCAAGCTCTCTTCGGGCCTGGCGCCCGCACAACCGTTGCGCGCCATCCGCGCGCCGTGGGGGCATGATGCCGCGCTGATGGCGGAGGTGCGCCGCCTGCGCGCGGCCGGCGAAGTGGTGGTGCAGATGGCGGGCGCGCAGTCGGGCGAACTGGACGAGTTTGTTCTCGATCGGGAGCTCGTCCTGGAGCAGGGCCGCTGGCAGCTGCGCGAAGTGCGCTAGACTGTCAGGTTGTGATGAATCCGAATTCAATTATCCGGTCGGGCCCGCAGGGCCACAGACCGGCACTTACGTGTTGATGGACATGAGCAAGAATATCGTGGTGATCGGGACCCAGTGGGGTGACGAAGGCAAGGGCAAGATTGTCGACTGGCTGGCGGAATCCGCGCAGGGCGTCGTGCGCTTCCAGGGCGGCCACAATGCCGGCCACACCCTGTGGATCAAGGGCAGCAAAACGATACTGCGCCTCATCCCGTCGGGCATCATGCACGATCACGTGACCTGTTACATCGGCAACGGCGTGGTGCTCTCGCCCCAGGCCCTGCTGGGCGAGATCGCCGAGCTCGAAGCCGTGGGTCTGGACGTACGCAGTCGCCTGCTCATCTCCGCAGCGTGCCCGCTCATCCTGCCGTACCACGTCGCCATAGACCAGGCGCGCGAGGCGCGCATGGGTGGCGGCAAGATCGGCACGACGGGCCGCGGCATCGGCCCGACGTACGCCGACAAGATGAGCCGGGTCGGCATCCGGGTGCAGGACCTCT
>JACDJA010001411.1_pt1 | contig 20140 bp, 19 predicted proteins | sample 7449241 | NCBI WGS metagenome assembly JACDJA01 (sample SAMN14253289, study PRJNA609438) | sludge metagenome | isolation source: initial anaerobic sludge | collected 2018-12-20 | reverse complement strand
CCACAGCGAGGGATACTCACTGCGGTGTTCCTGCACCAGACGGACTGCGCGCGCTCTTACTTCGGGGGAATATTTATTTGATTTGTTCATGGCTCCATCTTCTCAGATAGTGGAGCCTCCTCAAAACCCGGGGCGGTTCAAGATCCAGCGCACCGGCCGCCCAGGCAGCGGCGATTTCACCCACGCTATGGCCGGCGACAGCGGATGGTGTCACCCCCTGCTCTCTCAGTAGAAGTGTGACTGCAACCTGAATAGCGAACAGCAGAGGCTGCGCGACAGCTGTGTTACTAAGCCTGGCAAGCTCACTTTCGGATTGCAGCGCCTCAAGCAGAGAAAAATCTGTCAAGGGGCGCATGGCGATATCGATTTCCGTAAGAATTTCTTCAAACCGGGAGGATTCAGTCAGCAGCGCACGCCCCATACCGGCCCACTGCGCGCCGTTACCTGAATAGATAAACGCCACATCACCACTTTGTGGCAGGCTATCCTCAATGAAGATATCCGCTGAAACATTATCCAACGCATATTGCTGCAGCAAATGAATTGTCGATTCAACAGAGCCGGAATGGAGCGCGAGCCGTTTTTCCATACGATCACGCTGATTGACAGCAGCATGTGCCACGTCATAGAAATCCTGCCCGGATTTATCGTGTAACAGATCTGCATAACGACCCACCAGCTCTTTTAGTGCTGTTTCGGAACGGGCTGACAAAAAAAGAGGTGGCAAGGATGCCGGTAGCGGTTCCGTCGTTGCCAGATCACGGCAACGATATTCCTGCAGCAGCACATGCGCATTGGCACCACCAAAGCCGAAGGAATTCACACCGGCAATCAATCAGAGCTCGATTATTCTTTTTCGCCAGTTCCAGATACTCGGTCACCGGCTTCAGATTCAAGCCGAGAAAATCAATATTTGGATTGGGCGTTTCCAGATGAATCTGTGGTGGCAGAGCATGATGCTTGAGCGCCAGAATTGCCTTGATGATTCCTGCCATGCCGGAAGCCGGTTCCATGTGTCCAAGATTGGCCTTGACCGATCCGATTGGCAAAGGTTTTTCGCGCTTTTTGCCATAGACTTCACCAATTGCTGCTGTTTCAACAGGATCTCCCACCGCCGTACCTGTGCCATGCGCTTCGATAAAATCGATGTCTCGTGCTGACAGACTGGTTTTGGCGAGGACGCTCATCATGAGCTCGGATTGTCCATCACGGCTGGGAATGGTAATGCCAGCCTTGCGTGCGCCATCCGTATTGATACCAGTGGCCAGGATCACCGCCTGAATATCGTCGCCCTCTGCAATCGCCTGTTCAAACGGCTTGAGCAGCAAGACTGCCCCGCCTTCGGCACGTACATAACCGCTACCGGAAGCATCGAAAGCCTTACAGCGGCCATCAGCAGACAGCATGGATGCTTTGGTAAAACCAACGAAGGGATAGGGATGCAACAATAAATTAACCCCCCCACCAGCGCAGTGCCCACCTCACCAGTTTGCAGGGCCTGACAAGCATGATGCAATGCAACCAGCGACGATGAACAGGCCGTGTCAACCGCCAGCGAAGGGCCATGCAGATTGAAAACATAGGAAAGACGATTGGCGGCAATGCTGAGCGTGTTGCCGGTCATCATGTGGGGCGAGAGCGACGCCAGATCATCCAGTCCGCGCGTGCCGTAATCCAGGCCGGAAATACCCACATAGACTGCACAATTGGAACCGGACATGGATGAAGGCGGAATACCTGCATTTTCCATGGCCTCCCAGGATAATTCGAGCAGAAGCCGCTGTTGAGGGTCCATCCAGGCTGCTTCGCGCGGAGAAATACCAAAGAAGCCCGCGTCAAATTCATCGATACGCGACAGAACGCCTGCTGAATAAGTAATGCTGCGACCAGGCTCGGAACGTTTGTCATGCTGAAGCTCACTGATCGCCCAACGCTCGGGCGGGATACTGGTTACAAGATCACGTTTTTGCTTCAGCGCATTCCAGAAATCTGTTTCGTCACCAAGATCACCAGGGAATCGGAAGCCGATACCAATAATTGCAACCGCTTTTGAGGTCATATCTCCAGATCAATATCCACGCAATCCGCTTCACGTTAACTCAGGGAAGTTCTTCGGATTTATTGCGATCACCATCCCCTTATTGAAACTTGAATCAGTTTGTCGTCATTTGAGAACATGACGGGCGATACTATCTTATCGTCATGAAATGAACAACAGGAAAACCGGCATTATAAATTCCTATATCATATATAAAACAGTCAATCATTGATGAGCACACAGTTACCGGCAAACTTCAGTATTGATTTTTCAGACCATAGCTAAAGCAATAAAAGGTTTATTTAAAAAAAGTAAAAATGATTTTATAAAGATAAAATCTATTGTCTCCAAACAGAGACATAGTAATTTTGCCTGATTGCCAGGCTGCTGGTGAAATTACAGAAAAATCTGGATAACACAGTTGAATCCCGGATTTGGCCGAGAAATGCTGAAGGGCACTCTAAAAATTGGTTGCTCAGGGACAAACGAAGGAAAAGAATCCGCAGAAAATCAGGATGCTGAACACGATATACATGTACAGCACATTATTACGATGAAATGAATATGGGCAGACGGACTATCAAACCTGTGAGGCAGGTAAATCAGGCGAGAACGCTTGATCAGCCACGCCTTATTTTTGTCGCTATCGTGACAAGATCGTATCAGTGGCTCGTGGCAAGGCTTCCGGGTAATCCCGGCTGAAGTGCAATCCGCGACTTTCATGCCGCAGCATGGCGCTGCGGACAATCAGATCTGAAGTACACACGAGATTACGCAGCTCAAGCAAATCGCTGGTCACCCGGAAATTGGAATAGTACTCATCGATTTCCCCGCTCAGCAGTCTGATGCGGTGTTGTGCCCGCTGCAATCGCTTGTTGGTACGCACGATACCGACATAATTCCACATGAAACGACGCAGCTCATCCCAGTTATGGGAGATAACGACTTCTTCATCCGCATCCGTCACCCGGCTTTCATCCCAGTCAGGCAATGGAAAATCCGGCGCAGGCGATCGGGTAAGGATATCTTCAACCGCTGAAAGACCGGTTACCAGACATTCCAGTAAAGAGTTACTGGCCAGCCGGTTGGCGCCATGCAATCCAGTGTGCGCGGTTTCACCAATCGCGTACAGATTATCGAGATCCGTTCTTCCACGCTGATCGATCACGATGCCGCCGCAGGTATAGTGCGCTGCGGGAACTACCGGAATGGGTTCGCGCGTGATATCGATGCCCAGCTCCAGACAGCGCTGATAGATTGTCGGAAAATGCTGCACCAGAAAATCGGCTGACTGGTGCGATATATCCAGAAACACACAATCCAGTCCGCGTTTTTTCATTTCAAAATCGATTGCACGCGCCACGACATCGCGCGGAGCAAGTTCAGCTCGCTCATCGTACTTAAGCATAAAACGCTCGCCATCGGGCAATTTCAGTACCCCGCCCTCTCCTCTCACTGCTTCAGTGATCAAAAAGGATTTTGCATGCGGGTGATACAGGCAGGTGGGGTGAAACTGGATAAATTCCATATTGGCAACCCGGCAACCCGCACGCCACCCCATGGCAATACCGTCTCCGGTTGCTACATCCGGATTGGTGGTGTACAGGTAGACCTTGCCTGCCCCGCCAGTAGCCAGAATTGTATTTTGCGCCGCTATCGTACGTACTTTCCCGGCATGAATATCAAGCACATAAACACCGTAACAGCGATTACTGCCCCGGGCATGAGATAGTTTCTCACTGGTAATCAGATCCACTGCAATATGATGTTCCAGCACGGTAATGTTCGGGTGCTGAGCCGCCTGCCTGGTGAGCGTGAGTTGCACTACCTTACCGGTCGCATCATCAGAATGGATGATACGGCGAACACTATGGCCGCCTTCGCGCGTCAGGTGATAACCGGTTTTATTGTGATCATCGCGCGTAAAATTAACCCCTCGTTCAATCAACCACCTGACCGCTCGCGGGCCGTTCTCTACAATATGACGTGTCATGGCTTCGTTACACAACCCCGCGCCAGCAACCAACGTATCGTTGATATGTGCTTCCAGCGAGTCTTCCATCGAAAGTACAGCTGCAATCCCTCCTTGCGCCCAGGCACTAGAACTATCGTAGAGTGTCCGCTTGGTAATCAGCGCGACTTTTTGAGTTTCAGCCAGATTCAGGGCGAGTGTCAGCCCGGCGAGACCGCTGCCGATAATCAGTGCATCGAAACGAGGTGGTTGCATGGATAGCGATAATTACTCAAAAATAATTGAAAGTGAAAATACTTCCTGAAATTACCACACTTTTTGCCAGGATTTCGAATCCATCAAACTGTGCTGGCGTTCCCGTCAGCAAAAATACGCTAGAATACAGACAAAGGTTTCAGGGGAGGTTGAATCGGTCAAAATCCCGACGGATTCAAGAAAAACAATAGCCTGACGTCGGCACTTCCCGTCGTCCAATTTACAGATCTAATACAGGAGAGTTTCAGCATGTCGATGGCGGACCGTGACGGGGTTATCTGGTATGACGGAAAACTGGTTCCGTGGCGCAATGCCACAACACATGTGCTTACCCATACCCTGCATTATGGAATGGGAGTATTCGAAGGATTGCGCGCCTACCAGACACCCCGGGGAACAGCTATTTTCCGCTTGCCTGAGCATACAGAACGCCTGTTCAATTCGGCACATGTTTTCAGAATGAAAATCCCTTTTGATCAGGCCACGCTGACACAGGCGCAACTGGATGTCGTTCGGCAAAATGGATTAGCCTCCGGCTACATCCGCCCGATTGTCTTTTATGGCTCGGAAGCCATGGGACTATCCGCCAAAAATCTGTCTGTCCATATTGCAATCGCTGCCTGGTCATGGGGAACCTATCTGGGTGCCGATGCACTGGAAAACGGCATTCGCGTGAAGACCTCCTCGTTCACCCGGCATCACGTCAATATTAATATGTGTCGCGCCAAATCGGTATCCACCTATACCAATTCCATCCTCGCGCATCAGGAAGTTGCACAGGATGGCTACCAGGAAGCCTTGTTGCTGGATGTAGATGGTTATGTGGCAGAAGGCTCCGGTGAAAATATTTTCATCATCAAGAAAGACAGGATTTACACACCTGATCTGACATCCTGTCTGGAAGGCATCACACGCGCGACGGTCATTCAGTTGGCAGAAGAAGCCGGCATGGAAGTGGTTCAGAAGCGGATTACGCGCGATGAAGTCTATTGCGCGGACGAAGCATTCTTTACCGGCACGGCGGCAGAAATCACACCGATTCGCGAACTGGATTGCCGCACGATTGGCAATGGCAAACGCGGCCCGATTACCGAGCAGTTGCAAACCTCATTTTTTGATTGTGTCAACGGCAAATCAGATAAACATGCTGATTGGCTGCATTACGTTTAATTGTTAAACCAGACGAAATTTCCTATGAGCACTCCTTCTACAGTCACCTATCCGCAAGCAATTGAAATCCATCCGGATGATTTACCACTATACTGCCCAAATCCGGCTATGGATACAATAAGCTGGCATCAACGTGTTTACCACTAAATAGAAGCGACCGGCAAAGCCATGTGTCCTTACTGCGGCACACGCTACACCCTGATCGGCACACCGAATCCGGATCATCACGGGTAACACGGGCAAAAGACCGGCTTTCGTATCATTCATTATTTACCCGGATCAAGGAATCATCACTGCATGAATACACTTCCACGCCGCGAAATCTTCAAGGCTTACGACATACGTGGCATCGTAGAAACCGCACTGACTCCGGAAGTAGTGGAACAAATCGGCCATGCCATTGGTTCCGAAGCACGCGCACGTCAGCTGACAGCCATTGCAGTGGGTCGCGATGGCCGTTTATCCGGTCCTCAACTGGTGCAAGCCTTGACGAACGGTATCCGTAAAAGTGGAATTGATGTCATCGATATTGGCATGGTCGCCACCCCGGTGCTGTATTACGCTGCTCACGAACTCTGTCATTATTCTGGGGTAATGGTAACCGGCAGCCACAACCCGCCAGAATACAACGGTCTCAAGATCGTGCTGGGAGGCGAAACGCTGGCAGCCGAGACCATTCAATCATTACGGTCGCGTATTGAGCAAAATAACCTGACGCATGGACAAGGCGGTTATCGCCAACACGACATCATCCCCGCCTATTTGCAACGCATCGTGGAGGATGTCAAGCTGGCTCGGCCAATCAAAATCGTGGTGGACTGCGGCAATGGCGTAACTGGCATTCTGGCGCCAGAACTGTATCGCCGCCTGGGCTGCGAAGTGATCGAGCTGTTTTGTGAAGTGGATGGTACTTTCCCGAATCATCATCCCGATCCTTCAGTCCCGGAGAATTTGCAGGATGTCATCCGTACACTTGCTACTACCGATGCTGAAATTGGTTTTGCCTTTGATGGCGATGGTGACCGGCTGGGCGTCGTCACCAAGGATGGAAGCATCATTTTCCCGGATCGCCAGCTTATGCTGTTTGCTGCCGATGTGTTGTCCAGAAACCCTGGCGGCCAGATCATCTACGATGTCAAATGTACACGCACACTGGCACCGTGGATCACACAACATGGCGGCAAACCCATCATGTGGAAAACGGGGCACTCCTTCATTAAGGCCAGGTTAAAGGAAACAGGCGCACTCCTGGCAGGCGAGATGAGCGGCCATATCTTTTTCCAGGAACGTTGGTACGGATTCGACGATGGCCTATACGCAGGTGCACGTCTGCTGGAATTATTGAGTAAACAAACCGATCCGGAAGCGGTGCTGCATGCCCTGCCCGATACGATCAACACACCTGAATTGCAGATCAGACTCAAGGAAGGAGAAAATCACGCCTTGATTGCGCAACTTCAGCAGGAGGCAAACTTCCCTGAGGCGAATCAGGTGATTACGATTGACGGGCTGCGGGTGGAATACAAGGATGGATTCGGCCTGATCCGGGCATCCAATACCACTCCGGTCGCAGTACTACGTTTCGAGGCTGACAATCAGGATGCGCTGAAACGTATCCAGCAAGATTTTCGCCAAATCATTCTGCAAGCCAGGCCGGATGCAAATCTGCCTTTCTAACCGGGTTCCAGTTACGGACCCGAATACCCTTCCACAATGAAGATCGCGCTTGCCCAGATCAACTGCACGGCAGGCGATTTGAACGGTAACTCACTTAAAATACTGCACGCCTGCCAGCAAGCCAGGGAAGCCGGGACCAGGCTGGTTATCACTCCGGAAATGGCGCTGTGTGGCTCCCTTCCGGAAGACTGGTTGCTGCGCGCAGAGTTTGTACAAGTCTGTCATCAGGCTTTGATGGATCTAGCCACGCAGATACATGACGTAACATTGGTAATCGGGCATCCGCACCGCACGAACGGTAATCTGCTCAATGCTGTTTCCATTATTCGAGATGGTCGCCTGCTTATCACCTATGGTAAAAATCATTTGCTCACCGATCCGTTGCTGGATGAACGCCGTTATTTCACTCCCGGCAACCAGCCTTGTACGTTTGAGTGTGACGGTACACTTTTCGGATTGACCACTTTCTCTGATTATCAGCATCCGGCACACTTGCAGGCTTTGCGTTCCGCTGGCGCGCAGGTTTTACTGACGGTGGGCGCATCACCCTACGCTATTGATGGTCAGGCTGACCGACTCCGAATTGTACGGGCGGGAATTACGCAAACCGGTCTGCCAACTGTTTACACCAACCTAGTCGGCGGACAGGACGAACTGGTTTTCGATGGCGCTTCATTTGCGATGGATCACAGCGGTAAACTCGTTTGTCAGCTAGCGGCTTTCCAGGAAACACTTGGCTTGATTGAGCTTCATAATAATCAACTGATCCCCGGACAATATTCTCCTCTGCCAGATCGGATCGAAAGTGTGTACTCGGCACTACGTCTGGGCTTGCGCGATTTTATTGATAAAAACAGAATCTCCGGAGTATTGATTGGTTTGTCAGGCGGGGTTGATTCAGCGCTGGTATTGGCGATTGCGGTGGATGCGCTTGGAGCAGATCGGGTCAGCAACGTGATGATGCCCTCCCCTTATACAGCCGACATCAGCCTGGAAGATGCGCAAATCATGGCAGGCAATCTGGGTGTGCACTACACTGAAATACCCATTACCGAGCTATTCGAGCAATTCAAACAAACATTACACCCCGAACTGCAAACCTGGCCGACTACCGGCCCCCAAACCACCATGGAGAACCTGCAGGCCCGTATCCGTGGAACCTTGCTGATGGCATTAGCCAATCAATCCGGAAGACTGGTACTGACAACGAGTAACAAATCCGAAACTGCCGTGGGCTACAGCACACTATACGGCGATATGGCTGGTGGGTTTTCGATACTCAAGGATGTCAGCAAAACGCTGGTTTATCAGCTTTGCCACTACCGCAACAGAATTTCACCCATCATCCCGGAGCGCATCCTGCAGCGCCCGCCTTCGGCTGAATTACGTCCCGAACAGACCGATCAGGATAATCTCCCACCGTATACTGTACTGGATGCAATCATTGCAGCCTACGTGGAAAACAACCTGTCACCTGCAGAAATTATTGCCATGAATTATCCGGAGGAAACCGTCCGGCAGGTACTGCACATGATCCATTCCTGCGAGTACAAACGCAGACAGGCAGCTCCCGGCATCCGCATTACCCGACGTGATTTCGGCCCATCATGGCGATTCCCGATCACGTCTGGTTTCCGGCAATGATCAGCCCCAATAATATTTTGGCATTCCTCAATTCAACAGTTGTTACGCGATTTCGTATACAACAGGCGTTATCGTACTTGCGGCTGAAATCACAATCTGCTGTAACACGGGAACAGGAACTCGGTCTGTCAGCGTTCGTCAAACACAGCATGAAACTCCACTACCTTATTATCATTGTGCCCTTGCTGTTTCCAGCCCATATTTTTGGACAGGAGCTGCCTGATCTGGGGGATGTCTCGCAAGCTACGGTAACACCTCACCAGGAGCGGCAAATCGGGATACAGATCATGCGTGAAATCCGCGCCGATGCCAGTTATCTGGATGATCCTGAAATCACTGACTATCTTGCCAGATTGGGCCACCGGCTGATTTCTGCTGCCAGCCAGACAAATTCAGACAATCCATTTGAGTTTTTTGCCATTGATGATTCCTCAATCAATGCTTTTGCGCTTCCCGGCGGATTTGTGGGATTTCATAGCGGCCTGATCACCGCCGCACAAAATGAATCCGAGCTGGCAGGCGTTATGGCACATGAAATTGCACACGTCACCCAAAAACACCTGGCCAGAATGCTCTCCGGGAGCTCATATCTGGGTATCATCGGCTCGATCGCAGCGCTGGCTATTGCGATTCTTGCTTCACGCTCCAATCCCCAAGCTGGCCAGGCAGTGCTGGCCACCGCCCAGGCCAGCGCGATCCAGTCTCAACTGAATTTCACCCGTAAGCATGAAAAGGAAGCAGATCGTGTCGGGTTTGGCATGCTCGTCAAAGCAGGATTCGATCCACATGGCATGTCAACTTTCTTTGAACGCATGCAACACGCCAGTCGTTACTATGAAAACGGGATTCCTTCATACCTCATGACTCACCCGGTTACCCATGAGCGTATCGCTGATATTCAGAATCGCACCCGGGAATTGGGCTACCGGCAGGTTCCGGACAGCCTGGAATTTCATCTGGTACGCGCCAAAATCCGCGCCTCCCGGGGTAACCCGGCTTCAATTGTCAGTGAATTCAAGGCACGTCTGCAGGATAAACGCTATATTAACGAAATTGCCGAGCGATATGGCCTGATTCAGGCGTTATTACGTGCCAAGCAATTCAAACAGGCAGATGAGGAGTTAAATACACTTTACCGGACTATCCAATCCGATTCTTCTGCGCAGCCCCTAAGAAATCACCGCTTGGGAAAACCCATCCAGGTGGAAGGTGATTATCTGCAATCGGCTGCTATGATTGAAACGCTTGCTGCACGCGTTAAGTTTGCTGACGGACAAATCGACGATGCGTTCAAACTGTACCAGGCTGCACTACAATCTTTCCCACATTATCGTGCGCTTGTTTATGATTATGTTGATGCACTACTGGAACACAAAGATGCGCAGACCGCGCTGAATTTCATCAATGAGCAATCCCGTTTCATTCATGATGATATCCGGCTTTACCGGCTGACGGCACAATGTCATGCTGCGCTGGGAAACGCCCTGTTGCAACATCAGGCTGAAGCTGAAGCGCTGATCCGCGAGGGAAATCTCCGGGCAGCAATCGAACAACTCCAGGTTGCGCTACGCTATAAGCACGACAATTTTTACCAATTATCCAGCGTGGAGGCCCGCTTGCGTCAAATCAAGGAGTTCGTGGCCGCCGAAGAGAAAAACAAATAAGCACCTTTCAATGATTTGCATCTTCTGTTAAAACCCAGTCATCTGATATTTCTCATACGATAAAAAATATTGCCCCCTATGTTCAGTTCACGCGGAAGAATTATCCTTTTCCTGATCATCCTGCTCGCCGCTACACTCTATGGATATTTTTCGCTCCGGGATGAATCTGGCAATGTACGTTACAAAACACATGTTGTTGATCATGGAGATATTGCGCGCACGATTTCTGCCAACGGCACGCTCACCCCACTGGAACTAGTCGAGGTTGGCACACAGATTTCCGGCAGAGTGATCCAGCTGTTTGCAGATTTCAATGATGAGGTGAAAACCGGCCAAATCCTGGCAAAACTGGATCCCGCATTGCTTGATGCACAACTACAACAATCCGAAGCCAACCTAAAAAGTGCACAGACCGCATTATCCGTGGCCATCAATAAAGATAGGCGCAGCCGTAATCTGGTTGAAAGAGGTTTCATCTCCAGAGAAGCGATGGATGAATCAAAAGAACTGCTCGATTCGGCGCGGGCACAGGTGGTCGTCAATCAGGCGCAGATTGCCCGTGACCGTACCAATCTGGATTACAGCATCATCCGCTCTCCCGTTTCCGGTGTTGTCATTGCCCGTAACGTCAATATTGGACAAACCGTTGCCGCTAACTTCCAGACACCTATTCTGTTCCAGATTGCCCGTGACCTGAAACAGATGCAAATTGAAATCAGCGTAGTGGAAGCGGACATTGGCCAGATTCACGATGGCCAGACCATGGTATTCACGGTGGATGCCTTCCAGGATCGTGAATTCTCTGCTGTGGTCAAACAAATACGGCTCAATCCCACCATCCAGGAAAATGTGGTGACTTACAGCGTTATTGCGACAGTCATCAATGAAGATGGCAGCCTGCTGCCTGGCATGACCGCCAATGTACGTTTTATCGTCAATGAAAAATCCGGTGTACTGCGTGTACCCAATGCCGCTCTGCGTTATAAACCCAGTCGAAAGGAATTTGCCAAACCCACTGACACACAGCCTGGCCAGCGGTTGCTCTACCGGCTGGAAAACAACCGGCCAGTACCGGTCAAAGTGGCAACAGGCATTACAGATGGCAGCTTCACTGAAATTCTTTCAGATGAGCTCCACGCGAATGACGAACTAATCACCGAGGAAATTGACGACAGCAAACAGGATAAATCGGGCAGTAGCAACTTCAAGTTCAGAATGTTCTGATGAGCCAGCGATGATGTTTGCAGATCATTCCCACGGCCGGACGGGTGAACCGCTGATAGAGGTGGAAAAACTCTCCAAGATTTACTATCTGGGCAATCCCGCTGATTCATCCCTAAGTCTGCAAGTGTTGTTTGATGTCAGCTTAACAATACAACGCGGGGAATTTGTGGCGATCATGGGGCATTCCGGCTCCGGAAAATCCACCTTGATGAACATACTCGGTTGCCTGGATACTCCCACCAGCGGCCACTACCGACTGGCGGGACGTGATGTATCAGCACTTTCCGGTAATCAGCTGGCCAGCGTCCGCAACCAACTGATCGGCTTCGTTTTCCAGGGATTCAATTTGCTCAGGCGCATGACCGCGCTGGACAACGTGGCCATCCCGTTACTGTACGCCGGACGCAGCCGTGCTGAAAGTCGTGAGCGAGCAATGTCATTACTGCAGCAAACCGGGCTTGGCAATTTTGTTACACACCAGCCCAACCAGCTTTCCGGGGGACAACAACAACGTGTTGCCATCAGCCGTGCGCTAGTTAACCAGCCACAGCTTATTCTTGCCGACGAACCTACTGGTAATCTGGACACACAAACCAGCTATGAAATCATGCAATTACTTGATCGCCTCAACCGTGAAGAAGGCATGACCATCATTATCGTTACCCATGAAGAGGATATCGCTGCCTGGACACAGCGCCTGATCCGGCTCAAGGATGGACGTATCATTGAAGATCGTCCAATGGAAAAATTTGCTGCCTCCCCCGCTGCCTCATCATGAATTTACTGACCATCATCGGTGAAGCCATGCGGGCACTGCAGACCAACCGCCTGCGCACCGCCCTCACTATGCTTGGCATGATCATCGGCGTAGCTGCAGTGGTACTCATGCTTGCCGTAGGACAAGGCGCACAAACCAGCATCAACAGTGCCATCGCTTCAATGGGCAGCCATTTGCTGATCATCATGCCGGGCGCGACTTCTTCTGGCGGCGTGCGCTGGGGCATCGGCAGCGTTAAAACGCTGACAGTGCAGGATGCGCAAGCCATTGCAGAATTACCCATGATTGATGCAACTGCCCCGATTATTTCGGGTGCAGCACAACTTAACTACAATGCAAATAACTGGAGCACCATCTTGACAGGTGTTACGCCGGATTATTTTTCCATTAACAACTGGGAAATTGCCAGCGGCACCATCTTTTCCGAAGGAGATTTACGCTCCGGCGCACGTATGGCTGTTCTGGGGCAGATCACCGCAACCAGCCTGTTTGGTGATGAAGATCCGGTGGGAAAAGTCATCCGGATTACCAATCGGCCATTCACGGTTGTCGGTGTACTGGCTGCCAAAGGCCAAAGTTTGTCAGGACGCGATCAGGATGACAACGTATTCATTCCACTCACTACCGCGCAGCGACAGATCATTGGCAACCAGTTTCCCGGCTCCATCAATTTTATGATGGTTCGTGCAAAATCGGAGAACGACATGGAAGCTGCCGAAGCAGAGATCACGCATCTGCTCCGTCAGCGCCACCGCATCAGCAACCACATGGAAAATGATTTTACTGTTCGCAACCTGACCGCACTGGCCTCTGTAGCAAGCAACACCGCCAAGATCATGGGTTGGATGCTGGGTGCAATTGCATCCGTCTCACTACTGGTCGGTGGGATCGGCATCATGAATATCATGCTGGTCTCCGTTACAGAACGTACTCGTGAAATCGGAATACGCATGGCAATAGGAGCCAATCAGCGCATGATTCTTACCCAATTCCTGCTGGAATCACTGATGATCTGTACGCTGGGTGGGCTGACTGGAATCGCCCTGGGAATTGGTGGCGCGTGGCTCGCCAGCCAGCTTGCCGGGATTGACATTGTCATTACATCCGGGACAATTGCTCTGGCCTTCTCATTTGCCTCTATCACCGGTGTTTTCTTCGGCCTCTATCCCGCCCGGAAAGCCGCCGCACTCAAACCCGTGGAAGCCTTACGCCACGAATAATCCCGGATTCTCTATCCAGCTGGAAAAACACGGGATGCAAATTGCCGGGAACGGAGCACGAGCTTTGGAAAAAATTTGATTTGGGTTATGTTCCCATAACAACCGATAAATTTCAGTTGGATGGAAATATCGCATTAGATGGCACTATTAAATATGATCTTGAAGCGCAAATTTACCACTTGAGTCCACTGGATTTTAGCGCAGACATATAACCTGACATACTGAAACAGTATCGCTAAAAAAGAGAGTGGTTGCAGGTCATGAGAACTGAGATCAAAGGTGAAGTGAATGCCAGCAATATTTCTCGACCCCATTCCACTGGCAGATGGTGAAATCACTATCACCCCACCAAGCATTACTGAACTGCTGAAAACACTGGAGCAAGATCCAGAGCAAGTATCACTAAAAAGCCTGAATGCCCATGCGAAATTCAGCAACGATAACATGTGCGACCATATGGGATACAGCACTTAAACAATAATAAGCGGACAGCAATAGTATTTATTAAGGGTAAGATGAGTGGTATGGGTGAGAAATCAGAGCAAATATCAAAATCAGCCCGTTCAACAGATCCCCAAGAGCAAGAGTCTGTTGCTCTTGCATCGCAGTGTGTTGGCGAGGGGCGTGTACTCAAGATTCGCGGGGGGGTAGTGGATGTCTTTTTTACAGAGCATATTCCACGTATCCACGACTTGGTTTATGCCGGCGATTTAGCGATGGAAGTTGCTGCTCTGTTAGATCAAGGTACCGTACGCTGTATAGCGTTAACACCAGTGCGCGGTCTTGGTTTAGGTATGCCGGTACACGCAACCGGAGCACCGATTCAAGTGCCAGTTGGTGAAGCGGTACTGGGACGTATGCTCAATGTCTTTGGCGAACCCATTGATGGAAAACCCGCACCCAATGCTACAATTTCTCGTTCCATCCACCAAGCCCCGCCAGTATTAGAAGAGCGTGTGGTGCACAGCACCATCCTTGAAACCGGGATTAAAGCCATTGATTTACTCTCACCAATTGAGCGTGGTGGTAAAACAGGATTATTTGGTGGCGCTGGAGTGGGCAAAACGGTTTTGATTACTGAGCTAATTAATAACACCGCGCAACATCACAAAGGCGTCAGTCTGTTTTGTGGGATTGGAGAGCGCTCGCGTGAAGCAGAAGAGCTGTACCGAGAAATGGGCGAAGCTGGCGTGCGCGATAAAACCGTGATGCTATTTGGGCAGATGAGTGAAGCTCCCGGCGTACGTTTTTTAGTCGGTAAAACAGCACTGACCATGGCTGAGTATTTTCGCGATGATCTAGGGCAGGATGTGTTGCTGCTTATCGATAACGTGTTTCGCTTTGTGCAGGCGGGCTCTGAAGTTTCAGGTTTATTAGGACGGATGCCATCACGGGTGGGTTATCAGCCAACCTTGGCCACTGAGTTGGCTTCGTTGCAAGAGCGTATTACCTCGACCCGTAAAGGTGCGATTACCTCGATTCAAGCGGTGTACGTGCCGGCAGATGACTTTACTGACCCCGCCGCGGCGCATATTTTCTCGCATCTGTCAGCTTCAGTAGTGTTGTCGCGTAAGCGTGCCAGTGAGGGCTTGTATCCGGCAGTTGACCCGTTAGCCTCCACCTCAGTGATGTTAACCCCAGCGGTAGTGGGTCAGCGCCATTATGATATTGCCCGCGCTGTACGCCGCACCCTTGCTGAATATGAAGAGCTACGTGACATTATTGCCATGTTAGGTTTAGAGGAGTTATCCGCAGCAGATCGCACGGTGGTGGCTCGAGCACGCCGTCTTGAGCGTTTTTTAACCCAGCCGTTCTTTTCTGCTGAGTCTTTTAGCGGTGAGATAGGCGCACGGGTCTCGGTTGCCGAGACCTTAGCCGGGTGTGAAAGAATCTTGCAGCAAACCAAATTTGCCGATGATGAAATAGATTATTACATGATTGGTGCTTTGCCCGAGCAGAAGACTGCAGTATGAGCCAGGCTGAAGTGATGCATGTTAATCTACATTTGCCAACACGCTTGCTGTTTGGCTGTGAAGCTAAGCAAGTATTTGCTGAAGCTGAAAACGGTGCTTTTGCCATGCTGCCCAATCACACTGATTTTGTTGCTGCTTTGCTGCCATCGGTATTGGTGATTACCGATGCTGAGGGCGTGGAGCTGTTTTTTGGTATTGATCAAGGCGTACTGGTGAAACATGGCCATCAGGTTGATATTGCCGTACGTCGTGCTGTGCAAAGCGAGGATTTGGTCAATTTAAATAACATTATTCAAACCACCTTTATTGAGGTGGATGAAAATGAACGGGTGGCGCGCACGGCCTTATCGCGCCTTGAGGCCGGTATTGTGCGGCGTTTCAGTGATTTACGGAAACCTTTAACATGACAGAAAAAAATGATGCCTCCGCGGCCATTCGTCGTCATGCTGAACGCATGCAGCAGAAACGTAAAGCACCAAAATATAGCCCCTTAAGCGGTCTGGGTGTATTTGGAGTGATTGGTTGGTCAGTCGCCATTCCTACCGTTGGTGGCGCTTTTCTGGGAATGTGGTTAGATCGTGTCGTACCGCAAAGTTTTTCCTGGCCCATTGCCTTAATACTCGGTGGTGTTGTCGTCGGGGCAATGGTGGCTTGGAACTGGATTGATAAAACCCGTGATAAATAACTGACAGCGTATTTGTTTGTCAGCGAAGTAGCAGGGAGAGATAAAGTGATTGATATAGATGGCAGCGCAATATTGCTTGGCTTTGTGGTTGGTCTACCCGTAAGTGCGTTGTTTTTTATGGGTTTAAATTGGGGAATACGTTTGGCCTTAGCTTCAGCGTATCCAGGTCGTTTGTTAATGCTAAGTTTTTTTTGTCGCTTAGTGGTGTTGCTGGCAGTGGGATTGGGCTTAATCGTGCTGATCCAAACACTGTGGTCATTAGCTGGTTATATGTTGGCTTTTGTACTGATGCGCGTCCTGGCAGTGGTACGAGCGCAGTTGACACACAGCGTCACCTGATCAAAATACGAAGGTATAAAAATGCAGCTCACACCAGACCAAACGGTAGTGTTTACTTTAGGACAGTGGCAGGTTAACGCCACTATCGTTAATACTTGGATTGTGATGATACTGTTGGCTGGCATTTCGATGCTGGTGGCTCGCAATCTACGTGCTGACAAAGCACCTGGGCGCTGGCGCAGTGCTTTAGAACTGATTGTCACTATGATTCAAGGACAAATTGAAGAGGTAACCCGCAGCAGTGCACGGCATGTATTGTATTTTGCCGGTACTTTATTTCTCTTTATAGCTGCGTCCAATGTGCTAACAGTTATTCCAGGCTTTGTTCCGCCCACTTCATCGTTATCAACTACGGTTGCGCTAACCTTGTCGGTGTTAGTAGCGATTCCTTTGTTTGGAATTGCCAAGGGGGGGGTGCACCAATACTTGCGCAAATTTATTGAACCATCGATGATTATGCTGCCATTTAATATCATTGGTGAATTTTCTCGAGGCGTATCTTTAGCGATCCGTCTGTATGGAAACGTGATGAGCGGTGTGGTGATTGCAGCTATTTTACTCAGTATTGCACCATTCTTTTTTCCTGTGGTAATGGATATGCTGGGCCTGCTAACCGGCTTTATTCAGGCCTACATCTTTGCCATTTTAGCCACTGTGTATATTTCATCTGCCATGGCAGATCCTCCCCTGGATACATCTGATAAGGATAAATAATCATGACTGATCTTGCACTGATTGCCGCTATTTCTATTTTTACTGCTGGCCTAACCATCGCGATTGGCTCGCTAGGGCCCGCGCTAGGTGAAGGACGTGCGGCGGCTGCAGCGATTGCTGCAATTGCTCAACAGCCTGATGCTGCACCGACCTTATCACGTACGCTGTTCGTTAGCTTGGCGATGATTGAATCAACCGCAATTTATTGTTTTGTGGTGGCGATGATTCTTATTTTTGCCAATCCGTTTTGGGATGCAATGCAGGCGGTAGCAGGAGGTTAATGTCTGATGTCCATTGACTGGATAACAGTACTGGCACAAATTGCTAATTTTTTAGTCTTGTTGTGGCTGCTCAAACGTTTTCTCTATCGTCCTATTTTAGATGGTATCGACGCCCGTGAAGCTGAAATAGCCAAGCGTATGGCTGATGCAGAACTTGCGCAGCAAGAAGCGAAAGCTGCAGAAAGGCAATATATTAAGCAGCGCGCGCAGCTGGTATCTGAGCAGGACGCCTTGCTGGAAAAAGCATTACAAGCTACCGAGAAAAAGCGCGATGGCTTATTATCTGATGCACGTACTCAGTTGCAGCAAGAGCAGCAGAATTGGCGTAAGTATCTTGAGCATGAGCGTCAGGCGTTTAATCAGCGTTTGCAACAAACCGGCGCTGACGCACTGTTGCGACTGACCCGTAAAGCACTACATGATCTGGCCGATGAACACTTAGAAGATGCGATTGTTCGGCATATTGGTCAGCGATTAAAGCCGATTGCTGCTGAATTGGTGCAAGCTGCGGCAGGCAGTCAGCAAGCGCAGGTTATCACCCGTGATGCATTACCGGCCGCCACGCAAGCGTTATTACAGAAAGAAGTGCAGCAATGGCTGCCTGACGTCACTTTAAGTTTCGCTACCGATCCACAGCAGTCACCCGGCGTAATCATGCAAGTGGGCGGCGCGCAAGTAGCGTGGACGACGGACAGCTATATGGATGAATTAGCCGAATTGTTAACCCAGCATACTTCTAGTGTTGCTGCTGTGCACTTAACCGCTGATGGCCGCTAAGGAGGAATTGAAGTGAGTGTACTTGACGATGTCACTGAGCAGCAGTTTGAGCAAAACTTTAACGATTGGTTAGACAGTCTCAGCACAGGTGCCACACCCACGCCGGTACTCACCGAAACCGGCACAGTGACCGAGGTGGCGGATGGTGTGGCCATCGTCTCAGGTCTGGCGCGCGCCTTAGCTGATGAGTTACTGGTATTTGCCAGCGGTGTGCAAGGTATTGTGCTCGACTTGGAACCGGGTCGCTTAGGGATTATTTTACTGGGCCCGTCTGAACAGATCCACTTAGGCGAGATGGTGTATCGCACTCGTAAAGTGGTCAGTGTGCCAGTGGGCTCGGCGTTACTTGGGCGCGTAATCGATGCTATGGGCCGTCCACGTGATACCTTAGGACCGATTGATGCGATAGCTGAGCATCCCATTGAAGCGGAAGCGCCGAGTATTCTAAATCGCACCCAGATTTTCAGACCCTTAGCCACGGGATTAAAGGCTATTGATGCGGCGATCCCAGTGGGTTTAGGCCAGCGTGAATTGATTATTGGCGATCGCCAGACTGGTAAAACTTCTATCGCTATCGACACTATGCTGAATCAGGCACGTTCGGATGTGCTTTGTATTTACTGCGCAGTGGGGCAACGCGGTGATGCTGTCGCACGGGTGATTCGTGCGCTCAAAGACGGCGAAATACTGCAGCGCTGCATTGTGATGAGTGCCGGTGATGAAGAAGCTCCAGGGCTGTCCTATATTGCGCCCTATGCGGCTATGACTATGGCGGAATATTTCTCGGCACAGGGCCAAGATGTATTGGTGATCTTTGATGATATGACTCATCATGCGCGCTCTTATCGCGAATTATCGTTATTGCTGCGTCGACCACCAGGACGTGAAGCCTTTCCTGGGGATATTTTCTATGTGCATGCGCGCCTTTTAGAGCGCGCTGGACAATTTGGCGCCGACATCGGTGGCGGATCGATTACCACTTTGCCCGTGGTAGAAACGCAGGCCGGAAACCTCTCGGCTTATATTCCTACTAACCTCATTTCGATTACTGATGGGCAGATTTATTTATCGCCACAGTTAGTACGTAAAAACCAATTCCCCGCAGTAGATTTAGGCCTGTCCGTGTCACGGGTTGGTAGTAAAGCGCAGAACCGTACCTTGCGTGGAGTGTCAGGCAACCTGCGGGTGACCCTCTCACAATTTGAAGAGTTGGAAGATTTTGCCCGTTTTGGTACACGGCTCGATGATGTTACCCGTGCACGTTTGGCACGTGGTTCTGCGGTGCGTACCGCCTTACGTCAAGCTGAGCGTGACCCGATGTCTGCCCTTGAACAGCTGGCGGTGTTGATCGCAGCGATGGAAGGCTTATTTGATCAGTTTAGTGAGCAAAAAATTAATGATGCTATGCGTTTAGTGCGTGATGCCGCCCAACAACAGCTGGCTGTGATTGAACAACGTATTATTGATAACCAAACCCTACAGGATGACGATCACACACTGATTGTTAATTGCGCGCAAAAAGCTTTAAGCATATTCGATCTGCCAGCAACGAATACAAAGTAGTGAGATGGCACAAACTCTAGAGCATCTATCGCGAAAAAATAATACCCTAACCAGTATCAGAGGTATTGTGAATACGATGAAAACACTATCAGCAATTAATGCTGCACCCTATGAGCAGGCAGCGCAATCGATTGAAGCCTATCATCAAACGATATTGCAAGGTTTT
>JACDJA010001410.1_pt1 | contig 20141 bp, 27 predicted proteins | sample 7449241 | NCBI WGS metagenome assembly JACDJA01 (sample SAMN14253289, study PRJNA609438) | sludge metagenome | isolation source: initial anaerobic sludge | collected 2018-12-20 | reverse complement strand
TTAATAAGGCATATGTGGTATACACGGGAGTTGGTTGTCATGGATAATATAGTAGAAGATCTAAAAAGTGGCGCAATGGTTCCTTTCTTGGGAATGGGCGTTTTTAAAGATGTGATCGCAAAAGACGGGAGTACGCTTCCATACGATAGTGACAGTATGGTGTTAGCACTCAATAACGGTAGAGCTATGAGTCCAAGACTTATGTATGAGTATTCGCGTGCGGCGATGAGTTTGGAGCAGAGAAAAGGTAGAGAATTTATCGTGCAGATGACAAACCATATCTATAGCTCCAAAGAATATGAAGTGCCATCTGTATATACATTTCTAAAAGAGATACAGCCTCCATATATGATCGATACAAATATGGATGATAGCGCTTGCAAGGTCTATGAGGATGTTTCTCACTTTATGATTACTGGGGTCTCTAGGGTGATGGGCGGTTACGATAGATTTGTCGTTTATCTCTATGATGTAAATACAAAGCAATATACCATAGTAGAAAAAGAGAAGCTGGGCGCGGACATACCAATCCTCTTTAAGCCCATGGGCTCAACAGTGCCTGCTATGGATTTCATTGTCAGTGATGCTGATTTTGTTGATTGGCTCACGGAAGCAATGGGAGGGTATGCACTGCCTCCGTTTTTGAAGCAATATAAGCAAGATAAATCTTACCTCTTTTTGGGCATTGATTTTGGCAGAGATACTTTTAGAATGGTTGCCAATGAGATTACTTTAGGGCTCAAGGGCGGCATCGTGGTTGAGCCAAAAGAGGAGCTGACAAAAAAAGAGCAAAGTTTCATAGAAAAGCATGATCTTGGAGTGCATAGAGAAGAGATCAATGATTTTATCAAGGCTATACAATGCGCAAAGAGTTAAAGTGTGATTTTTGCGGAAAATCCAAAAAAGATGTATTGAAGATATTTAGCGCAGAAGATTCTAATATCTGTAATGAATGTGTCGAAAACTGCTCTGAGATTATCAAAAAAGAGAAGATCAAAAAGAACAAAGAGGAGTTTCAAAAGGGACTACCGAAACCACATCAGATTAAAGAGTACCTCGATAAGTATGTGATAGGACAAGAGGATGCAAAAAAGGTACTCTCTGTTGCGCTTTATTCTCACTATAAGAGGATAGATAAGGCAAACTATAATGATGTAGAGATAGAAAAAAGCAACATCATGCTTATTGGATCAACAGGAAGTGGGAAAACACTTTTGGCAAAATCTTTGGCTAAGATTATAGATGTTCCTTTTGCTGTCGCAGATTCTACGGCACTTACCGAGGCGGGTTATGTCGGTGAAGATGTCGAATCAATCCTCTCTAGGCTTTTAGCGGCAAGCGATTATGATGTTGAGCGAGCACAAAAAGGTATCGTTTATATCGATGAGATTGATAAGATTGCCAAGCATCATGAGAGCTCAGTGAGTGGAAGAGATGTCTCAGGTGAGGGAGTACAGCAAGGGCTTTTAAAGATATTGGAAGGCTCAGAGGTTTATGTTCCGATCAAGGGGAGTCGTAAAAATGCATCGACAGATACTGTATTGTTCGATACCAAAAATGTTCTTTTTGTTTGTGGCGGTGCCTTTGTAGGGCTATTTGATAAAATGAGCGGCGACAAAAAGAGCCCGTATGTAGGATTTTTAAAATCCGAAGATGCACCTCTTGCTTCAAAAGATATCGAGGCAAAAGACCTTATCTCTTTTGGGTTGATTCCTGAGTTTGTAGGGAGGATACCGGTCATTGCTAAGCTTGAAGATTTGGATGTCTCAGCCCTTGTGCGAATACTCAAAGAGCCTCAAAATGCGCTTATCAAACAGTACAAAGCGCTCTTTGAGCTTGATGGTATCGAGCTTGAGTTTGATGATAGTGCCCTCGAAGAGATAGCGCAGAGCGCGTATGATAAAGGCATTGGCGCAAGAGGTTTGCGGGCGATAGTAGAGAAGATTATGCTTCCGCTTCTTTATGATACTCCCTCTTCTGACAATGTTGTCAAGTGTACGATTACAAAAGGATATGTAGAGGGCAGCGAGGAGCCGATTTTTGAGTATGTCAAAGAAAATGAAGAAGGATAAAGAGATATCTTTTAGAGTTGCTTCAAAAGAGGATATTCCCATTTTGTGTCAGTTCTTGTCACTTCTTTTTGAACAAGAAGAGGAGTTCATCCCAAGTAATATCCTACAAAAAAAAGCACTTACTATAATCATAGATGACCCTTCTATAGGGTATATCCTTGTCGCTACAAAAGATGAGGTGCCTGTTGCTATGATAAGTATCTTCTATACCGTCTCAACAGCCCTCGGGGGGAGAGTCGGGATGTTAGAAGATATGATTGTGCATCCTGATTTTAGAACGCAGGGGATAGGGAGTGCTCTTTTAGAATTTGCTACCCATTTTGCAAAAGAGCAACAGCTAAAACGACTCACGCTTCTTAGCGATATGAGCAACAAAAAAGCACACTCTTTTTATCTCAAAAACGGTTTTATAGCTTCAAAAATGATTCCTTTTCGTAAATTAATTTAAATTTCTCTCTCTTTGGAACAGATAATGTATATGTATTGGTATATCAAATTAGGAGTATATCAAATGGCAGTAATGATTACTGATGAATGTATCAATTGCAATACCTGTATAGATGAGTGTCCGGCAACAGCGATAGTCGATGCTGATTCGAGTCCACTAGAAAATGGTGAATTTGTCTATGTAAAACCTGAAAAATGTATAGAGTGTGTCGATTCAACTGTGCCTAAATGCGCAGATGTCTGTCCTACGGAGGGTGCTATCGTTTGGGATATGCCTTACACGGCAGAGTTCAATGAGTACTACTTAGAAGGTAACGAGAGCGGAGTCTATAGCATAAGAGTTCATCCAAAACAAGGGATATTTTCACCAGAGAATAAACCACAACCTTACAGAGAGAGCATATCTTTAGAGGATAGAGAAGCTCACCAACCGGTAAGTATATAAAGGAGATATCATGAGTTGCGCATGTGGTACATCGAGTGGGTTTGATCTTAATGATCCTAAAGCACAAGAGATTCAAGAAAAGATAAATAATCACCCGTGCTACAGTGAAGGAGCACACCAGCATTATGCGAGGATTCATGTGCCCGTTGCGCCTGCTTGTAATATCCAATGCAACTACTGCAATAGAAAATATGATTGTTCAAATGAGAGTCGTCCAGGCGTAACAAGTGGTAAACTTAAACCCGAAGAAGCAGTAAAAAAAGTGCTCTATGTTGGTGGCGAGATACAGCAACTCTCTGTTGTGGGTATAGCGGGGCCGGGAGATGCACTTGCAAATCCGAAGAAAACATTTGAGACATTGAGTCTCTTGCAAGAGAAAGCGCCTGACCTTAAACTTTGCCTCTCTACAAATGGTTTACGATTGCCGGAGTTTATCGATGAGATCGTCAAATACAATGTCGACCATGTGACTGTGACTATCAATACCGTGGATGCCTCAGGGGAGATTGGTGCGAAGATATACCCTTGGGTGCATTGGAACCATAAAAAAGTAAGAGGAGTCGAGGGCGCGAAGATACTGCTTGAAAAACAGCTTGAGGGTATCAAGATGCTTACCGACAGGGGCATTTTAGTAAAAGCAAATTCTGTTTTGATCCCGGGAGTGAACGACAAAGATTTGCCCAATGTTGCTAAAAAACTTAAAGAACTCAATGTCTTTTTGCACAACATTATGCCACTGCTTTCAAGCCCTGAATTTGGAACAAAATTTGGACTTGACGGGGTACCGAGCGCAACCGATCAAGAGGTCATGAAAGCGCAAGAGGCATGCGGAATGGATATGAAACTTATGAGTCATTGTCGTCAATGTCGTGCCGATGCCGTCGGACTTATAGGAGAAGATAGGGGCAGTGAATTTTCAAAAGAGAGCTTTGCTTCTATGGATTTTGATACACTTCAAAAACGCTATAACATCAAAGCGAGAGAGCAGTTTCATCAAAATATCGAGACATGGAGGGCGGCTTTAGCGAAAGCCAACGAGCGTGTGAAAATTGAGCAAGCTACTAAAGAGGAGCTCAGCTCAACAGGAGCAACCAAGCTTGTTGCCGTGACAACAGCAGGAGAAGGGCTTATCAATATGCATTTCGGAAGCGCACAAGAGTTTTTGATCTACGAAGCAGGCAATAAGGCGATTCGTTTTGTGATGCATAGGAAGATAGAGAGCGCATACTGTAGCGGACCTGAAAATTGTGATGGCAATAATCCTATAGAGGAGATCAAACAAACACTCAAAGATGTGGACATTCTCCTAACAGAAAAAATCGGGGAGTGTCCGATGGATGAGTTGCGTTCTATAGGGCTTATCTGCGACGAGAGTTATGCGCAAAAGCCGATTGAATACTCTGTATTTGAAGCAGCTAAAAAATTCTTTTTTCAAGATGCGGTTGAGGTAGGATAAACTCCGTCCCACCGCTATCTTTATCTCGCGGAATATTTCTTGCATAGTACTCTATAGAATATATTAAATAGGGAGGCGATACGATGACCCTAATCAATGATACAACTTTAAGAGACGGGGAACAAGCACCGTTTGTTGCTTTTAATACTCATGAAAAATTGCAAATCGCCGAGCTTCTTTATAAGGCAGGCGCAGATGAGATAGAAGTCGGCATCCCGGCTATGGGAAAAAAAGAACAAGAAGATATCAAGGCGATCATAGCGCTTGGTCTGCCAATCCCTGCGATGAGTTGGAATCGTGCGATGATGAGCGATCTTGAGGCTTCTATCAATTGTGGTGTACAAGCGGTCGATCTCTCTATCCCAACTTCGGATGTTCTTATCGATGTGAAATACAAAGGCAACAAAACAAAGCTTTTAAAAAATCTAGAAACAGTGATAAAAGCCGCCAAAGATGAGGGGCTTTTTGTCTGTATCGGCGGAGAGGATGCGAGTCGTGCTGATATCGGATTTTTGCAAGATGTTCTTGTTCTTGGAGATGAGTATGGCGCGCAAAGATTTCGCTATTGTGATACGGTCGGTATCTTGACTCCACATCAGACATTTAAAAATATCTCAGAGTTGTGTAGCTTCAATCTACTTGATATCGAGATGCATATGCACAATGACTTTGGTATGGCAACGGCAAACTCCATCGCAGGTGTTGAAGCAGGCGCAAAAAGTGTCAACACGACCGTCATAGGACTTGGTGAGCGCGCAGGCAATGCCTCTTTTGAGCAGGTTATCATGAGTTTGACACACCAATTTGATGAGCCAAGAGCGATTGACGCGCTTATGCTCAAAAACTTAGTCGGCACGGTAAGTAGAGCAGCAAATAGACCGATTGACAATAACTTCCCTATCGTAGGTGCACATATCTTCTCACACGAATCAGGTATCCATGCAAACGGTATGATGAAAAACCAATCATCGTATGAGGCATTTTGTCCTGAAGAGGTAGGGCTTTTAAGAGGATTCCCCATAGGGAAACACTCAGGTACCTCTACGCTCAAATACCACTTAGACTCTCTAGGCGTTGTTACCGATAAAAGAAAATTGACACTTTTGCTTCCTAAAGTTAGAGAGATAGTAACGATGAGAAAAAAAGTTCTTGAGCCAAGAGAGTTAAAAGAGCTATACCTATGTTCGTAGGGTGGCATAGCGAAAATTTTGAGAGTGCTGTAGAGGATTTTGGCAGCTCCATACTCTGCGATACAAACCTGCTCATCAAAACATGGCAGCAAGATAAAAGCCACTCTTTTGGTGCATACAAGGATGGAGAGCTCTTTGGTATGGTAAGTGCATTTAGGTTTGATAAAGCCGTACTTATCAATAACTATTGTTACAAGCAAGAGCTGAGCAGGGATGATCAAAAGAGACTGCTTACACTGCTTTTGAAAAATATCGATGGGAGTGACAAGAGCATTCTTGTATTGGTCAGTGATGAGGAGAGAAAGCTCTTCGATGCATTTGGATTTAAGTCTTTTGCCCCATTTTATAAGGCACTTTATGAGGGCCATGATGTTGGGCTCTTTACTACAAACTTTTCAAATCTATCGAGCACGGAGTTTATGGAGTCTTTGAGAATGACTGACAGAGAAGCCTATAGGGATGATAGGTTTTTTTATATCACAAATATGATGATGAAATCCTCATCGCTTGTTTTGAGCACACCAAACGGGTATCAGCACTCATATGCTCTTAGCAAAAGCACCATAAAGATATCGCCATGGGTTGTCAGATCATCGGCATTTGAGGATGCGCAAAAATTGCTTAGGGCACTCATTCACCACCGAGGGCTCAAAAAGATCATAGCGTTTATCCCCGCCGAGGTAAAGGAGATTACTGATCTCTATAGTTCACACGGGTTTAAATATGCGCAAAATTATAATCTCATGTATCTCAATGAGAAACCCGATATAAATCTCGAAATGATCTATGGATTTTAATACATAAAGGAGTGATGATGGATATGACAATAGACGAAAAAGAGATCAGAAAGATGTTTGCGAAGCAGAAAAGAAAAGTGAGTGAAATAGCGGGAGAGATTCATGATATCGTAGAAGATACGATTTGGGTCGATTATGTAAAATTGCCTGAATTGAGTGCGAAGATACAAGATGCGATGATCGAGGTTGTCGCAATGCGCGAGCAGTATGAGTTCTTGCAATAATCATATGAATAAAATCGGCGATAAAATCATCTGCGAGTGTGGCAACAAAAGTGTTGATGAGGCAATCGTGCTATTTTCCGAAACTACCTTGCCGTATAAAAAGGCAAAAAAATTGGTCACAGGCTGCAATAAGACATGCTGTAGAAGAGCGCTTATGCGACTTTTTGATATGGTTGAGTTTGGGGAGATTGATTATGATGAGATTGATTTTTTGATTGAGCAAAGAAAGATCAAAGAAGGAAGTGATGATGAGTGATAATAGAATGAACGATTTTATACGATGGGTTAAATCAAAAGGACTTGAAACAAAGATTCCGACAGACATGAAAACTCTAGAGAAGCTCTCGGTTTTAGACCTTTCTAAACAAAAACTGAACAATTTACCTGAAAGCATAGGAGCATTCAAGCATCTTAATGTTCTGAAAATATCGGGCAATAGGTTTAAGCATCTCCCTGAGAGCATCTGTGAATTGAAAAATTTACGAAACTTGCAGTGCGAAAATAACCTGCTTGAGTCGCTTCCCGAGAATTTCGGTGATTTAAGATCACTTATGGTGTTAAATCTTAACGGCAATCATTTAAAAGAGTTACCTCAAAGTTTTTATGAACTCCAAGAGCTTACGAGGCTTACAATTGCGGCAAATCTGCTTCAAAGTGTTGATGAGAAATTGAAAAATTTGAAAAAATTACTCTATCTTTCGCTTGATACCAATGAGCTACAAGAGCTTCCCGATGTTTTTGGCGATATGAGAGCGCTCTATTATCTTGATCTCTCCTATAACAAACTTGTAGCACTTCCTGATTCGATATCGAAGATAGATGAGCTTGAAACACTCCTTTTGGAGGGTAATCGCATTACAAACCTTCCTTCTTTGGAATCACACGATATGCTCTTAAGACTCAATCTCAACAATAACCAGCTACTCTCTTTGGATTTTGATTTGAGTAAGCTAGAGGATTTGCAGATACTTACGCTCGATGATAACGCTCTTGAGATGCTACCTGATGATATTTGCAATTTGAAAAATCTCAAATATCTAAGCGTATCGGGCAATATGCTCACATCTCTTCCCGAATGTATCGGAGAGCTTAAAAATCTCGTAGAGCTTGATGTGGAAGACAATTCGCTTAGCAGTCTTCCTGATTCGCTTCAAAAAATGAAAGCTTTAAAAACACTCTATATCGACAATAACAATGATCTCGAAAGACCCGAGGGCTTACAGCTTGACTTTTGTGATGTTGATTAGCCAAGATGAAAGCAAGAGCAGAATGGGGCTTGTGATTGCCTTTTAAGCACTGATTTTCATGGTATATTTAGGTACAATTGTTCTTAAAAGCTATTTTGAAGAAGGGAAATCATGAGAGAGAAAATGAAATATAGTGTCGCAATACTACTGGTCATATCTACCATATTGCTAGGGATTTTGGTTCCCGGGGGACCGATCGAAACAAGAGATTTTTCACATATATCTCCATTGATTTTGGGCATATTCAATACTTTTTTGACAATCTTAGGTCTTGGGAGTCTTACACTTTCCTATTTTGTGTTAAAAGGCAGAAGATGGGCATTTATAGTATCATCTATTTTTGCGATATCGTATTTTCTAGTATACATATTAGACTTAGGGAAAATATTTCCTATCTCACCGGATGAAATGCCTCAAATGCTATTTGTCATCGAGGTTTTAGGTATTTTGGTTTCATTACCTTTGACATATTTGTCACTAAATTTGAGTCGCACACGGATTGATAGTGGTGAAGATGTAACTGCAAGTAAGGGAGGTTACAATGTTTTACTGCTTGGTTTGATGGCTTTGGTTGGAATCGGGATTATCATATTTGCCACAGTATCAGCAATGGGCAGGTAACAATATTAAAATTTTACGGGTAGAAGATTGAAGCCTTACATTCTTTAAAATTCACATCAAATCGGAGTGACGGATAGAGAACATAGCGGATCTATATTGGTGAGTAGATATTTTCCCCACGCTTTTTTCGTTTTATATCGACAATAATAATGCTCTTCAAAAACCAAAAGGACTACAGCTTGACTTTTGCGATGTGATTAGCGGAGTATGAGTTGTGGCTGTTACCATCAAGCCCTTTATTCCCTTTTATTTTCACTGATTTGTTAGATTTGTATTTACCATAATTTAAACTCATCATGAATAATCAATTTTATGTGTTGCTCTTCAATATATTTTTTATTAATACAGCACTTTTTAAATTTCTTATCACTGCCACAAAAACATTTTTCATTTCTCTCTAGCTCTACATAGTTTTCATTTAGTTTTTTTCTTGGAGTTTCATCGGCATCATATAGTGTTATCGGTGTTAATTTATTTGATACAAGTTGTTGATTTAAAAACTGTAGCCTATTAAATTGTGGGCTATTATCATCATATTGAATAACACATCTTTTATCCCTCGGGATACTAACTAATGACACATGATTTATATCCGTAATATCTTTAGCTATGCTGACTGCCATTTTGCCATTGTATAATTCACCAATATCATGCTCACACTCAAGTGAATCAATGTTTTTACCGCAAATACTACATTCATATAGAGCCACCACCATTCCTATACTAAAAAAAATATTATATGGATATAATTTTTCTAGTATCAGTAATTGTTTTTCAAAAAAATCTAATGCTTCAGATTTTTGATTGTTCAATGAGAATTTATTTATATTTCTTAATCTGTCTAAACAATTTTGTAAATAATTCCAAGAGCTAGAGTATTTCATATTATAAATTTCTTCCCACATAGTTATAAGTGAACCATGTAATGACAATACTTGTTTTAATAGGAAAATATCATTTAAAATAAGTTCATCTTGTGAAGTTAACCGGTTTACTTCATCCTCAATCGGTGCTAAAATGTCTCTAGCAACTTGAAATTGTAGTTCATGCAGGTTTTTATAAATTTGTTTAAGATGATTCACTTGATAGAAATCATTTATCGTCTTTGTTTTGAACATACCATTATTTTAAAAGCTTATTAATATCAATTTTGTTGAATTTTTCCAAGCCTTTGACATCGCCATTATAATTAAATCTTTTATGCTTGTCGCCATCTTTATATTCAAAGCTAAAGTTTACTTTAGCTTTATCTTTTTCTCCACTTAAGGCACCTTTTAATTTGTCATAAATGAAATTAATGACTAAACCTATATATATCTGAACTGAGGTATCTGATGCAAGATACACTAATGGCAACCAGTACTCATTGTTGTGCAAGGATACTTTTTTTACATCAGGATCATAATCAATTTTTATTTCTGTATGATGTTTATGTATCCATTTTGCAAAAGCTCCACTATCCCTTTGTAAAGTTTTCTCTGTAGTATCATTATAAACTTCCGGAACAAATTTAATTCCATGTGATTCAGAATAAAATTTCTCAAATTCATTTGAAGGTGTGTTGATGACTTCAATAGTAGGTTTTTTCATCTAGTTCCTTTTGTAACATAGATATTTATTCAACTACATTATATGTCAAATAATCTTAAATCACATAAATAGCTAATACTTTCTATAGACTCCGCATTAAGTACGGAGTGACGGGTAGAGGGTATCTATATTATCCGTGCATCTCTCTATGCTCTCTGATGAGGTTTGCAAGTTCAAAAAGAAGATAACAACTCCCCTCATAGAGCACATCATTCTTCATCGTATTGCCAACAGCCTCAAAGTTTGGAAAGCCTCTTAGCATGATGCCTTTATGGTGTTTGTGTGCTATGCGCTCACCATGAAAGTTTGAGATAAGTATCTCACACTCCCCTAGATGTGTCTCAACATCTTCAAAATCCCCGATGAGGGTATTTTTAGCTTCCATCGCCTCTTTGAGCGGACTTCTTGTCGGCAAAATCACATATGTGACATTCGCTCCTGCCTCATTGATGGCTTTGACTAGAGAGTAGGCCTTATCTGCCTCATCGGCTATTAAAAGAGCGCTACTTCCAATCAAAAAGTGTGTATCAAGGAGTGCGTCTTGGAGTCTTTTTCTCCAACGCACTATCAACGCAGGGGGCGTTTTCATCTTCGTATATTTCAAAAGTGTGCCGTAGAAATTGTCACTATCTATGAGTCCGCTGATGCCGTCAAAATGAAAGTGTTGCGCTTTGGGCTGCTTCTTCAAAAACTCTAAGCCGCACGACTCCATACTTCTGCCGACCGTAAATACAACTCCACAGTCTCCTAGCGCCTCTATCACAGAGACTTCGATCCCGCCACCACTAAGCGCGCCTTGCTTTTCACCGAGATGTCCATCTAAGCTCTCACTCAGATCAGGGAGCGCAAAGACTTCAAGTCCGAAAAGCGCAATCGACTCTTTTATCTTCTCAACCTCTATGGGTGTGAGATTTACATTGGGTAAGAGTAAAAGCTTTTTTGGGTTTATATTTTCTTGAGGCATTATAAGCTGATCTATGATGCTTGAAACACTTTTTTGCCAACCACTCTCAAGTCCCCCTTCAAAATCAGGAGTATGCACATAGACGATCCGTTGTTTCTCTTTTAGAAGCATTGTAGCGCCCTTGATATCATCTCCTTTAGTCTCGGTCAGTCCTGTTGTAAAAAGCCCGACAAGATCAGGAGTCACTTTGGCAGTTATGTTCTTTATCGCTTCGCTTATGGAGTAGTCGCCTCCATCTATAACAGCTGTGATATCATTGACGGCGGTTGTCTGTACTGCGATTGGGTCATTGAAATGTCTTGTGAAAAATACTTTGGAGAAACTAGCACACCCTTGCGCTCCATGCATAAGCGGCATACAATTTTTGATACCTAAAAATGCTAAAAGCGCTCCCATAGGTTGGGAGAGCTTGAGTGGGTTTATCTGAAGTGGTTTTGCCATAGTTTGTCTTTCTTTATAGTCTCATCTTAGAATATACATAAAACATTCCAAAAAAGAGCAATTATTTAAAGAATTTTTTTACTAAAGAGCTGAGCCATTTATCCTTTTTTGCTTCATCTGTTGGGGATATCTGTTTTTTAAGTAGTGCTTTTTGAACTAAATCTTTATAATCGGCATCATCTTGTTGGATATGATTGATAAGCCATAATTGTAGATCCATGATAAGTTGTTTAGTGATATCTTCGCCGTTTTCAAATCGCTCTTTAAAAAAAGCAACTCTTTTGACAAAAGCCTCGTGCACTTTTTTGTGTGGCTCAAGTATAGGGTATCCTGCATCCTCCATGAGTTGCTCCTCAAACGAGAAGTGTGATACCGTATAGTCGACCAATTTTGCAAGTACATTTTGTACTTTTTGTCTATTTTCAAATGATTTGTACATCCCCGCTATGCTCAATTCATTCATATATTCTATAAGTTTTTTATGTTGATGATCAATTACTTCTATTCCGACCGAATAAGAAGGTTCCCATTTCCAATACATTATTATTTCCTTTTTTGTAATTAATTAAAAATACACATCATTATACCATAAGGCGCATTTTAATTATTTGTGTGTATTATATTTGTCTTTTGTTAGTTCGCATTTTCCCATGGAGCTTTGGTGCCGACGATTTTAAATACGGGATTATTTACGGCATTGGCAACATCTTTTGCGAGATTGATGAGTCCGCCATAGGCTCCATAACTTACCTTTTTTTCTTGATTGACATCAACAAATGCCACCTTTTTTTTGATAGCCGTATAGAGACTACGACCACCGGCGAGGAGTATGTCGATATTGTGCTCATCGATGAGTTTTGCTTGTTCATTCGCCGGTGTTTTCATGAGGATAGGCACATACTCTTTGGCGATCTCTATATCTTCCAAGGTCGCTTTTCTGATACTCGTTGCCACAACCTCGATGCCGATATCTTGGAGTGCAGAGGCAATCGACCACGATTTGTTGCCACCCGTGTTGAGAATAGCCTTTTTGCGATCGAAAAATCGTCGATATGGCAAGAGCGCTTTATCGAGTTTTGCCTCTTCCTCGGCTATGATCTCTTTTGCTCTTTTGCTCAGTATTCCATCTCCAAAGGCATTGACGATGCTCATGATAGCATTGGTTGTATCTCTTTTACCATAAAATGAGACAGATATATAGGGGATGTTGTAGCGCTCCTCCATCTTTCTACATAGCGTGATGAGTGATTTGGCACAAACTATGACATTGAGCTTTGCTCTATGCGCTGTTTGTATATCTTCGATCCTGCCGTCTCCGGCAAGCGTAGAGACAACTTTGATGCCGATCTTCTCTAAGATAGGTGTGTATTGCCACATATCGCCCGTGACATTGTATTCACCAATCAAGTTTATCCCATAAGGATGGATACTCTCAGGTTCTCTTGTGCCGATAAGTTGCTCTAGAACAGCTTCACCACCGAGACGAGAACCGAGATTTTTACTGCCGACAAATCCGGGAGCATGCACGACCACAATGGGAATGTTATGTTTATTTTGCATGCGTTTGCAGATATTATCCATATCATCACCAATCATAGCAGTCACGCAAGTCTCATAGACAAATATAGCCTTCGGGGCTTTATGCTCGATGATATACTCGATGGACTCTTCGAGCTTTTTATTGCCTCCAAATATCACATCATTTGTTGTGACATCCGTGCAGTATCCAAGTGGTGTATTGTTCTCCCCTTTGTAGCTTGTAGGTGTTGCTCTCGTCTCCCAAGAAGCGCCTTGGCAAGTTGCAGGAGCATGCACAAGATGCACCGCATCCGCATAAGGAAAGAGTGATATCTGCGAGCCTTCAAAGGCGCACCCACCGTTTGTTGCACCGGGTTTTGGCTTATCACAACTGCTCTTTTTCTCTTTATTGTGAGAACAGGCAGATTCATTAAGAAGATCTTTTATCAGTTTTTTATTTACCATGATATATCCAAATAATTTTGATTCTTTATTGTAATTATGCAAGTTTTATTCCAATGAGGATTGTTTCAAGAGAACACTTCTTGCATAGAAGAAAATGAATAAACACTAAAAGGGATGATTGATGCAAACAATCACAAGAGATAGATATGTGACTTTTAAAAATATTGACTGTTATGAAAATGCATCAATGGTTTTGGATGCAATGTATGAACTCTTTGAGAGTGAGCCAAAATCAAAAAATGAATTTTGGACAAGATTTATGGAGATGATTCCGGAAAACTATAGAGAGGTTTTTTCGCTTCAAGAACATAAAGATACGCTCTATCATGTCTGCTCAAACCTCTTTTATATCTATGATCTTTTTGAAGAGTATGATTTTGAAGAAGGTATAACGGCTATGGAGCTCTGTGAGCTAGAGTGTTGCTAAAGGAGAAAAGATGAGTCATAAAGAAGCGCTTGGAGCATACAGAGCAGGAGAGTACAAACGCGCCCTTGATCTTTGGGAAGAGGGGGTAGCTAACAAGAGTGACGACCAAGCTATGGTAAATTTGGGGCTTCTTTATCTCAAGGGCGAAGGCGTGCAAAAAGATATTTTAAGAGCAAAAGAGTGGTTTGAAAGAGCGCTCATGCACGATAATGCTTCTGCTTACTACAACCTTGCACTTATGTATCAGAACCGTATAGGCGTTGAAGTAGATGAACAAAAAGCATTATCATATCTTCGAAAGGCTTTTGTGCTTGGACATCGTAATGCATCGTTTCATCTAGCTCTTTGGCTTTTAAAAGATAGAACAGATAATGAGCGACTCAAAGAGGGGTTTGATGCGATGCTGCAAGCTGCAAAAGATGGTCATCCTATGGCAAAGATGCAGCTAGGTGGGCTCGATCAGCCGATTGATTCAAAGAGTGAGTACAACAAAACATTTAGAGAAAAAACCTATGATGAAAAACTAGCCATCATAGAAGATGCACTCGATCGCTATATCCGTCCGATTTTGCTCAAAGATGGCGGCAATATCATCTTAGTTGAGTTTATCGATAATGATAGTATGGAGATAAGACTTGTTTATCAAGGGAATTGTGCCGGCTGTTCCCTCTCGTTTACAGGAACCTATGGCATGCTGTATGATGCGCTTTCTCAAGTGATTGATAAGCAAATAACGGTGTATGCCATATGAAAATTGCATTTGCTTCTAAAGGAAACGAGAAGATTGATGAGCATTTTGGATGGTGCCAAAAGTTTTTTGTCTATGAGGTGAGTGAAGATGACGCCTCCTTTTTTCGTGAGATTGACTCCTCTCTAAAAAAAGAGGAAGAGAGTGAGAAGCTCCTCTACAAGATAAAGTGCATAGAAGGGTGCGATATCGTCTATGTGCTACAGATCGGGCCAAAAGCGGCAACGATGGTTCAAAGTGCGGGGATACTGCCGTTAAAATCAGCGAGCGAAGATGAGAGTATCGATGAAGCGATAGGTAAGATACAAGCACTCATCAAAGGGGAACAACCTCTTTGGCTTAAGAGAATCCTCTTAAAGGGACAGCATGAATGAGATCGCAACAATAGCAAAAGATATATACTATATAGGTGTGAGTGATAGTGATATCAGAACCTTTGATATCATCATGAAAACGGCAAACGGTACGACCTATAATGCCTACCTCATCAAAACGGATGAGGGCGTGATCATCTTAGATACGGTCAAAGAGGAGTTTGCAGAGCTCTTCTTTGAAAAGATCGAGGCACTTTGTTCGTATGATGAGATAAAGTATATAGTGATGCATCATCTTGAACCCGATCACTCCGGCGCACTGCCCGAACTTGTCAGGCGAGCAAAGAATGTGAAGATCTTTGTATCCCCGCTGGCAAGCAATATGCTCAAATCGATTACACACAGTGATGCCATGGATTTTGAGGTCGTTAGTACGGGTAAAGTGTTGGAGTGCGGGGGAAAAAGATTGCGGTTTTTAAGCACGCCAAATCTGCATTGGCCTGAGACGATGAGCAGTTATTTGGAGAGTGAGAAGATTCTTTTTAGCGGGGATGTTTTTGGCAGCCACTACTATGATGATAGGCTTTTTGATAATCTTGTGGGTGATTTTGATTATGCTTTTAAGTACTATTACGACCATATTATGCGTCCTTTTAAAAGTGATGTTCTCAATGCTCTGAGACTTTATAAGAGATTTGAGATTGAAACAATTGCTACACTCCATGGTCCAATCATTCGCTCTAATCCTCAAAAATATATCACCCTTTATGATCAGTGGAGCACAAAAAGTCAAAGAAGCGGTGGCAAGAAAATAGTCTCTATATTTTATGTGACCAGTTATAAAAATACAAAATTGATGGCACAGAAGATATATGAGGGGATGGAGAGTATCGAGGGAGTCATCGCAAATATCTACGATCTAAGTGCTTTAGATGAGCCAAGCATGCTCAATATCTTAGAAGAGAGCACGGGTATTCTCATCGGTGCTCCTACAATCAATGGAGATTTACCACGCCCCGCTTGGGAGCTTTTAAGTTGTATGATGCTTTTGGAAAAGAGAGGAAAAATTGGTGGAAGTTTTGGCAGTTACGGGTGGAGCGGTGAAGCTCCTGAGATGATTTTTGAGCGTATGAGAGGGCTTAATTTTCGAGTGCCGATACAGCCACTGAAAGTAAAACTTATTCCCACGCAAGAGGAGCTCCGGCAGTGCTATGATTTTGGGGTAGAGTTTGGCGAGATTGTTATGGGTAAGATGGTGGAAATTACTCTCTAGGATTCTATGGAACACTTCTTGTATATATAAAATATATCTTATATAAGGAGTTTTAAGTGCAAAAGACATCATCTTCAAAAGGTATCATCAAAGTTGCATTTGCAACAAATGACGGTAAAAATATTGATGCACACTTTGGTGGCGCAAAACAGTTTCACATCTATAATATTAGCTCAGACAAGAGTGATCTTTTTAGTGTGATAAATATCGAGGAAAAAGATACTGATGAAACTATCGCAAAACTTCTTGGAATTGATATCGTCTATTTTACAAATATCGGACCGACTGCTGCGGCAAAGATTATCAACAAAGGGATATTTCCTATCAAATACAAAGATATAGTCTCTTTGAGTGCAGAGATAGATAAACTCAAAGTGATGCTTGGCGCAAACCCACCTCCTTTTATCAAAAAAATTATAGAGAAAAAAAGGGCTTAAATATGGAAAACCTGTTTATTGAGACACTTGTTGGGCAAGTCAGAGCGATGGATCAATTTGGTGTTTGGTCACAAAAGAGCAATGAAGAGTTGCTAAAAGAGAAGTATGTCAGAAGTAAAGAGGATTTGAAAAATATTCCTGTCATTGCAGATATAGATGAGATGCAAATCAAAGATATCAGACTTATTTTTCAAGCATTAGCTTTGGCCTTTGAACAAAAAACAGGAATCATGTGTAGCGTTGTCATGGAGATGAGCCATGAGGGATTTGGAAGAGCTGTGGTTATTGCCGATAAGATTGTTATAGCAAATAAATTTTTCAAAGATGCCCATAGGTATTCATTTAGAAGCTATGATGAGCTTATTGCAAATGGGGACAAGATGATCGAAGATGCAATGGCAATTTACGACCAATATAAACAAGTTGCTTAAAGGAGATTGTATGAATATAGGGATTTTTTACGCAAGCGCAGGCGGTTCGACAAAAGAGATAGCTGAGAAATTGGCTGAAGCTTTTGATGTCGATGAAGAGAGTGTTATATCGATGGAAGAGGATTATGATGATCTTGATCAATTTGAAGAGTATGATGTTCTCTTTATAGGGAGTTCAACCTGGGGTCAGGGTGATCCACATTTCTCTTGGGTCGATGCACTTTTAGAGATAGACAATGAAGGTGACTTTGAAGGAAAAAAAGTTGCATTTTTCGGTGCAGGTGATTGTGACAAGCACGGCGAGCACTTCTGTTCAGCTTTAGGGAAATTTTATCAACTTTTCACGAAAGTTGGTGCTGAGCCTATAGGGGCAATCTCCAAAGATGATTATACATATAAGTCTTCATTGGCGGAGATTGGTGGTAAATTCTGTGGATTGGCTATCGATAACCATAACGAAGCCGATAAAACAGAGCAGAGAATTGAAAATTGGATTTCAGTTCTCAAATCAGATTTAGGAGTCTAAGATGTATATGCTCATTGCGGTGTTTAATGAAAATAGTTTGAAATCTGTTTTAGAGGATCTTTTTAAGAACAATATCGAGGGAGTAACGGTAAGCACGGTGGTTGGCAAGGGTTCACTTGGGGTTATAGAGGCTGATCAGACTGCGCCGGATCTCTTTGAAAAAGTTAAACTGGAAATTGTAGTTTCAAACGATAAATTTTTAGAATTAGCCAAAGAATGCATCAGAGCTAATTGTCACGATTTGGGGCGCGGTGCCGGAAAGATGTGGTGGACTCCCGTTCTTGGTGTTGAGCGCATAAGAACAGGCGAAAGAGATGCAGATGCATTGACGACGCAGGTAGATAAAAAAGTGCCAAATGTCAATGTCATCCAAAATACACACATCGACACACCGTGTTCATAAAAGGTTAAAAGGAAAGAGTATGTCAAACAATAGATCATTAAAAGAATTTTACGAATTGACAGATGCTGAGGAGTATTTTGAGTTTTTTGATATGGAGTATGATGTGCAACTCGTGAATGTAAAAAGATTTCATATACTCAAAGAGTACGGCACGCTCATAAAAAAAGGATATGAAAATTTCAAAAGTGATGAAAACCGTCTTTTGGATTTCTTGAAATTTTCACTTCTAAAAGTATATGGAGATTTTAAAAACGGATACGCACCAAGTGCCGCTGACATTTGGGGTATGTTCAAAGATGGGAAACTCAGCGGTTGCGCAAGCTGTACACCAACACAAGGAAATAGCTGTGGCTGCTGATAAAGAAGAGATTATCCTGCATGATAGTGTGACCGCTAAGCGTTCAGGCAAAGATGAAGAGGTGCAGAAATTTCATCTCGGACAAAAGGTAAAACTACTTGAAGATATTGTGAATGACGGAACCTATCCATACTCGCCAATTGGAACTTTGATGATGAAAAAAGGCTCACAGGGCTATGTCAAATCGGTAGGCGAATTTTTACAAGTGATTCGTGTTTATGAGGTTCATTTTCTAGGTGTAGATGCTCCGGTAGAAGTAGTTGGATGTAGAGAGCATGAGCTTGAAGCTCTTGAAGAGTATGTAGATGAAGTAGAGGAAGAACTCGCCTATCTCAAAGCACATAGAGAGCGTATGAATAGGCAAAATTAATCTAATAAAAAGGAGGAAAAGTGGCAAAAGTTATCTTGATGCATTTCGATGCGCAAAAAGACGGTATCTATCATGCAAAGATTGGGGAACCCGTGATGAGAGTGGCAAGAGAGGCGGGCATATCATTGCAAGATTGTAGTGATCCAAAAGATTGTCTCGTTGAGGTTCAGCATATTAGTGATGAGGAGCCTACAAGTTACATGGAAGACGAAGAGTTAGATATATTGGTTGCGCTTGGAGCAATCACTCAGGCTGAAGCTAATGAGTGTCAGCAATATACGATTAGCCCAAAGATAAGAGTTGCATCAATGATGTTGGTAAAAGGCGATGTTCTCATCAAGCCGTATTCACTAAAATAAAAGGAGAAAAAATGACAACGAGAGTAGAGATAATCAATGACTTTTTAGCAATAAATGTTAAAGAGGGAGCAACGATACAAGATATCGTGGAAGCAAGCGGAAGTGCCCTTCCATTTGGCTGTAGAGACGGCGAATGTGGAACTTGTGTAGTAGAGGTAGAGCAAGGTATGGAGTTTTTAACACCAAAAACAGACAAAGAGATCAAAGTGCTTAAAGAGATATGTTCAGGAACTTGCACTCCAAAGTCAAGACTCTCTTGCCAAATGAAGATAGCCAAACCAAACGGAATAGTCAGACTTAAATATTAATAGTCTATTTTTTAATCAACTTCACATACTCAAATCATTTTCGATTTGGGTAGTATTTAATCATGCGAAACACAATATTATTTAAACAAAAACAATCATTAAGTATATCTCTAAAATTATGGCTACCTATATTGCAGTCGTCAGTAGAGGATTTAGATGATATTTTCAAAAAGTATAGTTATGAAAATCCATTTCTCGGATTTCGATCCAAAGTAGACAATCGGACTCCCGAGGGGAACTTGATAGAAAATATTCTTTTTCAAGAAGACTCATTTCATGATGATGTGATTGAGCAGATATGCCCACCGATATTTCCTACCCCTATATCACAAAAGGTCGCACAAGAGATTTTGCTCGATATTGACAATAGAGGATATTTTGACGGGGATGAGGACGATATAGCAAAAAGATGCAATGTAACAAAACTTTTCGTCGAAAAGATACGAGAACGATTTTCTCATCTCGAGCCTGCAGGGATTGGAGCAAAAGATTTACATGAAGCTTGCCGATTTCAGCTCTATCAGTTGGACTTAGATGAAGAGCTTGAAGAGCTTCTTGAGAAGATGATTAAAAACTTTAAGACTATCAATAAATATGCCGAGCACAATCGCTTTGTTGACTCCATACAGATCATCAAGGGTTTCAATTTTGTGCCCTCGTTGGTTTATATGGAAAAAGTGAAAGAGGTTGTTCCTGTCTTCTATGTTGAT
>JACDJA010001408.1_pt1 | contig 20149 bp, 14 predicted proteins | sample 7449241 | NCBI WGS metagenome assembly JACDJA01 (sample SAMN14253289, study PRJNA609438) | sludge metagenome | isolation source: initial anaerobic sludge | collected 2018-12-20 | reverse complement strand
GGGAGATGGCCTCTGGGGCCATCAGGTCGCCGGCGGCGCCAAACAGTTCCTCGGTCATGCGGGTCTTGGCGACGGGTGCAATGGCGTTGACCTTGATGTTGCGCTTGGCGCCCTCGTTGGCCAGCACCCGCGTGAAGCCAACCAGGCCCAGCTTGGCGGCGCCGTAGTTGCTTTGGCCGAAGTTGCCCAGCAGGCCGCTGTTGGAGGTGGTGTTGACGATGCGGCCGTAGTTCTTCTCGCGCATGATCTTGTAGGCGGGAAGCGTGGTGTAGAAGGCGCCGCGCAGGTGCACGTCGATGACGGCGTCGATCAGTTCCGGGGTCATGTTGTGGAACGTCTTGTCACGCAGGATGCCTGCGTTGTTGATCACGATGTCGACGGTGCCGAAGGCCTCGACCGCAGAGGCGACGATGGCCTCGCCGCCCTCGGGGGTGGCGACCGAGTCGGTGTTGGCGATCGCCTCGCCGCCCAGCGCTTCGATCTCGGCGACCACCTGGTCGGCGGGCCCGTCGGCGTGGCCGTGGCCATCGAGGGATCCGCCCAGGTCGTTGACGACGATGCGGGCGCCGCGTCGGGCCAGCTCGAGGGCGTGCTGCCGGCCCAGGCCGCCGCCGGCGCCGGTGATGATTGCCACCTTGTTGTCGAAACCGAGATCAGCCATGTGTTGCTCCCTGTGTGCTTGTTGAGGGTGGGTGTTCGAGGACGTGATTGACGGGTGCGCCCGTGGGGTTGAGCCAGTGAAATGCGGGTGCCCCGGGCACCACTGTACCGAGCAGGCACGACGCGCTTCGAAGTCACCCGGGGGGCGTCGGCCTTCAGCCGTCGGGAAGCGTGGCGGGGTCGAGCACGTCGACCAGCAGGTAGTCCTCCGCCGGCTTGGTGATGATGAACACCGAGGAGAACTCGGCGCCATCGGCGGTACCGTCGGCCACCACCGCCAAGCTGGGAAGCGCCTGAGGGCTGTCGCTGGTGCGCACGATGGCGACCTCGGCGGCGTCGAACGTCACCCGTTGGCCCGGGCCGGGGGCGACCCCGGTTCCCTCCGCCGCCTCCAGGCGAGGCCCGGTCAGGGCGGAGGAGAGGACCGAGCTGTCGCCCGCCTCGATCGACTCGGCCTCGATCGTCAGGTCGGCCGCCAGGTCGGCGACCGCCGCTTCGGCCTCGGCCTGGTCGAACCCGGGGATCAGCCCGGCGACGGCGGGGTCCAACGACACCTCGGGCAGGTCGGCGACCAGCGCAGCAACGTCGGGGCGCTCGACGTCGACCCTCATCGTCGTCGAGCGTTGGCCGCTGCCGGCGCCAATCAACAGCGCTGAGCCGGCCACCAGCGCCACGGCGGCCAAGCCGACGAACGCCGGTCGGGGGCGGGCCGGGCTCAGCCGCCGGCCGATGCGACTCGCCGCACTCCGAAGGCTGTCGTCGTCGTCGCCGGGCTTGGGCGCCAACCGCTCGATCAGCGGGCGGAAGGCACAGACCAGCGTGAGGGCGCCGAGCAGTGCCACCTTGGTGGCGAACTCGGTGCCCTGGGCCGCCATCAACGCGGCTGCGGTGAGGGCAACCGCCACCCCGTACACCGCCCCGCCCACCCGACCCTTGGCGGCTGTGGGTGGGTCGGTGATCATGAAGAACAGGAAGATCAACAGCTCGGGCGAGGCGACGACCACCCACCACCAGCTCAACCCGGTCACCGGGCCGACGTGCCAGCGAGCGGTCATCGAGTGACCGGTGATCGCCACCACGGCCGTCGCAGCCCCATAGGTCAGCAGGAAGGGCCACACGATGCGGTGCAGGCTCAGGCGCCTGGTCATCGTCAGACCGCCCACCACGATCACCGCGTAGGTGAGTGCCAGGCCCACCGACCACGGACCCCACCACAGATCCTGCGGGTCGGCCAGCGCAGAGCCGAAGATGAGGAACGCCACGACCAGCGCGGCGTTGGACGGGTTGAGCAGCGGCCGCCCGCCCACCCGGGTGACGTACTTGGACAACACCGCCACCGCTGCGGTGGCGGCAAAGATCGGCCAGCCCCTGGTGCTCCACCAGTCGCCGTGCTCGGTGCCCGGCACCCGCATGATCAGCGCCACGCCGTTGCCGGTCAGCAGGGCGGAGGCAGGCCAGCCGATGACCCCGTGTTCCCAGGCGGTCAGCACCAGGTCGAGCCCGCCGGCAACGCCCAGCGTGATGAGGATCTGGGCGATCGACAGGTTGAAGCCGAGCGCGGTCTGGCCGAGGACCTGGACGCTGATGATGACCGCTGCGACCATCAGGCGCGGGTCGCCCCGCCGGGGGAGCAACACCGGATAGGTGCGCCCGAGCAGCGCGATCGTTGGGCCCGGGTGGGCGCCCACCCCCGCCGACACATCCACCCCCACTCCCGACTCGACGGTCACCGCAGCTTGGCCAGCCGCGAGTACATCTTCGCCTCGATCTTGTGCAGCCGGACGAACTCGGCGTACATGCCGTCGTAGACCCGTCGGGTCGCCGGGTCGGGCCGGAAGACCCGCTCGACGGGGACCGACGACGCGATGTCGTCCTCGCCGATCAGCCCGAGCGACAGACCGGCGAAGAGGGCTGCGCCCCGCACGGTGGCCATCAGCGGCTGGTCGATGCGGTGGATCGGCCGGTTCATCACGTCGGCATGGATCTGACACCAAAGGTCGGACACGGCACCGCCGCCCACGCCCCGCAGCTCGCCGAAGGATTCCCCGAGGAACGCCTCGGATGCCTCGAGCAGCCAGCGTGCATTGTGGGCGACGCCTTCGAGCACCGAGCGCACCAGGTCGCAGCGAGTGGTGGCCAGTGACAGCCCGTGAAAGCCGCCGCGCAGGTTGGCGTTGGCCACCGGCGAGCGTTCGCCGTTGAGCCACGGGGCAAACAGCACGCCACCGCTTCCGGGCTGGGCCGTCGCCGCCGCCTCGACCAACTCGGTGAACGATTCGACGGTCGGGCTGGTCAGGCCGTCGTCGGCGTCGATGAGCACGCCCTTGATCCACTCCAAGCACACCCCGGCGGTGTCGTGGTTGTTGGCCAGCACGTAGCGACCGGGCAGCGCGGCGGGCACGGTGGCCATCATCTTGAACAGCGACGTCTTCTTCGTGGGGGCATGACAGCCGATCCAGGCCGACGTCGAGATCGATACGTGGCCCTCGTAGTTGCCCACCGCTCCGGAGCCGAGCGTGACCGCGTGCAGGTCGGGGATCGCCGTCAACACCGGCAGGTCCTTGGGTAGCCCCATCGCCTCGGTCACCTCGGGCAGCACGGAGCCGACGATCGAGCCCATCGGTACCATCGGCGGCAGCTTGGACAGGGGGGTGCCGGCCAGCTTGACCAGCCGGTTGTCGTATCCCCGCTCGTCACCGCGGTTGTCGGTCAGCCACGACAGGGCCATCGACGGTCGGGAGGCGGCCACCCGCCCGGTGAAGCGGGCGTTGAGGTAGTCCAACGGCTCGACGAACGCAGAGGTGCGCTCGTACAGGTCCTTCTGGTGGGCCTCGATGTAGAGCCGGTGGCCCAGCGGGTCGTTGCCCTCGGTGCTCGGCGCGCCGCCCGACCGACGGATCCAGGAGGTCACCTTGGTGGCACCGAAGCCCTCGACCGGGACGCGCCCGCCCACCTGCTTGGCCGCCAGGTCCGCGCCGCGGGTGTCCATCCACAGCATGCAGTCGCCGACGGCATTGCCCGAGGCGTCGACCGGCACGGTGGAACCCCACTGACCGGTGACCGCCACCGCCACCGTGGCCGCCGCAGCTTCGGGGTGGGCACGGGTCAGCTCGGCGGCGCCGTCGGTGACCGCCGTCCACCAGGCGTCGGGGTTCTGGGTGGCAGTGCCATCGGCTGCCACCTTGGGCTCGACCCGGCGGTAGACCGACCCGACGATCCGGCCGCCGAGGGATACCAGCGCGATCTTGGGTCCGCCGGTGCCCAGGTCGACCGCCAGCACCACCGGATCGATTGCCGGTGCGGACGTCTCCGACCTGCGCTCGTGGGTTGCTTCGGTCACGTTGGTACTCCGTTCCACCGGTCGCCCGGGTGGTGGGGGTCGATCATGTGGTCGAGGAGCTCGCCTGGTCGGCGGCGTAGGCCTTCCATCGCTTGTAGTCCACCTTGGCGTTGGGGGCGCGGCCGATCGTGTCGACCGACAACAGCGCCCGGGGGGCCTTGTAGCCGGCCAGGTGCTCCTTGGTGTGGGCCACCAGGTCGTCGGCTGAGATCTCGGCGCCCTCGACCGGCTGCACCACCGCGGCGATCGTCTCGCCGAAGCGGTCGTCGGGGACGCCGACGACGACGGCGTCGTACACGCTCGGGTGGGTCTTCAACGCCTCCTCGACCTCCTCGGGGAACACCTTCTCGCCGGCGGTGTTGATGCATACCGAGCCACGCCCCAACAGGGTGATCGTGCCGTCGGCCTCGACGGTGGCCCAGTCGCCGGGACAGCTGTAGCGCCGACCGTCGATCATGATGAACGTGGCAGCGGACTTGGCCTCGTCCTTGTAGTAGCCGAGCGGCACGTGACCGCCGACCGCCACCCGTCCGATGTCGCCCGAGCCCGGCTCGACGTCGCGTCCGTCCTCGGTGACCACCCGGGCGTTGGGGCCCAACGCAAACGAGGCGGTGCCGGCGGCCGACTCGCCGGCGGACACCGACTGGCCCAGCCCGATCGCCTCCGACGAGCTGAAGCTGTCGACCAACAACATGCCGGGGTGGTGGGCGAGCAGGCCCAACTTGGCCGACTCGGACCACATGACGCCCGACGAGGTGATCAGCACGACCGAGCTGATGTCCCAACGGTCGGGCTCGGCATCGAGCGCGGCCACCATCGGCTTGGCGAACGCGTCGCCGACGATGGTCAGCGCGCCCACCTTCTCGGCCTCGATGACGTCGAGCAGTTCCTCGACGTCGAAGTGGCGGCTGGGCAGCGATACGACCGACCCGCCGCTGGTCAGGTACATGTTGGCGGTGAACCAGCCGGTGCCGTGCATCAGCGGGCAGGCGAGCAGCCCGGGGGCGGCGTTGGCCCCGATCCCCTCGAGGGCGGCGTCGTAGCCGGCGGTCTCGCACTCCTCGCCGAGGATGGGGTTGCCGGTGGAACACAGGGCCCGGATCAGGTCGTCCTGGCGCCACATCGTGCCCTTGGGCATGCCGGTGGTGCCGCCGGTGTAGATCATCAAGATGTCGTCGCCGCTGCGTCCCCACTCGGCCACGGTGTGACCGCTCGCGTTGGATGTGGCGGTGGGAGTGGCGGCCGCCTCCTCGTAGGGCACCGCCCAATCCGGACACGGGCCTGAACCGTCGTCGACCCACAGCCAGGTGGTCACGGTGGGCACCCGGCCGCGCACCGCATCGACCCGGTCGGCGAAGGTGCCGTGAAACACGACCGCCACCGCGTCGGCGTTGTCCCACAGGTAGGCGAGTTCGTCGGTGATGTAGCGATAGTTGGTGTTCACCGGGACGAGACCGGCCTTGTAGCAAGCGAACGACGTCTCGAGGTACTCGGGGCAGTTGTGGAGGTACATCGCCACCTTGTCCTGGTGGCGAAACCCCCGGTCGAGGAAGTACCGAGCCAGCCCATTCGCCCGGCGATCGAACTCGGCCCAGGTGATGCGCCGCTCGCCCTGGACCTGAGCGTCGGCATCGGGCCGCTGTGCCGCAATGCGTTCCCACAGCTCGGCGAAGTTCCATCCTGGCATCGTTGTCCCCCAACAGCTCTCGACGTCTGAGCGCGCCAGCATAGGTCCGAGCTTCGACCGCGTCAGCGGCCGAAACTGCAGCCTCTCCGACGAGGTCGGGCGGCGGGCGACGCTACGGTTCGCCCATGGACTTTGCGCTCCCCGGGGTGGACGACGCTCGACGCCGGGCGGTACGAGGTTTTCTGGCCGATCATCCCAAGCCGACGGGCGCCGAGTTGGGTCGAGCCGGGCTGATGGTGCCCCACTGGCCCGAGCCGTGGGGGCTGGGCGCCGATCCAATCCACCAGCTGATCATCGACGAGGAGTTCCGGGCCGCCGGCGTGAAGCGGCCTTCCAACCCGATCGGGCTGGGCTGGGCCGGACCGACGCTGATCGAGGCGGGCACCGACGAACAACAGCAGCGCTGGTTGCCCGGCCTGGTGTCGGGCGAAGACCTGTGGTGCCAGCTGTTCTCCGAACCGGGCGCCGGATCGGACCTGGCGTCGCTCTCGACCGCCGCCGTGCGTGACGGCGACGAGTGGGTGATCAACGGCCAGAAGGTGTGGACCAGCCTCGCCCACCACGCCCGTTGGGGCATCCTCATCGCCCGCACCGGCTCGCCACCTGGAACAGAAAAACACGGTGAAGGTGGCGCATCAAAACAGGCCGGCATCACCTACTTCGTGTGTCCGATGGATGCCGACGGCATCGAGATCCGGCCGATCGTCGAAATGACCGGTGCCCACACGTTCAACGAGGTGTTCCTCAACGACGTTCGTCTTCCGGACGACTCTCGGGTGGGCGATGTCGGCCAGGGGTGGTCGCTGGCCAAAATCACGCTGGCCAACGAGCGGGTGTCGCTGTCGGCCGGCGGCGTGCTGTGGGGGCAGGGGCCGCAGACCGAGGCGTTGTACGACGAGGTGCGGGCCGCCGGCGGGGTGGCCGATCCGGTGATGCGTCAGCGCCTGGCCCAGACCTGGATCGAAGGCGAGGTGCTGCGGCTGATCCGCATGCGCACGATCTCGGCGGTGGTCGCCGGCAAGAGCCCCGGGCCGGAGGCGTCGGTGCGCAAGGTGCTCGCCGACGAACACGGCCAGGCGGTGATGGAGCTGGCCAAGGACCTGGCCGGCCCGGCGGGCATGCTGACCGACGGGGGACCGTTGGGCCGCCCGGTGGCGCTGTGGCACTACGGCTACCTGTTCGCCCGGGCGCTGACCGTCGGCGGCGGCACCGGCGAGGTTCAGCGCAACATTCTGGGCGAGCGGGTGCTGGGCCTGCCCCACGAACCGAGCACGTCATGAGCGCCGACCGATCGGGGCAACGACTCCGCCGGCCCGGCTCGACCGCAGCGACGTCGATGGAGCTGCGCCCGGCGCCGCGCGACGGCACCGCCGAGCCTGCAGTGATGGCCATCCACCGCAGTGGGATGGTCGCCGACGCCGAAGGAACCGAGTACCCGATCAGGCCGATGTCCATCCTCGAGGGCGAGGGGCGGGCCATCCACGATTTCATGGTCGGGCGGGGCTATTCCCAGAGCCTGGAGACCGGCATGGCCTACGGCGTATCCACCCTGTGGCTGGCCGATGCGGTGGCCAGGGTCGACGGCGGTCACCACATTGCCATCGATCCGCGACAGGTGAGCGGCTACCACTCGATCGGCACGCTCAACGTCGAACGGGCCGGGCTCGACGACGTTGTCGAGACCTACGTCGAGGTATCGGAGTACCGGCTGCCCAAGCTGGCCGGTGCCAAGGCCAAGCTCGACTTCGCCTTCATCGACGGACGACACCTCTTCGACTCGGCGCTGATCGACTTCTTCTACGTCGACCGCATGCTGCGGGTGGGGGGTGCGGTTGCGCTGCACGACCTGTGGATGCCGAGCCTTCGCAAGCTGGCAGGGTTCATCCGCCAGAACCGCAACTACCGGCTGGTGCATGTCGACTCGTCGAGCGAGCTGGGACTTCCGCGCCGGATGTACAAGGTGGCCAAGCGAGTGCGCAACGGCTCGCTGGGGCGCGACCGGTCGGGGTTCCGCCTTCGGGCCGAAAACCTCTGCGTGCTCGAGAAGGTCGGTCAGGACGATCGGCACCACGAGCACTTCCAGCCGTTCTAGCCCGAGGGGATCCCAGCGCCCAACGGCCAGCTCCAAACCCGCTGCCCGTTCGTGATGTGCAACCGTCATCTCGAAGGGCCACCATCCTCACGGCTACAGTTGGCGTGGCCCCAAGGCCACCGACACCCACCGAGTTCGAGCGGAGCACCCGTGGCACCCAGAATCATCACCCCGGCAGATGAGGCCCGCGACATCGTCAAGAACGACGTCGTCGAGTTGATCGAGGATCTGCCCGGTATCCCTGCGGGCACGCTGGGCAAGGTGATGATGGTCACCGGGTTTACCTGGGTGCGCTTCAACGTGCTGTTCACCAACGGCGTCAACATCGGCCAGATCGATCGCGCCAAGCTCCGGCTGTTGACCAAGGACGAGGCCAAAGCGGCCCGCAAGGCCGTCAGAGCGGCCTGATCGTCCCCTGCCCAGGGGTCATTTCTCGTTCGGGCGGACGTACACCTCGAACGGCGGGTGGGCCACTCCGAGCCCGATCGGCTGCCACAGTGCGCAGCGTGTCCACTGAGCCGCCACCCGGGCCCCAGCGGTGCGTTCGTATCCAACGAGCAGCGGTGAGCTGACGATGATCACGTCCACGTCGGAGTCGGTCAGCGCAGCGAAGGGCTCCTTGCGTCGGTCGCGGGGTAGCGACGTCTTCCAGTAGGCGTCGGCGTCGACCGGTTCCTCGATGCCCGGCGCCATGGCGTACAGGGCCGGCATGAACGGTACGACCGCCACCGTGTCGCCGGTGTGGATGCACGACGTCGCTGCGTCTCCGGTGTTCGCAGCGGCCACCTCGTCGTTGATGAACGAGGCCAGCACCCCGGTCTGGCGCCTCGTCCAGGCGTTGTTCAGCCGGGGCTCGGCGGTGTGGTCGACGGCAATCGCCTGCACGGCGAGCATCACGACAACCCCCACGGTGAGCGTGACCTTGGGAATTCGCGTGGCGTAACGGTCCCACACCCGATCGCTGGTCATGGCGATCGCTCCAAACATGAACGGCACGACCGGCAGCAGATACCTGGTGTTGGTCGATGACAGGGCGTTGCCACGCAGTGCCCCTTGAAGGAACAACACCAGGGCTCCGAGCACGATGGCTCCGAGCGCACTTCTCGCCAGACGCGCCGGCTCGCGGCCCGCCCGACGAAACAACCCAAAGGCCACCAGCACGGTTCCCCACAGGGCGGCGGCCTCGAGCGCGGTCATCGCCACCAGCCCATAGCTGGGGTCCATGAAGCTGATCGGCCGTTCGTCGGCGAGCGGGTTCTGCAGCGTGTTGGCGACGTTCTTGAGATAGTCGGCCTGAAAGACTCGGCTGGTGTAAAAGCCGGCAAGCTCCTTGGTGCCGGGGACGACGCGCCCAACCCACAGCTGAAATGCGACGAGGCCCGTCACCAGCCCCGCTCCCACCGCTCCGATCGGAGCGAGGCGTTTCAGCGTGTTTCGCCCGTAGGCCACCAGCGCGTCGTTGTCGGGCCGACCGGCCACATCCCGTAAGCGAAGATCGCCGGGTTCGAGCCGTTGCGACAGATAGAGCACGCAGGCCAGGTGCCCGGGCAGAAACGTCGGCTTGGTGACGGCGACGGCGAAGGACACAAACATCAACAGCCAGGCGGACGATCGCCCGTCGAGTACTCGCCGGGAGGTGAGCAGCAGCGCCACGCCCGCCGGTATGGCCAGCGCGTCGTTGGTGACGAACGAGTGGGCGCTCACAAAACCGGAGGTGCCGACGATCACGAGCGTTGCGGCGGCTGCGATCGACGGAGCAACCCGCAGCCGTGCGCCGAGCCAGAGCAGCGACGCGGCGGACAGCACCGTGAACATCAACCCGGCGACGCGGTAGGTGTCCACCAGCGGGTCGAGGTCGGTCAGCTTGTCCACCACTTTGGTGGCCAGCGCCAGCGGTAGGTAGTAGACGGGTGTGTGCTGGGCCTGCTGAGCAGCAAACTGGCCGTCGGACTCGACCAGCTTCTGGGGAGAAAGACACTCGTAACGCGATCCGGAGGGGTAGCCGGGGTTCAAGGCGCTGCCGAAGACCCGATACCGATCGCAGCGGACGGCTGACGACAGCTCGGGGCTCACCTTGTCGTCATGGGACGCCAAGTGGCCCTGCCGCAACTTCTCGGCGTGGGTGATGTGGGCCTCTTCGTCCAAGCCCATGCCGGGCACTTGGAGCGCAAGGAATCCAATGAACGCCAGGACGGCAAGCATCGTGGCGATCCACACGGCCCACGATCGCCAGTGGCGCAACGTGTGTGATGTCAACCGGTCACGCACCCGCGATCTCCACTCTTGCCGGTTTGGGGGCCCCGGCGGCCCGCTGGAGCGATCGTCACGGTAGTCGCGTTCTCCTGGTGCGCCGTGCGAGGTTGAAGGTACCGCAGCGAGGAGGGTTAGCGTGAGGACGTGACGCGCCTGTCTTCAAGCTCGGCGTGGCGGTCCAGGTTGGAATGGACCGCCGGACGAGCGGTCGCAACGCTGGGTGCGTGGTCCAAGCGCCTGTCGGCCATTCCAGGGGTGCGCCCCGCTGCGGCCGCCGCGGGCACCCTGCTCGTGGTCCTGGTTTCCTGGCGGGCCTGGCAGGGGGCCCAGTTCGATGATGTGTCGGTGCCGGCCCTCATCGCGGTGGCGGTGTTGACCGTTCCGCTGGTACTGGCGGCAGACGGGGCTGAGTTCGTCATCCAAGGGGCCATGGTGGGGGTGGACCTGCCGCCGGTCGAGTCGGTGCGCCAGGTCAGCCGGGCCAACGTGGCCAACCTGTTGCCACTGCCCGGAGGGCCGGTGTTGCGTCACCGCGTGCTGGCCTCTCGGGGTGCTCCTCAGCGTCCCGCCGCCCGAGCTCAGCTGATCACGGGGATCTGGTGGCTCGCCAATGGCTTGACCGTGTCGGGGTTGGCATTGATGGCGGTCGCAGACCGGTGGTGGATCGGAGGCTTGGGGGTGCTCGGCGGCGCGACGTTCGCGGTGATCGGCTGGACGGTTCGCCCGCGGTCGGCACTCACCGTCCAGATGGGTTCGCTCATGGCGGTCGAGCTGGTGAAGGTGGTGGTGGGAGCGACTCGGTTCTGGCTGATTGCGTTGCTGCTCGGCGCGGAGTTGGGGTGGCTCGGGGCCATGTCGACGGCGTTCACCGTCCCGGCGGCCGCGGCGCTGGGAATCTTCCCGTCGGGCATCGGCGCACGCGAGGCGCTGGTCGGCGGGGTCGCCGAACTGATCGGTGCCAGTGCGGCACTGCTGTTTCTCGCCGCCACCATCGAGCGGGTGGTGGCCACGGTGGCGATGCTGCCGGTGCTGGTCTGGGCGCTTTGGGGCAGAAGCCGGGAAACGGCCTCCCAGTGACGCCCACCGGAGATCCTCGACCGTGTGGACCCTCGACGGATCGCTCGAGGTCGCGCCGAACCGGTGATGCGAAGGTTGCCGTCGCCGGCTGGATCGGTTCGACCAACCTGGGAGATGAGCTGATCGCCCGGGCCGTCTGTGGCCAACTGGCCGATCTCGGAGCCGAACCGGTGGCGATCATCATCGATCTGGAGCGCACGGACGGCCTCCTTGGAATCGCCGGCGTACAACACCACCGGGTTCGGGACACCCCCGGCCTGATCCGGATGCTGCGCACGGTCGACGGAGTGGCCTTCGGCGGGGGAGGACTCATCCAGGATGAGACCGGCCCGCTCAACCTGCCATTTCATCTGGGTCGGCTCGCACTCGGCCGGCTCCTCCACCTGCCGTGGGCCGGCGTCGGCCTGGGCGTCGGCACCGTCAGCCGCCGCACCGGCCGCCTGCTGGTTCGACGGATGATGGTCGGTGCTCGGGCGATCACCGTTCGTGACCCGGCCTCCCAGGAACGGCTTCGGAGGCTGGGGATCGGCTCGGACCTGGCCGCCGACCCCGTCATCGCCTGGGACGGGGTCGAGGATCCCAGCATCACCGATGAGGTGCTGGCGGTCTCGGTGCGGCGGCCCAACCTGCCCGGACAACGAACCCTGTCGACGGCCCCGCCGCTCGACGACGCTTGGTTGGGTCACATGTCGAGCGCCATCGAAGCCGTGGCCACCGATTTGGGGCTCGGGGTGAGGTTCGTTGCGTTCGAGGCGGACCAGGACGGCGAGCTTCACCGACAGCTGGCGGAACGGATCGCGGTCGACAGCGAACTTGTGGAGCCGACCGTCGACACCGTCCTGGGCGCCGTCGGCCGAGCCCGTGCCGTGTTCACCATGCGTTATCACGGCGCCGTCGCGGCGTTGCTCCACGGCCGTCCGGCCATCCTGGTCGACTACTCGCCCAAGATGGGCGACCTTTCAGACGACCTGGCCGGGGCCATGCCGGCGCTCCCGGTTGGAGTGCCACACGCTGAGGGAGCGGTCCGGGCCATGCACCGTGCGGTCTCCCGGGCCGGGGAACTCCCGGATCATCTGGAACGACTTGTGGCCCGCGAGGCCGCCAACTCCGTCGCCCTCGGCCGCCTCCTGGCGCCCGCCGGACACGATTAATCGACCTTTTCGTTCAACTCCACGAGCCGGTCGACCACGATGCTGCTGGGCGTGACCTCGGGCCGGGCAGCGGGGCGTCGGTACCGGTCGGGGTCGGCGGTGACCTCATCGACCAGCCGAGCGTCGTAGTTGGTGAGCACGACGTTGTGCCCCAGGCCCTCATCGCGTTCGGTCGTCGCCCGCCACAGCAGCGTTGGAACCCCGAGGACGGCGCACTCCTCCTGGCTCGATCCGCCGTCGGTCAGAACCCACGGCGCCGCAGCGGTCGCCTCGATGAACTCATCGTGCGGCGGCTACGGGGGCGACACGGGCGCCGTCAGGCTCAACTGGAATCTCCAACCGGTGCAGTGCGCGGTTGGGGGCACCAACCCGTTCAACGATGTGGCCGGTTCGGCCTGGTACCGCAATGCGGTGCTGTGGCTGGTGCAACAGGGTGTTACAACAGGGACCTCTCCGGGCAGGTACTCGCCCGATGCCCCGGTAACCCGCGGTCAGATGGCGGTGTTCTTGTGGCGTACCGCGGGGCAACCTACGGCGAATAGCCCACAGGACTTCAATGATGTTCCGCCTGGCAGCTATGCCGACAAGGCCGTGGCCTGGCTTGCCGAACAGGAGATCACGACGGGTACCCGGCCGGGTTTCTTCTCTCCAAACGACCAGGTGACTCGAGCCCAGATGGCAACGTTCCTGTGGCGGATGACCGGCAGCGTGTACCCCGGCTTCGACCACGGGTTCTGGGATGTCTACCCCGACTCGTTCGCCGACAAGGCGGTGGCCTGGCTGGTGCGGGAAGGCATTACCGCCGGCACCACTCCGGACGAATTCTCCCCCAATCAGAAGATCTCGCGGGCACAGATGGCGGTATTCCTCAACCGCAGGTCGTGCGGGTAGGGCCGCCGAACGCGTTGTTGGCGACCGCTCCGGCCACGCGAGCGTCGAGCCGGCGTCGCCAGCGGGTTCAGCCGTCGGTGGAGCGCAGCAGGCGGCCGGCCAGCTCGCCGGTGTGGCGGCCCGCCTCCATGAACGGCAAACCGTTGACGATCGTGTGATCGATGCCGCGCGCCCTTTGAACAAAACGTGGGGCGCCGCCGGGGAAGTCGTGCACGATCTCGGGCAGCTCCAGAGCCATGGAGTCGAGATCCAACACGTTGAGGTCGGCGTAGGCCCCCTCACGGATCACCCCGCGGTCGACGTACCCGATGAAGTCGGCCGTGTCGGAGGTGAGCCGCCGGATCGCCTCCTGCAACGACAGCACCCCTCGATCGCGCACCCAGTGGCTGAGCAGATAGGTGGGCTGGGAGGCGTCCATGATCTGGGTGGCGTGCGCCCCGGTATCGGCCAGCCCCAGGATGGTGGTCGGGTCGGTGAGCATCTCCTCGATGGCACCCGAGTCCTGGTTCATCACCGGCCAGTTGACGATGGCCCGGCCATCGGATCGATCGAGCGCATCGACGTAGGCCTCCACCGGGGTGATCCCGGAGCGGGCGGCGATGGCGGCGATCGAATCGTCCTTCGAGTAGTCGTAGCGCACCGGCTGATCGGCGGGCATCAGGTACATGCGGGTGAACGGATCGACGTCCTTGCCCGCCCCCTGCTCGATGATGCGGGCGCGTCGCTCCGGGTCCCGGATGGCGGCCAGGCGGCCGGCCAGGTCCCGATCGGCGATCTCGGCGAAGGCCGGCAGGTCGTCGATCAGGGTGTTGGCGGCCAGGCTGAACAGCACGCCCACGCTGCGGGGGGTGATCTGGGGGCGCAGCTGCGAACCGGCCTGATTGGCCTCCGCCGCCAGGTCGATCACCCGGCGGTAGTGGTCGCCCAGGCTGGCGATCTGTTGCAGGTTGAAGCTGAACGGCCTGCCGAGGGCGCGGCTGATCTCGGCCATCCAGGCCAGTTCCTCGTCCACCCGGTCGCCCGGCTCGTTCTCGAAGTTGTAGCGGGGGGCGCTTTCGAGCACGCCCCGACCGATCGTGCCCAGCGGGGCGGCGGTGGCGAAGAACTCCGAGGGGTCCGACCAGGTGCCGGGGACGTTGCGCCCGTCGGGTACCCGGTGGAACAGGCTGCGGCTGATCGAGTAGCCGAACGCCCCGGCGCGAACCGCCTCGTCCACCTGGGCGGCCATCTGGGTCAACTGCTCGGGGGTGGCGGCAAAGTCGCGCTCGCAGGCGGCGTCGCCCGCTACGTACAGGCGGATGGCGACGTCGCCCACGTAGCCGCCCGCGTTGATTCCCTTGGGCACGGCGTCGATGGCGTTCAGGTAGTCGCCGTAGCTCTCCCACTCCCAGCTCAACCCCTCGAGGATTGACGAGGCGGGGATGTCCTCCACCGATTCCATCGCATTGGCCAACACCTCGGCCTGGCCCGGCCGCATCGGGGCGAAGGTCATGCCGCAGTTGCCCATCATCACCGAGGTGACGCCGTGATAACACGACGAACTCATCTGCGGGTCCCACGCCACCTGGGCGTCGAGGTGGCTGTGCAGGTCGACAAACCCGGGCGTGACGTGTCGGCCCTCGGCGTCGATCACCCGTCCGGCCCCGGCGGCATCGATCGTGCCGACCGCCGTAATGCGGTCGCCGTCGACCGCCACGTCGGCGCGCACCGGGTCGGCCCCGGTTCCGTCCACCACCGTGCCGCCCGTGATCACCAGGTCGTGTGCCATCTCGTCGCCCCCTCGTCGTTACGCTCCGATCGTCACGGTAGGCGATGCACAACAGCGGGCGCCGACGCCAGGTTCCGGTCGATCGAGCGGTGGGTGCAGGCCGGGGGCCGACCTTCGAGGCGGGGCCGTCCTATGGTCCTTTGATGCGACGACTCAAGCTGGTGGCGTGGACCGCTTCGGTGGTGGTGCCATCGATCATGGCGTTCACCGCCTGCTCGACGGGGCTCGGGGAGACCACCGCCCAACCCTCCGATGATCCTGCCGTCACCGTGACGGGCGGCGACGACGACATCACGGTCGACACGTTTCCCCCGGCCCGACCCTCGGGACGACCGAGCGACGGCGTCGACGCCACCGCTGCCAACGACGCAGTGCCGGCCGGGATGGAGCTGGAGTTCGAGTCGGCCAACTTCGACCTCGACGAGAACGGCGATGCTTCGGCGTCGCTCGTCGCCCCGATCGGCTGGAGCTCGAGGGTGTTCATCGGCGTCCAGTTCGAGCCGGAGGCCGACGCCGACCTCGGGTTTTTCACCCGTATGAAGGTTGACGCCGGGTGCGACGGACTGTGCGAGGTGACCGACTGGGAGGAGCGGCTCACCGGCCCCGACGGCTACCTGACCATGCTCGACGAGGGCGACAACGTGGTCGAGCGACGCGACGTCACCGGCTCGGCGGGGGTGGTGCGGATCGTCGAAGACACGTTCGGAACCACGGTGATCGTGCTGCGCTGGGACGACTCGGCCGATCACTACTTCCAGTGCGAGGCGATCCTCGACGACGGGGCCCAAGAGCTGGCCGAGGCCTTTGAGGCCGCCTGTTTGGCCTCCCGCCCCGACTGGTTCGAGGTCGGCTGAGCCCCGTCGCCGCCGGGGTGCCAATCCAGCAGTCGACCGTCGGTCGCCCAATCTGGCAGGCTCACCCACCTGGTCGACCATCTCGATCAACACTGAAGGGGACGACATGAAACTGGCCATGCAGATCGGTTACTCGGGGGGCTTCGAGGATTCGGTCGCCCAGGTGCAGGCGCTGGAGAAGGCGGGGATGGACATCGTCTATGTCGCCGAGGCCTACGGCTACGACGGCGTCAGCCTGATGGGCTACTTGGCAGCCAAGACCGACACCGTGCAGATCGCCGCCGGCATCCTGCCGATCTACACCCGCACCCCCACCCTTCTGGCGATGACCGCCGCCGGCGTGGACGAGCTGTCCAAAGGGCGGTGCATTCTGGGCCTCGGGGCCAGCGGCCCGCAGGTGATCGAGGGTTTTCACGGGGTTCCCTACGACGCGCCGATCGGACGTACCCGAGAGATCGTCGAGATTTGTCGTCAGGTGTGGGCCCGCGAGGAGCCGGTGGTTCACGACGGCCGCTACTACCAACTGCCGCTGCCCGAGGACCAGGGCACAGGCCTGGGCAAGCCGCTCAAGATCATCACCAAGCCGCCCCGACCCAACATCCCGATCCACGTCGCCGCGCTGGGCCCGAGGAACGTGGCGATGACCGCCGAGATCGCCGACGGCTGGCTGCCCATCCTGTATCACCCGGATCGGGCCGCAGACGTGTGGGGCGCCGACCTGGCTGCCGGCGAAGCCAAGCGGGACGCCGAGCTCGGGACGATGGACGTGATCGCCGGTGGCCTGCTGGCGGTCGGCGAGGGCGCCGAGGCGGTGCGCGACTTCGCCCGGCCGATGGTGGCGCTGTACGTGGGCGGCATGGGCGCACGCGACAAGAACTTCTACAACAACCTGTTTCAGCGCTACGGCTACGAGGACGCCGCCGCCGAGATTCAGGACCTGTACCTCGACGGTAAGAAGCAGGAGGCCGCAGCGGCGGTGCCGGAGTCGTTCCTGGCCGAAACCTCGCTGGCCGGAGATGAGGGTTTTGTGCGCGACCAGATCCAGCGTTACGTCGACTCGGGCGTGACCGTCCTCAACGTCACGCCGATCGCCAACGATCTCGACGGTCAGGCCCGTCTGATCGAGAAGGTGAAGGGCTGGATCGGTTAGCTCGCGCCCCCAGCGGTCTGCGATGCGTCGGGTCAGCGGGTCAGCCTCGCGCTGGGGCGTGTCGGACGTTAGGTGGCCGGAAGGTGGAGGTCGTCGATCTCGAGGTCGTGTGCGCCGTGGGGCACCACCCCGATGTCGGCCAGGCGAGGCGGCCGGCCCCGGATCACCGGACCCTGGTCCTCCAGCGTCACCACGGTGGGGGCGTCGCCGCTGACGGTCACCCGCTGGTCGACCACGCGGACCTGCAGCGGCCCACCACCGACCAGCGTCAGGGTGAGCTCGCTCTGGGTCAGGTCCACCCGGAGCCGTGCGCCTTGCCGGTGCAACGAGAACCCCAGATGGTCCCAGTCGGCGGGCAAACGGGGATCGAAGCTGAGCACGCCCCAGGTGTCGCGCATGCCGGCGAAGCCCTGCACCAAGGTGGCCCACACCCCGCCGGTCGAAGCGACGTGTACCCCGTCAACGGTGTTGCCCTGCAGGTCGGCGAGGTCGACGAACAGCGCCCGTTTGAAGTACTCGAGCGCCAGCTCGGAGTAGCCGACCTCGGCGGCCAGGATGGACTGCACGCAGGCGGACAGCGACGAGTCTCCGGTGGTGATCGGGTCGTAGTACTCGAAGTTGCGTCGCTTCTCGTCCTGGGTGAAGTACTCGCCTTGGAGGAACATGGCCAGCACCACATCGGCCTGCTTGAGCACCTGGTGCCGGTAGATGACGAGCGGGTGGTAGTGCAGAAGCAGGGGGCGCTTTTCCTCCGGGGTGTCGAGCAGGTCCCACACCTCCTTGTCGAGGAAGGCGTCGTCTTGTGGGTGCACGGCCAGGACGTCGTCGTAGGGGATGAACATGGCGGCCTCGGCCTTGCGCCACTCGTCGATCTCCTCGTCGCGTAGGCCGACGACCCGCTGCAGGCGCTGGTACGCGACCGGATCCGCCTCCCGGATCACCTCCATGGCCTCGGCGGCCCGCCGCAGGTTGAAGCGGGCCATCAGGTTGGTGAACAGGTTGTCGTTCACGACGGTGGTGTACTCGTCGGGCCCGGTCACCCCGAAGATGTGGAAGCTCTTGGTGCCGTTGGGCTTGTAGAAGCCGAGGTCGGCGTACAGCCGAGCGGTTTCGATCGCCAGCTCGGCCCCCTCCCGGGTGAGGAAGTCCCAGTCGCCGGTGGCCTCCAGGTACTGGCTGGCCGCGTGAACCACGTCGGCGTTGATGTGGTACTGCGCTGTTCCGGCGGCGTAGTAGGCGGACGCCTCATCCCCGTTGATCGTGCGCCACGGGAACAGGGCGCCGCGTTGGGAAAGCTCCGACGCCCGCTCCCGGGCCTTGGGCAGCATCATGTAGCGGAAGCGCAGCAGGTTTCGGGCCTGGCGGGGGTTGGTGTAGGAGCAGAACGGCATCACATAGATCTCGGTGTCCCAGAAGTAGTGGCCGCCGTAGCCGTCCCCGGTCACCCCCTTGGCTGCCACGCCGTGCTCCTCGACCCGTCCGGTCGCCTGGGCCAGCTGAAACAGGTTCCAGCGGACCGCCTGCTGGGTTCGCGGCCGGCCGGTCACCTCGACGTCGGAGCGGGCCCAGAAGTCGTTGAGCCAGCGTCGCTGATCGGCGGCCAGGAGCGATGCGCCCCGCTCGACGCTGCGGTCGAGGGTACGGGCGCAGCGATCGGCCAACTCATCGGCGGGCACACCCCGAGAGGAGTGGAAGGCGGCGAACTTGGTGACCTTCAGCGTCTGCCCCGGCGACATGCGTGTGTGGATGATCGTTTTGGAGCGATCGTCGTCGGCCTCGGTGTCGACCCGGGCGTCGCCCTCGGACTCGACCTGATGCTCGACGGCGCAGGCCAGGGTCATCCCGGAGTGGGCGCACCGATAGCCCAGGTAGGCCCGATCCCCCCGGACTTTGCTCAGGCGGGGCAGCAGCACGCGATGGTCGAGGGCGTGGGCCTGACGGGGATCGTCACCCTCGCCCAGCGCGGCCAAGGCGACGTGGTACTCGTCCTCGCCGTCCTGGCGGTTCAACAGCTGCGACGAGATCGTCACCGGCGCCACCCCGTCGAGCATGGTGACCTCGAAGGTCATCAGCGCCAGGTGGCGTTCGGTGAAGCTCACCTGCCGCGTGGAGCGCACCCGCAGGCGGACCCCACTCGGCGTGCGCCACACCAGGTCGCGTTCCAACCTGCCGGTGCGGAAGTCGAGGCGCCGGGAGTACTCCTCACAGTCGGCTTCGGACAGCAGCAGGGGCTCGTCGTTGACGTACAACTTGATCAACTTGGGATCGGGCACGTGCACCAGGGTCTGGCCAACCTTGGCAAATCCAAACGCGTCCTCGGCGTGCTGGATCGACCAGGTCTCGTGGAACCCGTTGACGAAGCTGCCGTGGGTGTGGGCAATACGTCCCTCCTCGACGTTGCCCCGCAGGCCCAGGTAACCGTTGGCCACCGCAAAGAGCGTCTCGGTGGTGCCCAGATCGTCGGAGGAGAACTCGGTCTCCTCGAGTGCCCATTCGTCGATGGGGAAACGGCCGGGGTCGAGGGCGCCATCGATGTCGAAGGGGTAGTCCGGGTCGACCTCGCCCGGGCTCCCGGGGCCGCGGCTCACGATGAGGTCTCGTCGGCTTGGCCCTTCGGGGCGCTGGGCAGCAGCTCGGCCAGATCGTCGACCACGACGTCGGCCCCGGCGGTGCGGAGGGCGTCGGCGCCTGCGCCCCGGTCGACGCCGATCACCAGACCGAAGTGGCCGGCGGCTCCGGCCGCCACGCCGGAGATGGCGTCCTCGACTACCACGGCGTCGCCCGCTGCGCAGCCCAGCTGCGATGCGGCGTGCAGGAAGAAGTCCGGCGCAGGCTTGCCGGGCAGGTGGGCGTCGGCGCCGACGTTGCCGTCGACGATCACTTCGAAGCGGTCGAGGAGGCCTGCGGCGTCCAGCACCTGGCGGGCATTGCGCGAGGAACTCACGATCGCCAGCTCGAGGTCGGTGTCGGCCAACCGGTCGAGCAGGGTGACCGATCCGGGGTAGGCGATGACGCCGTCGCGTTGGAGCACCTCGTTGAAACGCAGGTTCTTGCGTGCCCCCAACCCGGTGACGGTCTCGGCGGACGGCGGGTCGTCGGGTTCGCCCTCGGGAAGCTCGATGCCTCGCGAGTGCAGGAAGCTGCGCACCCCGTCGGTGCGTGGTTTGCCGTCGACGAAGTCGACATAGTCGGCGTCGGTAAAGGGCCGTTGGTTGCCCCACCCGGC
>JACDJA010001405.1_pt1 | contig 20181 bp, 15 predicted proteins | sample 7449241 | NCBI WGS metagenome assembly JACDJA01 (sample SAMN14253289, study PRJNA609438) | sludge metagenome | isolation source: initial anaerobic sludge | collected 2018-12-20 | reverse complement strand
TATCTAATCCGTGACGTCAAAGGAAACCTGTACCCCATGCCCTCCTTTATAGCCGCCTCGCAGGGTCCGCATCTGCCACATGGCTCCGCGCCTGCCGTCGGCTTATGGCAGAACCAGGTCAATTCCATGATAGACAAGGTTCCGGTAGCTTCGGACCACTCTTTCATTTCCAGCTTATTGGTGGAGAGTATAGGGAAGCGAAACTTTCCGAATATTTTGCTATAGGGATACTCAACTAAATTAACTGCTTTCGTAACATTGTTCCCTGGTATGTTCTCTACCCCTAGCTCCATTCCTTCAATGCCCCGTGTCTCGCAATAATCTGCTAACCACATGTATTGGTCGCCTATATACATTTTTTTAATGATGGCATTGTAGGCTTCCTCGATCTCATTGCTTCGCACAGACGCCGCTTTTTCTGAAATCTCCGTGGGTAGCAAGGTTCCGGATAACTTCTCGGTTTCCTTGTTAATGCACTCGCTTATCGCCTCCATCGCCCGAAGCTCATGGCGCGAGGATGGCCTGTGTGGATCAATGATGTAATGTGGCTGAACCTGTTTGCCTTCCCTCAAAAGGTATAGAAGCCTGTAGGTTGAATCCCAACCACCCGTCCATAAAAGATGAACTGTTGCCGGCGTGTGTCTCATATCAATCCATGACCCGTGATAATTCTTGATTCAGAAATAGGCTCGGCTTACAGGAACGAAAGTCTAATCACCTGAAAGACGCCGCAGCAGCGTCCTGAACAACGACTGGAAAAAGAAGCCTGGTGAATACCTGTAAAAATTCCGTAAAAAATATTTATATTTAATCGGCTTCGCAATTTTTACCGCAGCCTGGTGATTCTGTTCGTACTCTTCAGCCGTCATATTTACCGGCTGACTATTTTCGGATAACCGGGCGAGAATTTCACGACTTGCGGTGGCATCTGCAGGTGCTACCGTAAAGTCTTCACCTATTACGACAGGAATGAGCGAATAATCCGGGGCTTCGCCTTCTCTTAAGCAGATGTCGGCAATCACGCTCAGCTTTGTATCCCTGGCCCACAGGTCAAAAACAAAATTTCCGAGGCTATAAAAGATCAAGCCATTTTTATACCGTTCGATCGGCCACAAAAGGTGAGAATGATGACCCACCACCACATCCACGCCCGCATCGATCAATGCCCTTCCCAGCCTGATTTCATCGGGACCAGGATAATCAAGCAACTCAAGCCCCCAGTGGATCGAGCACACGAGGAACCCCTCACAATTCTTCTTCAGTTCCGTAACTTCTGCCAGAACTTTTTCGTGGTTATCACGAAGGCTGTATGGAACGGTACCGTCATGCCATTTCTCAGGTCTCATAGACAATGCAAAAAAAGTGTGCGCCACACCGCTCTTTTGGAAAACGTAGGGCTTTGTCTGACCTGGTTTCTGGTCGACTCCGATGACACCAAATCCATAACGTTGCAAATGAACCAGGCTATCCTGAAATGCAACAAGGCCATGCTGCATAGCATGATTATTCGCAACACCCAGAAGGTCAATTCCTGAATTTTTCAGGTATTTCAGGGAGGCCGGATCACCGCGCATCTCATACGACGGGAGCCAGCGCGGGTTCAAGCCGGCGTCGGATACCACGGTTTCAAGGTTACCGAGGGTAATATCGCCTGTTTCCAGATAGGGTTTAACCTGCTTGAGAATATCATCCTTTTTGCGCTCGAACGCCGCACGCATACCATGCCCTGCACAAACAGGGTGGTCGCCCATGGAGATGTCGCCTACTGCGGAGATTCTCAATTCTTGCTTCGTAATCTGGTCCATCAGTCCCACGTGTCCTTCATAACCTGTTAAAAACTGATTATTTCTATTATCATCTGCGACCAACTTTCACGCCTGGACGAAAGCTGAGGAGATTTTTTATACCAGACAAGACACCCAACGACCGGCCAATCAAATATAAACAGTCAACAAGGTATATCGAGACGTAGTCGAAAAGTTTTTTATATCTGGCTCCCGTCCTCATGATCCGCTTGGCACTTAAAACAGCGGGGCAAGCGAATACGAGAATAGCAGAAACTACCAGCATTGGTTTGGCTGCAGGCATAAACATTATCGACCCCAGTAAGCACAGCACCCCCGCCATGAATGCCAGGGTTAACAGGAAGGTCTTATCCCGTAATGTATGTGGTAATCCATTAATGTAGTCAGATGAATGCCACAACTGCCTTGCAATAAAAGAGGGTACACGCGAGGGGTTACCAAGATGAATAACGCTGAGAGACGGGTCAATTACAACCCTAACGTGCTCTCTTTTTAACCGTGCCGTCAGGTCGCTGTCTTCGCCAGCGTTCAAGGACTCATCGAACCCTCCAATATTTAGGAAAACCTCTTTTGGAATGAAGATGCAGCCTCCCAACAGTGAGGTTTCCCTTACCGACTGGTTTGGAGATACCAATATCCAATATTTTTCCAGCCACGAGGGATCGTCACGCAACAAATATTGGCCCCCTATTACGCTGCCAGAGTTTTCAGTCAGCTTACGAATACCATCCGTCAACCACTCGGGATTCACAACGCAGTCAGAGTCCAGAAAAACGATGACACTGCCTTTTGCTTGCTGTACTCCATAATTCCGCACCGCACCTACTTTCACATCTTCCTTCACATGGATCGAAACCTCGTTGAACGTTCGAGCTATTTCAAGGGTTCGGTCCGTAGAGCCATTATCAACCAATAAGATTTCATAACGATCCTTAGGATACCTCAACGCCATTAGCGACATAAGGCACGAAGGCAAGTAGCGCTCTTCATTGAATACGGGGATAACAATTGAAACGTACGGCAATTGTGCGTCCTGCATAGATCTGCTCATAGTTCAGATTTTACGAATTTGAATTTACCATTCTTTTCCCGAATTATTTTATCGGGATATTTAAAACTGACTTGCATCGATGCTCCCACATGTTCCTCAATCGCCTTTCGTAACTGGTTTTCTGTCGTTTCAGAATAGTCACTTGAAATCACTAAATTAACCTGTAGCAAGGTCCGCGTTTTTTGAACAATTTGAGCTTCGCAAATACCTTGAACGCCCTTAAAGACCGGCCCAAGCCTACCCACTCGAGAGCCATTACTGGTGATAACAACGTCGTCGTTTCGTCCTTCTATCGAATCCAAAAATAAAATATAAGGATAACCCTCCAGTTGCGCTTCTGAAGTCTTAACGATATCACCTATCCGGTATCGTATCAGCGGCATTGCTTGATTAAGCAAACCTGTGCATACGAGATGGCCGGATTCACCGGGTTTAACCGGCCTGTCGTTATCATCGAGAACCTCCACGATGGAATACTGAGGCGGTATGAAGTATCGCCCGTCTTTTTGCTGATACGCCATCACGGCCATTTCTGCACAACCATACTGATCATACACCGGGCACTTGAAAGCCTTTTCGATCGCCGTTCGTTGATGGTCTCCCAAGGTTTCCGAGGAGGTAACTACCGCTTTTAACCGGATGCCATGCTCTATGTTTTTTGCATTGATGAATGAGGCGATTTCATAAATCGCTGAAGGATAGCTATCTATAAAAACAGGCTGCCACTCCTCAAGCGCTTTGATGTAAAAAGGTATGGTTTCCGTGCTCAAATGGTAAGAAGAACAGAGCAGTGTATTCATCGCGTAGTTCTTGCGCCAATATGGCGGAGCCTTGCTCGCCGCCGGCACAATGAGCCGGCCCGCAAAGGTTGCGCTGCGCTGGAACTCATCAACTCCGATTGACCGCAAAAATAAATTGAAAAACGCGTAATTCTGACGTATGGCCTGTTTGCTTGCGAGCACATTCAGAGGGTTACCAGTTGTCCCACTTGTGCTTAAGGTTGTTGTACTGTTTTTACCGAAACCTTTACTATGAAAAGCGGACAGGCTTCTTTTTACCGTAGATTTTTCGAGCACGGGAAAAAAGCTCGTAAAATTGCTCACACCTATTTCTGATTCGGTTAAGGACTGACCGCCACGCAACTTTCCATAGTGCTCCGTCTGCTGCAGTGCGACCGCTACCATCTCGGACAAGCGTTCACTTTGATCCAGCAAAGGATTGAGCTTTCCAGCCTCCAGACTTGCAAGGGTTTGATGGAAGACTTTTCCATATCGAAGCCGGCGCAATAGCAGACCGTATGTGCTTAACGCCAGATCTTGGAGTTTTGGCGGCAATTTCCTGTAAACTGAAAACAGTTCGGTCATACTCGATACTTCCTTAAATAAGTTTTGTACCTGGCTAGGAACGTCCAATTACGTAATGCGCAGATGTCTTACGCTCAATTTCGTAAACTTAATTTACGGTCTATTGGCTGAAAACGGCGCTCAGACATACGGCAGCTTTATGGAAAATGGCGCCCTAGCTCTGACCTTACTGCCTTAAATTTTCCATTTCTTTCTTTTGGAATGTGCTCAAAATATTCAAATTTGATCTCCATTGCTGCGCCGAGGCGTGCCTGAAGGGCTCGTCGTATCTGATCTTCTGTATCTTTCGTGTATTCATCTGAAACGACGATATTAACCACAAGCAAGGTTAAGGACTTTTGAACAATTTGAGTTTCGGAAACCCCTTTTACTCCTTTGAAAACAGGGTCTAGCCGTCCTACACGAAAACCGGAATTAGAGATAATTACATCATCATTCCTGCCCTCTATAGAGTCGAGGAACGTAATAAAGGGATAACCTTCGATTTGTTCTTTTGAAGTCTTTACTATATCGCCTATCCGGTACCGTATAAGTGGCATTGCCTGGTTCAGCAGGCCAGTGCAAACGAGGTGGCCAGATTCACCGGGTTTTACAGGCTTGTCATTATCATCCAAAACCTCCGCAATCGAATATAGTGGAGGTATAAAATATCGCCCGTCTTTCTGTTGATAAGCCATTACGGCCATTTCCGCACAACCATACTGATCATAAACGGGACACTGAAATGCTTCTTCGATAGCCTCTCTCTGATGCTCTCCTAAGGTTTCAGAGGAGGTAACCACCGCTTTCAGCTGGATGCCATGTTTTGTCTTATTGGTATTGATAAATGAGGCGATTTCATAAATCGCTGAAGGGTAGCTATCTATATAGACAGGCTGCCAGCGTTCGAGAGCTTTTATATAGATTGGTATTGTACCTGCATTGAGATGGTAAGAAGAGCACAAAAGTGTATTCATTGCGTAGTTCTTACGCCAATAGGGTGGCTTTTTGGTCGACTCCGGCACGATGAGTCGGCCCGCAAAAGTCGCGCTGCGATTGAACTCATCAACTCCAATTGAATGCAAGAATAAATTAAAAAAAGCGTAGTTTTGCCTTACCGATTGCTTAGTGGCGAGTACATTCAGCGGGGTACCCGAGGTACCACTAGTGTTTAAAGTAATGGTATTAGTTGTACTGAGGCTATGATTATGAAAGGCAGACGGTCTATTTTTTATCGTGCCTTTTTCTAGTACCGGGAACACGCTTGACAAGTTATTTAGGTTGATTTCCGACACAGGTATAGACTTGTCGTTAAGCAATTTTCTGTAGTGTGAGGTTTGTAGCGCTGCACTAATTAAAGCTCCCAATCTTCTCATTTGGTCGGCCATAGGATCAGGTTTGCCATCTTCTAACCATTCAAGCTCCTCCCGGAAGGATCTTCCGTATCTCAAATGGCGGAGTTGAAGTCCGTACACACTTAACACTACGTCTTGAAATAACGGCGGCAGTGAGTGATAGATCGACAGGATTCCAGCCATTCTTAGAGCTTCCGTTCAGAGGAGTTTATTGTCCAGTTACAACTATTTGCGTGCAAAACGCGGACCCGGTTCTCCACGCCCAAGCTGGCAGGATTCCACAGGTTCAGAGGGCACGCCTTCGGAACAGTATATCTATTAATAGAAGAGTTGTGACCTGCCTCCTTAGCTTTGAGTTGCCTACTGTCTCGGAAATCGCCAAGAGTCTGCAAATCGAACCTAGCCGTCGCCGGTGCTCGATCATCACAAAGTTCAGTTCCTTATTAACGGTTAGTAACCGAAAAACACTTATATTCTGGATACAATTGTTAAGGTTCAAGTTAAGCTTCGACGGATGATCAAACCATACCGGAGAACTCTATGAATAAATTTGCGCTTACCTTTACCGCGGCGTGGCTCTTTGCATTTGCCACTTTCACCAGCGGCGAATCAATTGTGTATGACTCCTTTGAATCTGGAGACTTTTCCGCACCAAGCGCACATGGATTCAGGTGGTCGACGAACTCTGCCATGACATCGATCGTTACATCAACAACTGAATTATTCAGAACATCAGTAATTAATGCGCCAGCTCCAGAAGGCAGTCAATGGGAAGCGAAAAGCGGCGAACACGCACTACGGCTTTTCTACCCCGCTGGTCAGCACTGGACAGAACAAAAATTCTACTTGGATAAACCTCAACCTGAGATCTGGATGAGCTTTTGGCTGCGGGTTCCGACCAATTTTACCCACCCCAAACGCGGAAAAGCCGGTGACAATCAAAAGCTCTTCAGGCTTTGGATGGACAAGTACTCTCAGCAAGGCGATGGCTCAACTGTAGGAATGTCGTTCAGAGGCGATGGACATGGGGGGTCCTATTTCTTTGCTAAAATTAACGGCAGTCATGATATCGGCAAGGTTCCGTTTATCGCTATCCCTGGCGACCGCGGCAGATGGATGCATTTGGTAGTTCATTTGGATAGCGAAAGCGTGCCTGGAGCAAGTGATGGATTAATGGAGGTTTGGCGGAAGTGGGAAGGAGACACAGATTATACCAAAACTCATGATATTAGGAACCAACCTATCAACCTTAGTTCCACGAAAAAAGGCTTCGCCGCAGGTTACTTGATGGGCTATGCCAACGCTGTTTATCCAGTAGATACTGAATTCATGATTGATGATTTTGAGCTCTCTACTTCACCTTTATTTTTGAGTTCAAATGTTCCAAACCCGCCTTTGGGACTTTACGTAAGATAGAATCAATTTGATTGAGACATAAGACCTTGAACCCAAGTCGTACCGCTATTGCTGGACAGTCACGGGTAGTACATCGCCTCGGAACCGTCGTTCTATCGCGTTCTGATCGGGCACAACGAGCCCATCCCAAGGGCACACGGATCGTTCTAACGAGCGGATTCGCCACATCATCATGAAGTCACCAGACCTGATTCGGCCTGGTGACTTCATGATGATGTGGCGAATCAGGTCTGGTGCCGGGAGGTGACCTATCTGAATTCACGGTAAAAAAGGCCGAAAGATAATTTTAGCGACCAACTATTTTTCTCTTAAATCATATTTTTTCTTTAAGCATTCATTAGACCATGGAAGCAGGTAATCTTCCCATTCAAACGTTTTCCGTTTTTTTGATAAACCGAAGATTGAAAAAGCAACATCAAGCAATCTTTGCCGTAACATTTGCCGATAGGTATCTATGAAAAAACGGCTGACAGGTTGTTTGATCAGTTGTGGAGGCCTTTTTCCTAAAGTTTCGAGGTATTGAAAATACGAGTTGACTAAATAGGAAGCTAAGGGTTGTAATAGCAATTCATCAACCGTGGTGGCTCCCTTTCTCTGACCAAAAAGTTCTCTAGGAACACCCGCCCCCTCAACGATTCGGCGAGGTACAGGTCTATCATAATCACCACCGACTATCCAAGGTTTCATTCCTTTAGTCTCGTTAATTCGCTTTATATCGGCGATATGCCGAATTCCCCAGAACGGGACGGGGCAATGAATAACACCTTTAACCAACCTGTGTTCACAGAACCCTAACCCAGTAGAGTCCTTTCTTTTCAGATAGTCTTTTGGAGGAGACCCAGCACTTCTGGACCACAGCATATCGCCGTTGAACCCCGTGAAAATCACGGAGGGCCCGGGGGGATAGTCAAATAAGGAAAAATTCATATCCTGAAGACTTCCGTTGGCAGCCCAATACCAGAGCTCATCCCGAAAATTTTTTCGTTTGTTGATATATTCCTCACACCTTAAACCGATTCGTTCAGCGATCAGCGCTCCTGAATCCCCCCTGGGGAGAATGCTTCGTGCAGAAGTAATGGTAAATGCTCTTTGCGCCCCTGCTCGCTTAGCAAGTATCGATGCTACCGGACTGTCATAACCTTTAGAAATTGTACTCAGGACACTTAGAGGCCACCTCCGGGCTGAGTCTGCTGCGTTGCGGCCCATCCGATATGCAGTTTCGAACAAAAATTTAGAATAGCTTTCAAAGGTAGGAAAAGAGTCAACATGTTCGTCTTTGGCAATGACAGTTAGGGCACCATCACGCAGTTCAAGATTTTCAAAATAATGAACCCTCAATTTGCCCTTACTGACGGCAAACCGTTTCTGATAATCTCTACCTTTGACTACGGTTTCAACCGCCTTTGCGTAATTGTTATTGCCCCTAACTAAATCAACATCAGAGATACTTAGCAAACAAGGTAAGGAATTCGAAATGGTAATCTTCCCTTCATCATCATGGGACCAAAGACGATCCACAGTTGAGCAGGAACTGACGAAACGGGGGGTATGTTCAACGATACGAAAGCCACTCCCGTAGAAGAGTTCTGACCTGTCGAAAGCTTTATCTTCGAAACATCCAGGCCACACACCTTCAACTACGAAATCAGAGTGGCACTCTACCAATTTCCCGCACCAGACGGCCAACAAGTCAGGGTTGCTTGGCTCAAACTTCGCAACCCAAGCCAGAACCGGAAACTCGTCATGTAAAACCTGCTCAACTTTTAGCTTCATATGGACAAATCTCCTATATTTAATTCTTTTTTAAAAATCAGATCAAAAATTTAGTCTTCCGTTTTCGAGAGTTACGTCAAATATCGACTAATTGAAATTTTTATTTCATTTTGAAACAACATAATCAATAGTTATAGCTTTTGAAATCATATCAAAAACCGGATACTTAAATGACTGTTTATCATACGACACTGCCTTCAAAAGTATCTCGTGATTCCAGATTGTATTTGATAGCAAGGGGAAAAGACTTTCTACCCAATCTTTGTTTACAATATTGTCAAAATTGTTCCAACCAAAGCTATGATCACCATATCTTGAAAACTTACGGTACATTAAATCTATCGAATCGCTTTGCTCGACAAGCTTTCTTAATGCACGAGATCCCTCTTGAATTAGCAAAGGCCTTCGGGCGTTGGCCAGAGTTGCAGCCATCGGAAAATCGAGAAGCTTCGGTCTTAGTTTTTTTATTATTTCCTTATTAACTTTATTATGCGCTCGTCTATGAAAAGGAATTGATGAAATTGCTTGTAACAAATCTCTATTTGTAAATATGTTACGAAATCTGTATTCATGCACAGAATTGGTAAGCTGACGATTAATATATTGACCGCCCCTATGTTCGGTATAAAACCTTTCGAACATTGCCTGTGCATCGATCATTCCCTGCTCCTCGTAGTTTTGGAACAAAGATACCAAACGATTATTTGACTCTTCTACAAGATTTTTTGAGAGAAGGTTATCAACTGCTTGCCTCTGCAAAAACCAAAACACTTTGTAATTTGACATCTTCAGATAATTTATGACTTTATCTTTATCGTGCAAATTAAAAACGCTGTCAAATAATGAACCGGCCCCGATCGTGTGCATCAATAAGGACGCATATTTTTTCTTTCCACGGAGTGTGTTCAGGATTCCGTAGTGCCCCCCCAAAACCTCTCCAAAGGTTCCTGCCGTCATTAACAAGTCACTTTGCGCAGCGTTCAAACCGGCGGGGTGCCAGTGGGTAAACATTGCTGACTCATTTTTGCGCAGATAACTGGAAAAACGCTCTGTGCCAAAATCCGTCTGGTCAAATCCACGTTCCTTCAGGGGAAGGTCACAGGTGGATGCAATGTCCCTGACTATCGCAATTTCCCGGCTCTGAAGATCCCCATGGGTAAACAGCAAAGGCTTCTTGTATTCCAGAAGAGATAGCACTAACCTTGAATCCCACCCGCCTGACATCATGATCTGTGTTTCGCCAAACTCCTTCGCCTCAGCGCGGAAAATATCAATCAGGTCGTCAGTGTTTGCGCTGCCTGAACCGTTCCAGAAATTCTTGAGCGGAAACCGCGAAATTATCAGTTTGTCATCACCATACGCCAGCCTTAAGCCTTGATTGGCTTCCAGCCGAGAGACGCCATCCAAAAGGGAATAAGCGCCAAAAATATATCCAAGACTTAAAAACTGGTAAAACGATGCCCAATCGACGTTCCGACCGGAAAAACAACGTATGGAGTCGGAGACTATTGGCTCCCCTGCTCTGGGAGAACTGTTAACGTATACAGGAAACGAGCCGTAGCCGTCATTGAAAATGTAAATACAACCATCCAACTGACTGATTGCGATCAGAACTCCACGGAATCCCCACAGTTCACTGAGATGGCCCGACGTAATTAAATCTGCCACGCGTTTGAAATCGGGCTCAGTATTGGCTTCTCCGTACCAGATGAAAGTCCACCTTCCTAGATCTCTGAAAGTTGCCACAGTGTCGTCAAAGCAAACGTCCCAAGGCAAGCCGACCAACAGGTCGGAACTCACTGGCCCCCCTGCCACTTCGGAAGTCGCAGTGCGGGTAATTTCGTGAATGGAGAATACCGCCATGATCTGCTCCTTGTTCGCTGGCTATAATTTATAAATTTTACGTGTTTCTGAGTAGGGCAAATCGTTATCGGATTTCACGAATTCACATTACAACCTCATCGATGTTTCCTCGAGGCCCCGATAGACTGGCGGTTGTGCCTGAAGGGCTGAAACCAACATCAACCAGACTTCCTAAATATTTGAAAAAGTCCGCCTCGTCATTGATTAGCGGAACGACTATTTCATATGGCTTTGGCACTAAAGGCTCCTCTGTGCATTTCAATTTCGCGTTCCTTTTCTTTGGATAGCCGAGCGTTAATTATTGCCAAGCCCAACAGGAAATATATGTAGGGATAGAATGTGATGGACATAAACATCGCACCTACAAAATAAGTCAGTATAGCTCCGTTCAAGGACACCCGGAAACTCTCAAGGAAGACGACCCCAGGGACAGGTTCTTTGTGCTTCTTTAACAGGGAACTGCTGGAAAATACCAAAAAATGAAACCAGATATATAAAACAAGAGCAGGTACCCCAAGGGTGGAAACCACCTCAATCAATGAGTTATGGGCAACTTCTTTCCTGTTCGAAAGGTAGCTGCCATCTCTCACTTTGTAGAACCTGTGATAATGTTCTGGAAAGGTTCTGAACCCTACTCCTAGCCATGGATACTCTTTAGCCATATGGATTCCGGCTTCCCAGTAAAGCAGCCGGGTAGCGGAAGTTTGGTCCGAACCTGCAGTTTCAAATCGAGCTTTTTGCTCTTCTGGGAAAACCGCCCAAACGATCGAAACGAAGACCGCAACATAAACCAGATTTTTGAAGCGAATCTTCTTGTACGCCAATAACAAATATATGAAGCCTACGAGCAATGCCAACTGCCCTCCCCTGGAACTGGCGCCCATAACAGTCATTGTCGCAGTTATTGGAAGCAACCAGTACAACTTCGTTTTTGGCTTCATGTAAAGAATCAGCGGAATCGACATCACCGCACATATCGCCATCAGCAAACTGAACTCACCACTATTCTGAAAAAACCCGGCGGGGCCTTGTATGCCCCAAGCCGCAAAACCAAAACCACGGCTCGCCCAGACGCGGGCGCCAAAAAGGGACATCTTGAAAATGCACAGGAAGAAGACAACCATCAGCAGTTGTAACTGCTTGACGTTTTTCACACAATTCGAGAGGAATAAGACCTCAAGGGCAAAAATAAAAGGGGTTGTTATGTCCCTTGAAGAGATATCGGGATAGAGTGAATTCATGGCCGACAGCCATGCCAGTGTTGCAAAAAGAAAAACCAGAAAATGAGTACCCGTGAATTTGAGCCTGCTTTTGCCGGCCATCGCGATAAAGCCAAGCAAAATCGTAATCTGCATCCAGGGTATGATATTTAGCCCGGGAATAATGACCTGGGGGCGCAAGTAATACAGAACAATAAAGGCCAGCCCAAAGTAGAAAATTGAGTCCTGCCCTTTGAGTGCCTGCCGGAAGGTTTTCAGATCTTGTTTGATTACGGAAAACACCATCACCTCTTTAGGCTTTCTGCCAATTCAACAGTGTGGTACACGATGTCATCAACGGTTTTGGCCATGAACGTGTCGTTGGCGGAATATGGGTCGTTAATGCGAAATGTTTTCTTTTTGCCGAACAATCCAAGGAGCAGGAAAGGCCCGCCATACCCGAGACTTTCAATCTGCTTGATATGACTGGCTTCCATACACACAAAAGCGTCGCCTGGCTTAGGCACATAATCTTCAACACTGGTGGTTTTATGGGATGACAGGTCTATATTTTTTCTTTCAAACGCAATTTTTAGTAACCGGGGATTAGCCTTTTTACCGGTGTGCGTATTTAAGCCCAGCGATATGGCCTCAATATCCGAGTGGCTTTTGAAAACCCATTCCGCCAGCGCACTTCGGCAGATGTTTCCCTGGCATACGAACACCAGTCGTTCAGGTGGCGTTTCCCATTGGGCGTATTGTCGAAAATTACCGAGCCGAAAGGCTAAACCGTCCCGTAAGTAGCGCAACAATCCCTTTTTGCTACCAAACCTGTCCATAATGTATTCGCGGAACATCAAGCTGCCCCGATTTCATACAGATTGATGTATCGCTGGCGCATTACGTCCTCGCTATAGTTATCCTTTACGAACTTCCGGCCTGCAACAAGGCGCTCTGAAGCTCCTGCGATCGCTGCAGTCTCTGAACTTCGCAGAAGCTCCTCCAAGGCTGCAAACAGCGAGGCGGCTGTATGCTCATGGGCCAGAAACAGCAAATGTTCCGGCACCACGCGCTCTACTCCATTACGGGTGGAGAGAATCGGCTTGGCCGCTGCCAGAGCCTGGGTTAGTGCCAGTGGGTGGCCTTCCGATGAGGAGGTCATCAGAAATACATCAATGGAGCCGAAAAACCCGGGCACGTCGTTTATAAAGCCAAGAAACTCGACGTTTTCTTCCAACCCCAGCCGGGCGACCTCTTTTTTAAGCTCAATGGCACCGCTTTTAGTGTCGTCACCTGCGATCCGCAGCATGACGTTGGTACCCTTGCTTTTCAACAACTGCACAAATTCAATGGCAAGAGCGTAGTTTTTTGCAGGCCTTATATTCCCCAGGCATCCCAGAGTCAGTGGCTTGTCGGACGATGCCGGGGTACCGATAGGGAGCTTTTCCAGTTCGGACAGATCGATGCCGTTTGGAATAACAGTCGGATAAAGCCGGCACCAGGAACCGGTGGTCTGATTAATGGTATTTTTCAGATCTTCTGTTACAGACACTACATGCCTGGCCCCCAATTTTATAAGCGCTAATTTCGCGTTACGAAAACGTTCGTTGGGGGAGATATCCACATGGCCATGAAAAGTGGCCGTTACGGGAAGCCCGGTAAAGAGCCCTAGAATGGACGTGTAAACGTTGGAGCCAAGCAGGTGGGACTGAATGTGAGTCACTTGTTCCTTACGAATAATGGAACGCATCTCCAAAAGAAACCTGAGGTTCAGCGAGCCTTTGCAGTCACGGATATAATAGGGAATCGACCGCGTCTTAAGCTGTTGTTCCACCCAGCCCGGCCCACGAATCAAGGCCACGCTGCGATAGCCCTGTTTGATGCAGCCTTCTGCGAGTGCCAGAAAGACCGTTTCCGCACCTCCAGGCCCTGTGGTGTCGATTACATGCAGTATGGTGGGAGTCATTCCACGTTTGCCATTCCATTGATCCGATTTCTGTATTTGTTGTATGTTAACCTACGACAATATGCTGAGCCACTGCTGTTTCTACACGGATTTGTTAGACTCTTTAACTTGTATTTTATGAGGTAGTGAATGGATTCTAATCCGCCCGGTGTGCTGGTTCTGGACGCCAACCAGCGCAGTGCTCTTGCGGTTACCCGTTCTTTGGGCAAGTCCGGTCAATTCCTGATTACCACCGCGGACGCCACTACCCAAGCGCTGGCCGGCGCTTCCCGCTATAGTAAGGCTTATCTGCAGCACCCTGACCCCTGCCATCACCCACGGGACTTTATTGCCTGGATAAAAGACCTCACCGGCCGTCAACACTTCGATCTGGTAATTCCAACCACTGAAGTCACCAGCCAGTTGCTGCTGTTTTGCAAGGATGAGCTGCCGGGAATCGAACTTCCTTTTGCGCCCTATGAAACGGTAATGGCGCTGTCTGATAAAATCTCCCTGGTGGAGCTTGCCAGGAGCCTGGATATTCCGGCACCTGAAAGCTTGGTGTTTAACAATGCGGCTGAACTGGAGGGGGTATCCGTCAGCTACCCTTGTGTACTTAAACCTGCATTGTCGCGTATTTTTACCGGGCATGACTGGATATATACCCACGTAAAAGTCATTCAGGATGAAGCCGGGTTAAAGCAGGCTTTGGATCGCGCGCCATATCTCAAGACATATCCTTTTATGCTTCAGGATTTTATTCCGGGGCACGGCGGTGGCATCTTTTGTTTGTACAACAAAGGGGAGCCGCTGCAATTCTTCGCCCACGAACGCCTTCGGGAAAAGCCTCCTGAAGGTGGCGTCAGTGTTCTGAGCCGAAGTGTTCCGGTTAACGAGGAACTAAAGGCAAGTGCAAAAAAGCTATTGGATGCTGTGAACTGGCACGGGGTTGCAATGGTCGAGTTCCGGGTTACTCCGGAGGGTAAAGCCTATCTTATGGAGGTAAACACCCGCTTCTGGGGGTCTTTACAGCTGGCGGTGGATTCAGGTGTGGATTTCCCGCTGATGTTGGCACGAGCGCAGCTTGGGCAGCCTTTGAACAGCATGGAGGACTACCGTATTGATCAGCGATTGCGCTGGCTATTGGGCGATGTTGACAGCCTTTATCTGTATCTGAAGGGGCGGCAGCCGTGGATGAAAAAATTTATGAGGCTGGTGAGCTTTCTTTCCATAAGGCTCCGCCATCAAAAGCACGAAATTAATCGTTTGCACGACCTGATGCCGGCCTGGCTTGAATTCAGGCAATATCTGAAGGCGCTGGTCAAATAATGATGTTATCCAAAGCTGTGATAAACCTTTTAACAAGCCAGTCGGTGTGCAAACTGATGCAGCCTCTCAGGCAAAACCTGGTGCCGGTTTTTCTGTTACACCGGTTTGCGGATGCCTCCCGGGGGATTCAGGGCCACTCACAGGCTCAGCTTGAAGCCGCCCTCACCTACCTCAAACGTAATAACTATACCGTGGTCTCTGTGCGCCAGGTTGTAGAAGCCCTGATTAGCGGTGAAGCTCTGCCTCCCAGAACTGTGGCTTTTACCCTTGATGATGGGTTTTATGACCAGGCTAAAACCGCTTTGCCCGTTTTCGAAAGTTATCAGGCGCCCGTTACGCTGTTTTTGGCCACCGACATGCAGGACCAACGGTACTGGTCCTGGGACTACAAACTCGAATATATTTTCAAACACACACCCCGCCAGAGCCTGGAGCTCGACCTCGGCAAAGGCGTCGCGCCCCAAACTTTCGCTACCTCCAAGGATAAACGGGATCTGGTAAGAGCCCTGCGGAACCTCAATAAACGCCTACCGAACCAAGCCGCTGAGTCGGCCGTAAACGATATCGCTGAGGGTCTTGCAGTGCATCTTCCTGCCGAGGCCCCTGACGAGTATCAGCCAATTACGTGGGAGCAGGCACGCAGTCTTGAATCACACTATGTTGAATTCGGACCACATACGCAACGCCATCCAATTTTGGCGCAGGTGAGTGATGAAGAGGCAAAGCAGGAAATAGTAGGCAGTTGGAAAGCGCTGCAAGCCAACATCGCCAATCCCGTCCCGATCTTTTGCTATCCGAGCGGCCGTGAGGGCATTGATTTTGGCGTCAGAGAACAGAAAATCGTCAAACAGGCAGGGTTAATCGGGGCGTTTTCAGCTGATCCTGGCTATGTTCACCTTACGAGGGCGGACAACAACCGGTTTTCGCTAAAACGGTTCAACTTTCCCAACGATATTACTCACTTCAGACAATACTGTAGTTGGCTGGAGTATGCCAAAGAGAGAATGTCCCGCAGATAGCGTAAAGCCTCTTATAAACGAATATGCTTTCGAACGAGAGGGCCCAGAGCATTGGCCAAACCCAGCGGAAGCCTGCGCCAGGCGTTCTCAATAATTGACCTTAATCTGCCCGGTGGCCCGGTCAGGCTTTCGCTCTGGCCGAGCCAGTTTTCCCATGTGAGTAAATAAGGCTGGGCGCCCCACTGCTTCTTGAACCGAAACGTACCCTCCCCAAAGGAAGACCGGCCAAAATCAAAAAAACGGATGCCTGCATCTGCGCAGTGTGAAAGAAGCTCCCAATACAGCAGCATATTGGGCGCCAGCCGGTTATATTCGGCCAGTGACGAGGCCCAGGGAATAGCAGCCTGGTGGCCGTTGCTGAGAACAATACCGCCTGCGGCCACTTTATCTTCAAAATAGACAACCGCAACTACGGCCTTGTCACCGTAAGCTTCGCAGATAGCGTGAAAGAGCGCCTTGCTGTGAACCGGGGAACCCAGCGCATGCATATTCCGGCTGAATACGTAGTAGAAGTCTTCGACCAGTTCCGGCGTGTTACCCGCTACCGTTATACATCCGTTTTTGATCGCTTTTTTGATCTGACTTCTCAGTTTTGGTTTAAAGGCCGCTAATTGCTTTTCACTGCCTGGTTCCAGCTCAAGGAGCATGCTGACTTTCTGGCCGCCTAACTCTTCGCTCAGGCGGTCAAAATCATAGCCTAGCCCTTCTTGCTGGCGATGCCTGACCTCCAGCAATTGAGCATTCATCTTTTTTGCCAGATCCGCTGCAGCGCTGCGCAGCAATTGCTGATGTTGTTCGGCTCCAAGCATTCCACCCAGATCGCAGAAAGGCAGGCTTACAAGAGAATATTTTTGTTTCAGGGGGTTATTAAGAGGGTGTTCCATGAGTATCAGCGGCAAAACAGCAAGTATCGCTCCCTCCTCTTCTACCGCCAGCGGGTAGGCCTTGTGGCCGTATGCAGTTTCAATGGCTTCCATCCACTCAAACCGGTGGTACGGCGACGCATCAGCCGCTTCGGAAACAAATCGATTCCACTCGGCTCGCTTCGAAGAATCAAGCAGCAATGTTTTAGCCATGGATTTCAACGGTCCTTGTTCAAGCGGTGTTTTATGGCTCGCGCCCCACGTTCTGCTCGCAATTTCCAGCGGTCTCTTTGCAAGCCAATTTTAACCAGGTGCTGGTGCGGTTCCGCTAGCTGGGCTTTGTAGCGATCCTGGCCGCCCATAAAATCATAGAAATCGAAGCCCTTTTCGAGATAATCATCGATGCAGAGGCTATGGCCGAGTAACCCTGGTTTTAACCGGTTATCTTGTTCTTTCCTGATGCCGGCAAGATAGAAGTAAACACGATTGCGATAAATCAGGTTGTAGAAAATTGCCAGCGTTTCATCCCCTGCTTTCAGCACAATCAGGTCGGCTCCTCCCTGCTCCCAGTGGGTGCGGATATAATGTTGGTGGAAGCGTATGAACTCGGGGTTGGTAAAACTGCTCTCACCCTGGCCACCTCCCCAACGCGCAAAATGCAGCGGGGTGATGGAATGAAAAATGAACTCGGCTTCTGCAACTGTTCCCGGTCGCTGCAGAACTACGGCACCCGACTCCTCGTAAAGCCGGCGTGTGCGACGAATCTGATGACGAGTATTTCTTGAGAGTGTATCCAGATAAGCCTGATCACCGGATCGAAGAGAACGCAGATCAACCCCATAACTTGGCGATTCCCAACGGATGTGGGAAACAAGCCCCGAGGCTTGCGCCAGCTCTTGCGCGTAATCGGCTTCAACCGCACCAATCACGATTTCATCCCAGCCCGTTCCTGATTGTTTCAGGTACTCTATAGCGGACTTCCCCACCTCCGCTTCCCGGTCTTTTTCAGCGAGGAAGCCATTGTATTCAATACAGATCTGATCCTCTGCCGGGCAACCGGTTTGATGCAGGCGCAGGCATCGCGAAACCAGCACTCTGTGCCTGCGTTCAGATGATTCCGTTACCAGCCCCAGGCCAACCAGTTTTCCACGATCTCTTACCCTGATAACACTGCATTCAGGCCGGTAAACGGATAGCCAGACCCCTATCCATTGCCAGGACAGAAAAACACTGGGCTGCGCAAGAGCCTCCAATGTTTTCCAGTCGTTGGCGAGCAAATCTGATTTGGCGCTTGCGTCTTCATGGCAAACGTCTAAAGCCACTACTTGCGTGCCCCTGTCATCGAAAAACCGCGGCTAAGCACCAGCCGCAGTTCAAACTGATCCTGGTCGTCTCTGGCTAATTTAGAACGGAGGTAGGACTGGTAGAACTCCACACCAAAGGTTGTATTTTCGGCAATCTGCCGAGTCCAGCTTGTGTTAAAGCGATGAATCTGATCAACAATAACGTCGGCATCTTCATTTGCATCGGCTTCCCAGCTATACCCGAAGCTGAGCCGCTGGAGTGACGTTAATTGAAAACCAAGATTTACGCCTGCACGGTATTCGTGGGTTTTATCTCCGGAATTCTGCGATTCGAGCAGGGCGCCTTTTGCGTATACCCCAAGATTACAGGCATCGCAAACGAGCCGGTTGTTGTGGGATATCGACAGTGAATCTTCAATAACCAGGCCCCGCAATCGAATGGTCCCGGCCTCCGGTAGCAAGGGAAAAACAGGTGACTGGTTAAGGGAGAGTTCTGTGGCACTGTCTGACAAGCTGCGATCGTATTTCACCGCTGTGCGCCAATTGGATGCTACCCAGGCGCGCTCCGCAAAACCGGTTACTGCTTCATTTTCACTGATGGTTCCGTCGCTGTATTCCGATTCCGCCTGGCTGCCCCCGGCCCCAATGCGAAAGTAACCGCTTTCCATTTGCAGGCTGTAGACCAGCTGCGCGGTATCGATGGTGATATCCGTACCACGCTCGTCAGACCAGCTTCGGCTAAGATTAAGGCCTCCGGTGGAGCGGTCGCTTAACCTTCGTGTAAGCTCACTGCCGAGAGTATAGGATTTCTGATCGCCAATGTAGTCATCACCATAACTGCGGCCGGCCTGGCCGGTAAACCGCAAGGTTGTTAACTTCCCCGGATAGAACCGCAGCCCCGCGCCCGCGCTCAGGGTGTTTTCTGTGTCGTAACTGGAAGGGTTTAGTTCAAAACCTGTGTTGTTGCGCACCGAGCTGATGGTGTGGCCGAGGTTGAAATCAACACGGCTGCCGGGATCAAAGTAGGTATAGCGGGAGGCGCCGGTGACAGACGTGTTGTTCCCGTCACCACCGTCGATTGTCTCCCGATCGGTTTCCAGAGTTCCGCCGTATCTCAACGCAAGCGCATTGGCGCCGCTTTCAAGCGTGCCACCGATTTGGCCGGATACACCAACACCTGGCTCTGTGTTGGTCTCCGTGGACTCTGCCCGATCCGTTCGCGTGTGGGTAACCCCTGTAAATACCGAGGCCGAGCCCGCAAGCCTGCTGACATTATCACTCAGGCCCTGCGCTGTTGCTCCATAGGACCAGGCTAAACAGAAGGCACCCACATAAAGACCTCCGAGACTGCGTTTACTTGCGTTCCATGCTCTGGGTCTCATGAGACTACTCCTGGAAAATCAGGCCGGAAAATTTATCAGACCCGAATGCATCCACGGAATCTGCAATAACTTCCCCGGTAACTTGTCCGAAAGGAACCCCGAAGACGATCTGATCTGCAAAGCGCTCAAGGATCCGTGCTTCTGTATTTTCCCGGAACGGCGGGGCGTTCAATACTATGCAACGATCCGGATAACGGGTTTTGAGCTCTTCCATCAGCTGGCGCATACGCACGGAAGAAAACAGTTCAACCGCCGAGGAGGCCTGGGTACCGGCCGGTATTACCGAGAGACGCGCGACACCGCTTGGATAGAGGATGGATTCGATGGCCATCGAACGGTCACTCACAAAATCTGTAACGCCGGCCCTCATTGGGGACGATACCAGGCCCGCCAATTCGTCGCTGTGCGGGTCGCAATCCACAAGCAGTGCCGAGGTGTGCGAATCCAAAGCGATAGCCGCGGCAAGGTTAAACGCCGTCAAAAGCCCACCTGAGGTATTACCGAGGCTGCTGTACATCACCGCGAAGTTACCTT
>JACDJA010001401.1_pt1 | contig 20206 bp, 20 predicted proteins | sample 7449241 | NCBI WGS metagenome assembly JACDJA01 (sample SAMN14253289, study PRJNA609438) | sludge metagenome | isolation source: initial anaerobic sludge | collected 2018-12-20 | reverse complement strand
TACATGCTGATCCAGCGCCACGTCATCAACATCGACGCGCTGTTCATCGAGTACGCCCAGCATTTCTTCGCCAAGACGGAGCCCAAGGCCTGGGAGGTGATCGTCCAGATCGAGGCCAAGCTCAACGAGAAGAACATCCCCAGGAACATGATCGGGCGCGAGAAGCGCGTGGTGGCGCTGGAGCAGTACCTCTCGCAGGCGCGCAACTATGACCCGGTGCTGGATGGCCTGCGCTCCGCTGTCCGATACGACAAGACGTACTTCGACAAGATCGTCGCATCGTTGTTGCCGCTGCTGGAAAAGCTCACCAGCGGCAAGATCGCCCAGCTTCTGGCGCCGAACTACTCCGACCTGGCCGACCCGCGTCCGATCTTCGACTGGATGCAGGTGATCAGGAAGCGCGCCGTCGTCTATGTCGGCTTGGACGCGCTGTCCGATGCGGAGGTCGCCGCAGCGGTCGGCAACTCGATGTTCAGCGATCTCGTCTCGGTGGCTGGGCACATCTACAAGCACGGAATCGACGACGGCCTGCCGGGCGCATCGGCTGGCGCTCGCGTGCCGATCAACGTCCACGCCGACGAATTCAACGAGTTGATGGGGGACGAATTCGTGCCGTTGATCAACAAGGGCGGCGGCGCAGGGATGCAGGTCACGGCCTACACGCAGACGCTTTCCGACATTGAAGCGCGTATCGGCAACCGGGCCAAGGCAGGCCAGGTCATCGGGAACTTCAACAACCTGTTCATGCTGCGTGTGCGCGAGACGGCCACGGCCGAACTGCTGACGAGGCAGTTGCCGAAGGTTGAGGTCTATACGACCACCATCGTCTCCGGCGCGACCGACAGCTCGGACATCCGTGGGGCCACGGATTTCACCAGCAACACGCAGGATCGCATCAGCATGTCCAGCGTGCCGATGATCGAGCCGTCGCACGTCGTCGGCCTGCCCAAAGGCCAGTGCTTCGCGCTGCTGCAGGGCGGGCAGCTTTGGAAGGTGCGCATGCCGCTGCCGGCGCCGGACCCGGACGAAGTGATGCCGCAGGATCTGCAGCAACTGGCGGGGTACATGCGCCAGAGCTACAGCGAGGCGACGCAGTGGTGGGAATTCACCAGTTCCCCGGCCTTGCAGGACGCGGCCTTGCCCGAGGACCTGCTGGATGATGCTGCTCTGGCCGAGCCTGGCGCGTTGGCCGCCGGCGCCGATGACGGCGCGGGCAACGAGGCCGCGCCATGAAGGACGCCGCCTCGACTGCGCAGCGGGAGCAGAACCAGCGCCAGGGCCTGATCGTCGGCACCATCACCTTGCCGTTCCGGCTGCTCGGGGTGCTGATTGGCTCGCTGCTGTTCTCGATCGTGGTGGAGTGCGTCGGCATGCACCTGTTCTGGAAGGACCAGGGCTGGCGCCACTCCCGGCAGATGCTGCAATACGAACTCGGGCACCTGTCCAACCACTTCACGCGCAGCGTGGTCGTGCAGGAGCCGGGGCGCACGGCGCACGAACTGGTCGATACCGGCTACGAGTGGGTGTTCGTGCGCTCGGGGTTGCTGGAGCGCATGAGCCGAACCGCCGAGCGCTCCCGTGCGCCCAGCCACGAGCCGACGCGCAATTTCCGCTACTACATCAGCCAGGTCTACGTCTGGGCCGAGAGCTACCTGATCGCCGCGGCCTTCACGACGCTGACTTTCCTCGTGCGCCTGCTGGTCCTGGTGCTCACGCTGCCGCTGATCCTCACCGCGGCCTTCGTCGGCTTGATCGACGGCCTGGTACGGCGGGACGTGCGTCGGTTCGGCGCGGGCCGGGAATCGGGCTTCATCTACCACCGCGCGAAAGCGAGCCTGATGCCGCTGGCCGTGCTGCCCTGGATCACCTACCTGGCGTTGCCGATCTCGGTGCATCCGCTGGTGATCCTGTTGCCCAGCGCGGCCTTGCTCGGACTGGCCGTGAGCCTGACCGCAGGCAGCTTCAAAAAGTACCTCTAGGTCATCAATCCGGTCGCTTCCGGGTTCCTATTGTTTGCGGCCTGAAACCGCCCTGATCTCCACGATCAACCCATTGCTGATCACACAGGAATGGCGCGATGGTGGCTTCGATCTGGCTGCGCGCCGCGCATCGCGGCATGCCCACTTTTCTCGTGACGGCCCTCGTGCTGGGTCAGTCCCCGATGGCGTTGGCCGAGTCCCCTGTGCAACGCCAGGAACTGGCCGCTGCGCTGCGCCAACTCGACGCGCTGGAGCGCACCGTCGCGGACAGCGCCGCGCATGCGCCGATCCAGCCGGGCGAGCGCTACCACTTCGACTACCCGCGGCTCCAAGCTGACTTGGCACGTGTTCGCGCCGGCATCCAGTTCCACCTGACGCCATCACGCGCCCAGCCCCGCGACCCCTCCGAACTGGGCGGCGACTACCGCACGGAGCGGGCCGTCGCGCCATCGCCGCCGACGCCTGCGGAGGGCAAGCCATGAACGGCGCCCAGGTCTCGGCATTTCAAGCCAACAGCGGCATCGCGCCTTCTGCGATGGCGACCGTCCTGGTCGGCGTCGTGTTCGCGGTCCTGCTCGTCTGGGGCGTCTGGGCCATCCGAACGGCCTACGTGGGGTGGTCCGAGAGCCGCCTCAACCAGCGCCAGTTCCTCGGCGTCGTCGTCCGGTTTTTGGCGATGTATCTCGTGCTGACCTTCTTCCTCCTCTCCTGACCTGAAAGGCCTGACCATGCAAAACCGCATCCTCAATTCCCATCTTGCCCAGCGCACCGCCGTGGTACTGGGCGCCGCCGCGCTGCCGGCGCTGTCGTTCGCACAAGGTCTGCCGCAGTTGGAGAACCCGACGCGGGGAACCGGCAACGGCATCATGGAGACCATCAGGAACTACGGCTACGACATCATCATGCTCGTGGCCCTGCTGGTGGTGGCGTCGATGTTCATCGGCGTCTGCTACCACGCCTACGGCACCTACGCGGAAATCCACACCGGCCGTAAGACGTGGGGCCAGTTCGGCCTCACGGTCGCCATCGGCGCCGTGCTGCTCGTGATCGGCATCTGGCTGCTCACCGAAGCCACCGGCATCCTGTAAGGCTAGGCCGGTATGTCCGATCAGCAGCACGTCCGTGCGGACGGGACCGTGACGTTCCTTCCGCACCGGCTTAACCGCCACCCCGTTGTCGTGCGCGGCCTCACCGCCGACGAGCTGTGGATCTGCTGCGGCTTGTCCGGCGCGGCCGGCCTGCTGGTCGGCGCGCCGCTTTCGTGGATGCTCCGCACCATTGCCATCGCACCGACGTTCGTTGTCCTGGGCGTGGCCTTGGGCGTGTTCATCGGCGGCGGCATCCTGCGCCGCCTCAAGCGTGGGCGCCCCGACACCTGGCTGTATCGGCAACTGCAATGGCGCATCGCCACGCTGCATCCGCTGATGGCGGGCTGGGTGGGCGGCCACGTGCTGATCTCGCGCTCCGGTTTCTGGACCACCCGACGGTCTGCCTCAAGGAGCGCACGATGAGCCGCTTCAAGAACGAGATCGCCCACCTGCAGGCGCACATCAAGACGCTTCGCCTGGGTGCCGGTGCCCTGGTCATCGTCGCCCTGGTCATGGGCGGCGGCTGGTGGAGCGCGCCGCGCGACCTGACCATCCACGTCCCGCCTGACCTGCGCTCGGGCAGCACCCGCAAGTGGTGGGAGGTGCCGCCCGAATCGGTCTATGCGTTCACGTTCTACGTGTTCCAGACCCTCAATCGCTGGCCGACGAATGGCGAAGAGGACTACGCGCGCAACCTCCACACGCTCTCGCCGTACCTCACGCCGTCCTGCCAAGCCTTCCTGCGCGCGGACTACGACTACCGCCGCAGCACGGGCGAGCTGCGCCAGCGCGTGCGCGGCATCTACGAAATCCCTGGCCGCGGCTACGGCGACGACCCTACGGCGCGCGTGCGCACGGTCTCCGATCGCGACTGGGTGGTGACGCTGGACATCACCGCGGACGAGTACTACGGCGCGGAACAAGTCAAGCGCGCCCTGGTGCGCTACCCCGTGAAAGTCACCAAAGTGGACATCGACCCCGCGCGCAATCCGTTCGGCCTGGCGCTCGACTGCTACGCCGGCACGCCCCAGCGCATCAGCACCCCGGAGCCGACGCGCCCGGCATCCGGCGGCCTGTCTCCGCAAGCGCCTCAAGGAGGAACCACCCCATGAAGCATCCTGTACTCGCGCTGCTGGGGCTGCTGGCCGTGGCCGCCGCACCCATCGCCCAGGCGGTGGAAATCCTGCGCTGGGAGCGCATGCCGCTGGCGGTGCCGCTGAAGGTCGGCCAGGAGCGCATCGTGTTCATCGACCGCAACGTCCGCGTCGGCGTGCCTGCGGGCGTGGGCGAGCGCCTGCGCGTTCAAAGTGCGGGCGGCGCCGTGTACCTGCGCGCCAGCGAGCCGATCGAGCCGACACGGCTGCAATTGCAGGACGCCGACACGGGCGCGCTGATCCTGCTGGACATCGCCGCCGAACCACCCAAGGACGGGGAAGCCGAACTGGAGCCGGTGCGAATCGTCGAAGGCAACAGCACTCCAGCGCGCTATGGCAATCAGTCCGGTGGTGCCGACGAGACCCCGGCGCGCGCCCAGGACCAGGCAGGGACGCGAGCAGCGCGGCGCGAAACCCCGGTCCCGGTCGTGTTGACGCGCTTCGCCGCACAGAACCTCTACGCGCCGCTGCGCACTGTGGAACCGCTGCCGGGCGTCATGCGGGTCAACCTGCGCCGCGACATGGACCTCGGCACGCTGATACCGACATTGCCCGTGCGCGCACTCGCGCTCGCGTCGTGGCGCCTGGAAGACCAGTGGGTCACCGCCGTGCGCTTGACCAACACGGGCGCGGGCTGGGTCACGCTTGATCCGCGCGTGCTGCAAGGCGACTTCCTCACCGCCACCTTCCAACATGAGGCGCTTGGCCCGCGCGGAACACCCGAGGACACGACCGTCCTGTACCTGGTGACGCGCGGTCGCGGCCTTGCGCAGTCGCTGCTGCCCGCGATCCACCGCTTCGACCCCGCCGCACATCTCCCGCTGCCGAAAGACAGGCCCACGGACGCCAAGGAGGCCCCCGATGCGCAGTAATGGACTCCTGAAGTGGCTGATGATCCCGGTTGCCTTGCTGGTGCTGTTCGTCGCCATCCGGCTGTTCTCGGGTGGCAGCACTTCGGCACCACCGGCCGCGGATGCCGGCGCCAAGCTCACGCCTGCGGAAATGAAAGCGTTGGGCATCGAGGGGGATACCCCGCGCGACACCGTGGCGACGCTCGTTGCCCAAGTGAAGCAGTTGCGCACCGAGCTTCAGACCGCGCTCTCGGACAACAAGTCCCAGCGCGAAGAGAACCTGCGCCTGCGTCAGCGCGAGAACTCGATCGACCAGCGCATCAACTCTGCGCTGGAGTCCGAACGCTCCAACCTGCGGCGCGACCAGCAGCAGGCGGCCAGCGAGCGCCAGCAGACCGAGGGGCTGCTCGCTGACCTGCAGCGGCGCCTGGACAGCATTGGTGGGCGCGGTGGCAGCCATGCCGATCTGCCCGTGGGCCTGGGGCTGCAGGGGGGCGACGAGGCCGGGATGGAAGGCGGCATGCGCTGGGTTGAACCGGATGACGCGAAGCCTGCCGAGGGACGCAACAGGGGGCGCGGCACGGCTGGCGGCATGAGCTTCCCGACGAGCTTCGGCCCCGAGCAGAGCACGTTGCAAACCACGGCGGAAACCGTGGCGAACGCCGGGGCACGCGCCGCGGGCGTCAAGACCGCAAAGCCCGTCTATACCGTCCCCACGAACTCCACGCTCATGGGCTCGGTGGCGATGACAGCGCTGATCGGGCGTGTGCCGATCGACGGCACCGTCAACGACCCGTACCCCTTCAAGGTGCTGGTGGGGCCGGACAACCTCACGGCGAACGGCATCGACATTCCCGATGTGGCCGGCGCCGTGTTCAGCGGCACCGCCTCGGGCGACTGGACGCTTTCTTGCGTGCGCGGCCAGGTGCGCAGCATCACGTTCGTCTTCAACGACGGCACGATTCGCACGATCCCCGAAGACCGCGAAGGAAACCAGCAGAACAACCAGCAGCGCGATGGCTTGGGCTGGATCAGCGATCCCCACGGCATTCCTTGCGTCAGCGGCGAGCGGCGCAGCAACGCCCAGCAGTACCTCGGCTCGCAGGCCCTGATCACCGCGGCCGGTGCCGGCGTGGCCTCGCTCATCGAGAGCGACAGCGGCCGCATGTCCTATGTCGGCTCGGACGGCTCCATCGGCACCGTGGGCATCAGCGGCCAGGAGGCGGTCGGCCAGATTCTGGCGGGCGGCGTGCGGGACATGTCGGCCTGGGTCAACAAGCTCTACGGCCAAGCGTTCGCCGCCGTCTATGTCCAGCCCGGCGCGAAGGTCGCCGTCCACCTCGAAAAGCCGCTCGCCATCGACTTCGATCCCGAAGGCCGCAAGGTCGATCACCGCACAGGAGAAAGCCATGCTCTCGAACTTGAATAGCTTGGCCCGTGGCCTGGCGCTGGTCCTCGCCGTCGCGGCGCTCGCCGGCTGCGCCACCAGCAAGGAAAAGCTGCTGACCCACGGTGACCGCACGATGATGGACATCTGGCAGCAGGAGGCCGGGGACGGCGGTGGCGCAGCCGGACGGAACGCCGGCGGCCAACTGCTCGATGCGCGCCAGAGCCTGCGTCGGCCGCTGACCGACGCCGATATGCAGGCCGCACCTGCCGAGCAGATGCGCTACACGCGCACCGCGCGCAACGAGGTCCATCGCCAGTTCCAGCGCCTGCCCAATCCCGATCTCGTGATGTACGTGTACCCGCACCTGGCCGGCACCGATCCCGTGCCGGTGCCCGGCTACACGACCGTCTTCCCGCTGTACCAGCGCATTCAGTACGCGATGCCGGGTGAGCGCGTGGAGGACTACTGATGCGCTGGAAACTTCCCTGGCCTAAGCCGGCCGCGCTGAAGCTGGCCGCATCCGGCGCTGGTGATGACGAGCAGCCGGACGGCTGGCAGCGCCACATTGAGGCCTTGCGCCAAGCCGGCATCCCCGAACCCGGCTCGGCAGTCCGGGGCCGCAAACCGGCGACGGAGGCCGACGAGCAGGCGCTGTACGAGGTCGCACCGTCCTTCGTGGAACTGCTGCCCTGGGTCGAGTTCTTGCCCGAGTCAAGGTCCATGTTGCTGGAGGACGGCCAATCGGTGGCGGCCTTCTTCGAGCTGGTGCCGCTGGGGACCGAGGGCCGGGAACCGGGCTGGCTTGCCCACGCCCGCGACGCCTTGGAGAACGCGCTGCAGGACAGCTTCGATGAGCTGGACGAGAACCCCTGGGTGCTCCAGCTCTATGCCCAGGACGAGCCGAGTTTCGACCAGTACATGCAGACCCTGCGTGACTACGTGCAGCCACGTGCCCGCGGGACAGCGTTCACCGAGTTCTACCTGCGCTTCTTCGGCCACCATCTGCGTGCGGTGGCCAAGCCCGGCGGCCTGTTCGAGGACACGGTGGTCACGCGGCTGCGCTGGCGCGGGCAGACGCGGCGCGTGCGCATGGTGGTCTATCGACGTGCCACCGGGCAGGCAAGCCGCCGCGGCCAGACGCCCGAGCAGATGCTGAACATCGTCTGCGACCGCCTGTGTGGCGGGCTGGCGAACGCCGGCATCCAGGCACGGCGCATGGTCGCAGCCGACGTCCACGACTGGCTGCTGCGGTGGCTCAATCCGCGCCCCGCGATGCTCGGGCCCAGTACAGAGGACCGGGAGCGCTTCTACGCACTGGCGCGCTACCCGGACGAGACTGAGGCCGGCGAGATCGAACTGGCGAGCGGGCGGGATTTCAGCCAGCGGCTGTTCTTCGGCCAGCCACGCTCCGACGTGGAGCACGGCACCTGGTACTTCGACGGCATGCCGCACCGTGTGCTGATCACCGACCGGCTGCGCATGCCGCCCGGCACGGGACATCTAACCGGCGAGACCCGCAAGGGCGATGCGATCAACACGCTGTTCGACCAGATGCCGGAAGACACCTTGCTTTGTCTCACGATGGTTGCCACGCCCCAGGATGTCCTGGAATCGGATCTGAACCACCTGGCGAAGAAGGCCGTGGGCGAGACGCTGGCGTCGGAGCAGACGCTCAAGGACGTGCATGAAGCCCGCTCGCTGATCGGCAGCGCGCACAAGCTCTACCGGGGCACGCTGGCGTTCTACCTGCGCGGGCGCGACGAGGCGGAACTGGATCGGCGCGGCCTGGACCTGGCGAACGTGATGCTCAACGCTGGTTTGCAGCCGGTGCGAGAGGATGATGAGGTGGCGCCGCTCAACAGCTACCTGCGCTGGCTGCCGTGCTGCTACAACCCCGGCAAGGATCGGCGCCGGTGGTACACGCAACTGATGTTCGCCCAGCACGCGGCAAACCTGTCGCCGGTGTGGGGCCGTGCCCAGGGTACGGGGCATCCAGGCATCACGATGTTCAACCGCGGCGGCGGGCCGATCACCTTCGATCCGCTCAATCGCCTGGACCGGCAGATGAACGCCCACCTGTTCCTGTTCGGCCCGACGGGTTCCGGCAAATCGGCCACGCTCAACAATCTGCTGAACCAGGTCACGGCCATTTATCGGCCGCGCCTCTTCATCGTGGAAGCCGGCAATAGCTTCGGCTTGTTCAGCGACTTCGCCAGGCGCCTGGGCCTGACCGTGAATCGGGTCAAGCTGGCCCCCGGATCGGGCATCAGCCTAGCGCCGTTCGCCGACGCGCGCCGGCTGATCGAAACGCCCAGCGATGTGCAAACGCTCGATGCCGATGCGCTGGACGAAGACCTGCCACCCGATGCCTCAGCCATGGAGGCGGACGAACAGCGCGACGTGCTGGGCGAACTGGAGATCACGGCGCGGCTGATGATCACTGGCGGCGAGGACAAGGAGGAAGCCAGGATGACGCGCGCCGACCGCTCGCTGATCCGCCAGTGCATCCTCGACGCCGCCGAGCACTGCGTGGCCGAGAAGCGCACGGTGCTCACGCGCGACGTGCGCAATGCGCTGCGCACCCGCGGCCAGGACCCGACGTTGCCCGAGATGCGGCGCGTGCGGCTGCTGGAGATGGCGGACGCGATGGACATGTTCTGCCAAGGCACGGACGGCGAGATGTTCGACCGCGACGGCACGCCGTGGCCCGAGGCCGACATCACGCTGGTGGATCTCGCGACCTATGCCCGTGAGGGCTACAACGCGCAGCTCTCGATCGCGTACATCAGCCTCATCAGCACGGTGAACAACATCGCGGAGCGTGACCAGTATCTCGGCCGCCCGATCATCAACGTGACCGACGAAGGCCACATCATCACGAAGAACCCGCTGCTCGCGCCGTATGTCGTGAAAATTACAAAAATGTGGCGCAAGTTGGGCGCCTGGTTCTGGCTGGCGACGCAAAACATCGACGATCTGCCGCGCGCCGCAGAGCCCATGCTCAACATGATCGAGTGGTGGATCTGCCTGTCGATGCCGCCGGACGAGGTGGAGAAGATCGCACGATTCCGCGAACTCTCGCCGGCGCAGAAGGCGCTGATGCTTTCGGCACGCAAGGAAGCGGGCAAGTTCACCGAGGGCGTCATCCTCTCCAAGAGCATGGAGGTGCTCTTCCGCGCCGTGCCGCCGAGCCTGTATCTCGCGCTCGCGCAGACCGAACCCGAAGAGAAGGCCGAGCGCTACCAGCTCATGCAGCAGCACGGCGTCAGCGAGTTGGATGCCGCCTTCAAGGTGGCCGAGAAGATCGACCGGGCACGCGGCATCGAGTCGCCGGCCCTGGCCCTGCCCTGAATCTGCCGTGCACCGGAGAACGCCATGGAACAGAAACGCTCATCCATTCCGATGCAGGTCCAGGCGTTCCGCCGTCGGCGCTGGCGGGCCCGCTGGCCATGGGCGTTAGGCGCAGTGCTGGTTGCGCTGCTGCTGATCTGGCTCGTGTCCCGTTCGCCAGGCGAGTCCACGCCCCAAACCTCGGCGCCTGTCAGCGAGACGCAGGTGGCCGGGCCTCCTTGGCAGATGGGCAACCCGGCAGGTCGTTTCACGCTGACGCTCTACGCGGACCTCGAATGCCCGTTCTGCCGGTCCTATTTCCCTGTCCTCAAGCGTTGGGTAGCCGGCAATGCGGACGTGGCCTTGCAATGGCACCACCTGCCGTTGGCCGCGCATGAGCCGGCCGCGTCCGCCGAAGCGCGCTTGGTGGAATGCGCGGGCGAAGCCGGCGGCCATCCCGCCTTCTGGCAGGCTGTCGAGTGGGTCTATGTCCACACACACAGCGACGGCCAGGGCTTGCCCGAAGACCTGCGCCACCCCGCCCTGACGCCAGCCATCGAACAGTGCATTGCGAGCGAGCGGCCCGACGCGGCGATTCGTACCCAAACTGCGGAAGCCACGAACAGCGGCGTGACCGCCACGCCGTCGCTGCGGCTGCACGATCGCGAAACCGGCAAGGCGATCCTGCTGCAGGGCCCGATCGAGGGCGATGCCTTGCTGTCGGCCATGGACATGCTCGCGGCCGGCGATCCCGCCGCCACACCCACATCGGAAATGCCTGCCGACGTCGTCGGCGACATGCCCAGGTAGCCCCGGTCTTCAAGGCTACGGCGCAGTCCGCTGCGCTGACCACAACCCCGTTCGCCTCGCATCCTGGCCGCGAACGATCACCGCTGCCGCGGTGATGGATGCACCTTGTTCGTTCCCCAGGAGGGCTTGCCCTCCCAGGGCGAGTGCCCTCCGATCTCACCGTCTGGAGGTTCGCCATGTCTTTCGCCGTCAATGACTCCTGCCTGGAGTCGCTTTCCGCCATCGCTGCCCAACACGAGGACTGGATCATCCAGCAAGCCATCGTGCTGCTGGAGAGACGGGTCTTCAAAGCTGGACCGTGCCTCAGCCAACCGGCCGCTGTACGGGACTACCTGCGTCTGAAACTGGTCGCTGAGCCCAATGAGATATTCGCCGCTGTGTTCCTGGACAGCCTGCACCAGGTGCTGGCCTACGAGCCGCTGTTCAGGGGCACGATCAACGCGACTTCGGTCTATCCGCGTGTCGTCGTGCAGCGTGTGCTGGAGTTGAATGCCGCCGCGGTGGTCTTCGCCCACCAGCATCCTTCGGGCGTCTCCGAGCCGTCCAGCGCGGATCGCATGCTGACCCAGCAACTGCAAGCCGCGCTGGCGCTCATCGATGTGCGGGTACTGGACCACATCATCGTCGGCCAGGGTGCCCCGTTCTCCTTTGCGGAATCCGGCCTGCTGTAGCAATGGCACCGGCTCCTTGATCCACGCGGAGGCTTCGGCCTCCGCTTTTCATTGGCGCAAGACAAGCAGGTATGCGGGCAGTCCGCGATGCGCATTGTTTGTTGGGGCCGCATGGCGTTCGGCGTTTGACTATGGCCCTTGACAACTCTTGGGGGCGCTCGACATGCCAGCATCTTCATCCAGGTTCGCATCGGGCTGGCGAACCCTTGGCCTGGCCGTTGCGCTGCCGGCTTCCCTGGCCGTGTTCAGCCCGGCCAGCTTCGCCGCCGATGTGGTGGTCATCACCGACAGCCGTCACCCGGTCAGGACCATGGGTGGCGAGCAGCTGATCGAGCTGGATGAAGCGCCCCGGATCGAAGCGGAGCTTTCTGCGGCGCTGCCCGCCGATCCCGGACAGGCAACAGCCATCGTGAAGCGCCGGCTGAGCCAGGGGGGCGCTGACCTCCAGCGTCGCATCGCCACCGCATACCAGGGCGTTGCCGACGCATGGAGCCTGGGCATCACCACCATTCCGGCTGTCGTGGTGGATCAGCGCTACGTGGTCTATGGCGAGCCTGACGTGGCCCGCGCCATCGCGCGCATCGAACAGCACCGGAGGGCCGAACCGTGATCCGCTCATTCGACCTTCTGCGCCGCATGCGGGCTGCCGTCACCTCCGTGCTGCTGCTCAGCGCCACGGGCAGCTACGCCCTGAACACGGCGACCATCGTGGGTTCAGTGGCTTCGCCCGATTGCCTGGAGTACCGGGTGGTGGGTATCTGCTACTGGCTCTACTGCACCTGGACCGGCTGCACGGTGCGCACGTCCGTCAAGGTCAGGCACTACATCCCCGATGCGGTGGTTTCGTCCTACTCGAACACCGGCGAGAACCCCTGGGTCGAAGTGCGCGCCATGAGCACGCCCAACCCTTCGGCCCAGGCCGGCGGGGACGGCACCACCAATGAAGATCACGAAAACAATCTCGCGAAGTTCAAGAACGCGGACGTCATCGGCCACCCCGGCGTCGAGGTGTTCAACCAGTTCGTCTCGTCCTCGGGCTATTTCTGCGAGGGCGCAGGCACGGCCTTCATGCCGTACCTGCTCAGTACGCTGGACACGCCGGCCTGGCGCTACAACGTACCGGAGATGGTGTACCCGGAGGCATTGATCCCGGGCATGCGCGAGGTCGGCGCGCGCTCGACCCTGAACCTCTGGGGCAACGTCTATCCGCGCGGCGGCTTCCTGCACCAGACGGACGACCACAAGGCCGGTGCCGTGGTGGCCCAACGGGCCGGCGATGTGGTCACGCGCCGCGGGCAGATCCACGTCTATCAGCCGCTGCTCGCCAACTCCCGCGATGGCTACTGGCCGGCCGGCGCGCTGATGGAGGGCGATGCCTCGACCGGCAAGTGGCAGGAACTCACGCCCGTCCTGTCCTCGTCCTGCACGGTCTTCCCGCGCAACGGCTTCCTGACACAGGCCCAACAAGGCGACTACGCCTGGGCGTTGTGGCGGCCCTATGCGTGCTGCGAACGCCGGGGCCAGGTGTTCCTCGGCAGCGTCGATTTCTATTGAGGGTACGGCGATGAAGCGTCCTGAACTGATGAACCCATCCGCCAAGGTTCGCCGCCCGCTGCGCCCCACGGCGCTAGCCGGCGCGCTCGCCCTGGTCTGTGGCCTCGCGTGGGCGCAGGCCGGCTTCCAGACCAGCGGCCCCGTCATCGGCGATGAGGTCATGTACTCGATCGGCGGTGGCAGTGCGGTGTCCATGGGCCGCGCCGCTGGCATGCGTTCGATCGGGGTCGGCCTGGGTTGGAACAGCAACCTCATCTGCGGCGACATGAGCATCCAGACCACGCTGCGCAATCAGCTCAATGGGATCACGAATGGGTTCCAGCAGATCATGAGCAACGTGATCCAGAGCGCGACCAGTGCCGTGGCATCGCTGCCGGCGCTGATCATCCAGCGTGCCGATCCGGGGCTGTACAACCTGCTGACCAATGGTGTGCTGCAGGCGAGGCTGGATTTCGACCGCTCCAAGCTGACGTGTCGCGCGATGGCCGAGAAGATGGCCGAGACGGCGGGCGGCCAGCTCGGATGGAGCCAGATGGCGGAAGGCATGGCGCTGCGCGATGCGGTGTCGAGCACGGATGCCGTATCGGCGATCGAGCAGGCCGAGACGCGCCGCGGCAACGACGGCGTGCCCTGGGTGGGCGGCAGCAATGCCGGCGGCGCGGGCCAGTCGGCCATCCGGGTGGTCGGTGACGTGACGCGGGCGGGCTACAACCTGGTCAACGGGCGCAGCGTGACTGACACGTCCTCCATCGCGCCCGCCAGTTGCGCGAGCCTGTCCTGCCAGACCTGGACGTCGCCGCAGCAGGCGACCGAATGGGCGACGCGGGTTCTCGGGGAACAGGTACAGCGCACGTGTGATTCCTGCACCAAGACCGAGACCGTGCCTGGCGTCGGGCTGACGCCGCTGATCCAGGAGGAGTACGAGACCAAGCTGGAGGCCTTGCAGGAACTGGTCTCTGGGACGCGCAACACGACGTTCGAGAACCTGCATGCAGCCGGCAGCACCTCGCTGCCCATTACACGCGGCGTCATCGAGGCGCTGCGCGACGAGCCAGACCAAGACCTGCTGGCGCGACGTCTCGCGTCCGAGGTCGCGTTGTCGTCCGTGCTGGAGAAGGCATTGCTGCTCCAGCGGACCCTGCTGACCGGCAAGAAGGAACCCAACGTGGCGGCCAACCAGTTGGCGGTCGAGGCCGTGAACCACGAGAGCGACACGCTCGATCAGGAGATCCGCAACCTCAAGACCGAACTTGAACTGCGGCGCGAACTGGCGAACAACTCGCCCATGGCCATCATCCAGCGCCACGGGACGCGCGCGGCCGGCTCGCGCGGCATCTACGAAGGCGACCCGGTGCCCGACCGCCTCGATCGGTTGCAGCGGGGCAACCCGGGAGGCACGCCATGAACGCGGCCTGGCTGCGCCCGCGCTGGCTTTTCAGCCGGCGCGCGGCAAAGGCGCTGCTCCTGGCGGTGGTCATCATCGCCGCGGCCGTGGGCGCCAATCTCGTCGGCATCTACCTCGTCGGCAGCGTTGCCGGCTGGGAGCGGTGGCTGGCTGCCAGCGCGGGCTACTTCCTGGTGTGGCGGCTGTGCCTGTACGGCGCGACGGTCTATGGCTGGGTCTGGATGCGCCGCCGGCTGCTGGCCCGCGAGGAAGACGCGCAAGCGCGGCGACGCCTGGTGCGCAGCGAGATCGCCGGCGTCGTCGCCATCGTGGCGCTGGAAGCCAGCCTGCTGATGCAGAGCTGAAGAGGGAGCCGCGCCATGACGCTTTTTACGACCGACTACCTGGAGTACTACCTGACGCTGGTGTCCTGGATCGTCAACAACGGCATCTGGGCGGTGCTGGTGTCGAGCGGAGTATTCGCGCTGCCGTTCGTCGCCATCATCGTGCAGGAGTGGTTGAAGGCCCGTGCGGAAGGTGCCGACGAAGGCAACAAGGGCGTGCTCTCGGCTGCGCGCATCGAGAACCGGGTCTTCGTCGCCATCGTGGTGGTGATGTTCGCTGGCATCCCGTTCATCGACGTGGACCTCAACACCATCCAGTACGACAGCTCGCGCTCGGCCCAGTGCCAGGTCAGCGTGCCGCAGCCCACGGATACCGGCTGGTCGCAGTCCTTCAGCACCATCAACAACCAGTCGGCGAAGGTGCCGGTCTGGTGGGCTTTCATGCACGCGCTCTCGCGCGCCGTCACGAGCGCCTCGGTGGCGGCGATCCCATGCGGCACGGACCTGCGGCAGATGCGCATGGAGATCGACGCGACCCGCATTGACGACCCGGTACTGGCTCAGGAAGTAGCGGATTTCTCGCGGGATTGCTATGGGCCTGCGCGGGCCAAATTGTTCATGAAGCGCCCTCAGCTTGATGAGCAGCAGATGCACGACGTGACCTGGATAGGGTCGAGGTTTTTCACGGGCACGGGCGGCTACTACGACACCTACCGCTCAAGCACGCCGCGCGACGACTGGCCCTACGACAGCACCCGCGATGCGGGGCTTGCACAGGTGGGCAGCGGTGGCGGCTACCCGCCCTGCAGGCAGTGGTGGGCCGATGGCGGCAATGGCCTGCGGGCACGCCTGCTGGGACAGGTGGACCCGAACCTGTTGAATCGCCTGGCAGGCTGGGCCGGGTTCCTGAGCAGGGCCGAGGTGGACGACTCGGTGATCCGCGCCATCGCGTCACCGCGGCAACAGAAATTGAACCAGGGTAGCGTCTATACGGACTATGGCGGCCAGATCGACAAGACCTTGCCGAACATCGTGACGCGGGCCACGGGAGACGTTGGGATGGCCGTCGGCGCGATTGCCGCGTTTCCCGCCATGGACGTCGTGAGACAGTCTCTGCCCATGGTCCTCGCCTTGCTCAAGATGGCGCTGGTCATCTGCATCCCGCTTGTGCTGGTCGTAGGCACCTACGATCTGAAGACGGTCGTTACCGTCAGCGTCGTGCAGTTCGCGCTCTTCTTCACGGACTTCTGGTTTCAGCTTGCGCGCTGGATCGATTCGACGATCCTGGATGCGCTCTATGGCTGGGGGTTCGGCTGGAATCGGCCGCACACCAACTTCGACCCGCTGGTGGGGCTGAACAACGCCTTCGGAGACATGCTCCTGATGTTTGTCACGGGCACGATGTTCATCGTACTGCCTACGTTCTGGATCATGGCCTTGGCTTGGGCGGGCGTTCGTGCCGGCAACGTGTTGCAAGGCCTCGCAGGAGCCACCGGAGATGCCAAGGCTGCTGGCGGAAGGGGAGGAAGCATTGCGATCAATGCAGTGTCGAAGAAGTGATCGCTGCTAGTCGTCCTCGACATGAGGATCAATGCGGAAACCGTCGTAGGTGTATAGGCCGAATCCTGCTGGTCCGTTTCGCCACTCTGGCTCGGGCAACTCCTCGCCCAAGTCGGTGTTGCGGGCCATCCAGGCAACCACCATGACGCACACCATCACCAGGGCCAGCCAGAAGGTGGTGTACAGCAGCACCCCGAGCGCAGCCAGCTTAACCATCCACACGAGCGCGGTGGCTCCAGCCGTCGGCATGCCCTTGGAAACCAACCAGTTCGACGCCCGCCGTTCACAGCGCGCGTAGGCACGCCATCCGCGGCCAAAGGCGCGGCCGAGGCGTTCTGCGGTGCTGGTGCGAGTCGTGGTGTTCATGGTCGTCTCCTACTGCTGAGGGATGCCTATTTCAGTTTGGTCCATTTCATTCTGTTTAGGGCTTCAATGTGTTCTCTTGCTGCTTCAGGACGCTTCGTCATCCGGTTCCAACGGGCCAGGGTCGGGCTCCACGCCGATGCGGTATGTAGCAACGAAACGCGGCCAGTCCACATGGTCAACGAGATCGATGTCCTCGATGACACTGACCTTCGCGCTGGCACGCTCGAACAGCGCGATGCTCTTGGCGGGATAGTTGTTGCGCGACGGATAGAGCACCCCGTCGAACAGCACCTGGCCGTCATCTCCAAGCATCGCATGCACCTGGGCCGACACCTGCTGCGTGTGCGTGTAGTCGCGGCTGGCCAACTGCTCCAGGTTCAGGCCGAAGTAGCCCGCCATGACGCCCGGCGCCGTGAGGTCGGCCAGAAGCACGTCGTCCATCACGCCCACTGCGCGCACCATCCGGCTCTGGACTTCTTTCAGCGCGATCGAGCGCTTCGTGTCCGCAAGCCACTGGTGCTTATGAAACACCGACTCCATCAGCGCCGTGGGCAGGTCGCGCCCCAGGTAGAGCACCCCGTAGGCCTGGGCCGGGTCATCGTAGCGATTGGTGCTGCTGCGGCCATAGTACAGCGGGCTGCCCCGATAGACGACGCGGCTCACATGCTGGAGCAGCTCACCGGCATCGATCAGGAACGAAGGCAGCTCGTGGCTCATGGCGATCTCGCTTCAATGCACCTGAACGCCCAGCACGTTGAACACGGCCTCGGCCACGTCGTCGATCGTGCCATGCGTCACCGCATCCACTGGCGAGCGGCCGCCCAAACCTTCGAGCGGTTCGGACAGTGCGCGGTAGATCGTCCAAGGGTCGATGCCCTCGACCTCCTGAAGCACGGTTTGGGTCAACTGCTGCTTCACCGGGTCGAGCTGCCAGTCGGGCAGTTTCTGGCCTCGCGGCCCCACGTTCAGCGCCAGCAGCCGACGGGCGAGGATGTCCTTGTAGATCTGCTGGCGCGACTTGTCCGCCAGCTTGGCGTACTCCGCGGGCGGCAGGTTGTGCGGCTGGTTGAAGGTTTCCAGCAGCACGGCGCGGCCTCGCTGGACGTCGGTTTCAGTCGGCGCCCAGCGCGTCTCAGCGCGCAGCGCAGCCGTCTTACGCTTCAAGGCGTGCTCCACCGTTTCACCTTCGAGGTTGGCTGGCAGCTTTACCGCCTCCACGCGCTCGTGAATGAACGCCTGCAACTCGGCCGCGAAAGCCGGCGCATCCCGGATTTCGACGGTATCCGCGAAGCGGCGCACATCCTCCACGGTGACACGCGGCAGACGGTCGGCAATGAATTCAATGGCGGTGGGCATGGTCATCTCCCAGGTAGGTTTGAGACAGGACTTACTCTAGTCGCCTTTGTCGCATTTGTCAACTTTGACGCCTAGAGAGCAACCTACCTGGCGAAAACAGCGTCTCCGCAGCATAGGCCGAGGCCAGCGGCTGGTCGCCGCGCAATCCATTCGTGCGGGTTCCACATTGACGCTGGAACCGCAACCCAGGCCCCGCTATACCGAAACGGTTAAAGGCCAAAGGGCCGAAACGGCAAGGGAATGGGGTGCAAGGGGAAAGGCCCTACCTCGAAAAGGCAAAAAGGCCTCCCGGTCGGCCCGCCACAGGACACCCGCATGCTCTCCCTGTTCCAGCGAAAACGGCCCCCGGTCGCCGGCGCGCCACCGCCAGCACCCGCCACCGTCCTCCCGAAAGGGTTGATGCGGCCCGAGTCGGCCGCATCGCTGCTGGCCACCCCGCGCCGGCAGAAGCTGCTGGAGCACATTTGGCAGCGCACCTCGCTGTCGCGCAGGCAATTCGCCACGCTGTACCGAGCGCCCCTGGAACGCTACGCCGAGCTGGTCCAGGCCTTCCCGGCCTCCGAGGCGCATCACCATGCCTATCTGGGCGGCATGCTCGACCACGGCCTCGAAATCGTCGCCTACAGTCTGAAACTGCGGCAGTCCCATCTGCTGCCCATCGGCGCCAGCCCCGAAGACCAAGCGGCACAGTCCGAAGCCTGGACCGCCGCCGTCGCCTACGCCGCGCTGCTGCACGACATCGGCAAGATCGCCGTCGATCTGCACGTCGAGCTGGCCGACGGCAGCATCTGGCACCCTTGGCACGGCCCGCTGCGCCAGCCATACCGATTCCGCTACCGCGACGATCGCGAGTACCGCCTGCACAGCGCCGCGACAGGTTTGCTCTACCACCAACTGCTCGACCGTGAGGCCCTGGACTGGCTCAGCGGCTATCCGTCCCTGTGGGCACCACTGCTCTACGTCCTGGCCGGGCAGTACGAGCACGCCGGCGTACTGGGCGAACTTGTCGTGCAGGCAGACCGGGCCTCGGTGGCCCAGGAGCTGGGCGGCGATCCGGCCCGCGCCATGGCTGCGCCCAAGCACGCGCTGCAGCGCAAGCTGCTCGACGGGTTGCGCTACCTGCTCAAGGAACAGTTGAAACTGAACCAGCCGGAAGCCTCCGATGGCTGGCTCACCGACGATGCCCTGTGGCTGGTGAGCAAAACGGTCTCGGACAAACTGCGTGCGCACCTGCTGTCCCAAGGCGTCGATGGCATCCCTGCGAACAACACCGCGGTGTTCAACGTCCTCCAGGATCACGGCATGTTGCAGCCGGCGCCCGACGGCAAGGCTATTTGGCGCGCGACCATAACCAGTTCCACCGGCTGGTCCCACTCGTTCACCCTGTTGCGCCTCGCTCCTGCGCTGATCTGGGAATCTGGCGAGCGACCGACGCCTTTTGCAGGCACGGTAGCGATCGACGCGGCAGTCGCCGAAAACGACGCCGAGGCGCCGAAAATGCCGCCTGCGGCCATGGCGAAGGCAGCCCCGAACGGTCAGAAACTTCCATCTTGGGAAGGCAGTAGTACCGTCACCGCCTCACCGCCTAAGGCCCAGCCCGTGTCCGATGTCATGGAGGACATGCTGGCAATGGTGAGCACGAGCGGCTCGCCTGGTGCCGAGCAGGATGTGGAGCCGGTCGCACAGAGAAGCTACCCCGCAGACCCCAGCACTCCTATGCCAGCGACTGCCGCAGTGCTTCCTTCGCCACCACCATCTACTGCTAAACCACCCCTAACAGCAGCGCCCCCGTCAGGCGAACATTTCATGATGTGGCTGAAACAGGGAATTGCTTCGCGCCGGCTCATCATCAACGACGCAAAAGCGCTCGTGCATTCCGTGAATGACACGGCCTACTTGGTCAGCCCAGGTGTGTTCCAGCGCTACGTCCAGGAGCACCCTCATGTCGGCACGCTGGCACGGCAGGACAAGATGCCGGATTGGCAGTGGGTGCAGAAGCGCTTTGAGAAACTGGGGTTGCATCGAAAGCACGACAGCGGCTTGAACATCTGGATCTGTGAAGTCACCGGGCCGCGCAAGTCCCGGAAGCTGCATGGGTATTTGCTGATCGATGCGAATTGGTTGTTCGATGCAGTACCACCCAACAATCCTTATCTCAGAGTTACGCAAGAGATTTGAGCATGGAGTCCTACGTGGCGGTGAGATACGGTAGAGTTCGCCTTGGTAGGTTAGCGGCTAGCCAAGGTGTCCAGCACAAAGTCAGCGCGTTGCGCCACTCTGATCTTGGGCAACCGCGATACCGCATAGCCCAGCGCTGGATAGGTGCGCTGAAGCCGCTCGAATTCAGCCCGCGCTTCATCCATGCTGTG
>JACDJA010001398.1_pt1 | contig 20230 bp, 33 predicted proteins | sample 7449241 | NCBI WGS metagenome assembly JACDJA01 (sample SAMN14253289, study PRJNA609438) | sludge metagenome | isolation source: initial anaerobic sludge | collected 2018-12-20 | reverse complement strand
GCAATTTATGCCGGGTGCATGCGCGAAAATTTGCGAATAAAAAAGGCCCCGACAAGAATAATCGGAGCCTGAACAGTTTTCAGCGGAGAGGGCGGGATTCGAACCCGCGATCCCTTTCGAGATACACGATTTCCAATCGTGATCGGCCGCCTGGCGACTTGAACTTATGAGGTAAGGTACACGATAAAATATCGTGTACCTTATCTTAAGGGGCAGTTCCTGGGCTTCTTCTTGGTTGAATTCAGTCTTCCAACCCAAATAACCTGCGCATATGAAGTAGCTCTGACTCCTCCCGGCCTCGATCGCTCCTCGATATGATGGCGCGGCTGGCGTCGGCTTCGTCGGGATGGTGGTAGAAAGCTATCGCTGTTGATGGCTGCTGCCAGTTGCGGTGGTTGAGCAGGATGGCGGCCACCTTGGGGCCGAACTGCTGGGTGGTGATGTGGCCGAGGCGATGGCGCAGGGCGTGACTGAAGATTGGGGGTGACACTCCCGCGGCCGAGCAGATGCTCGCGTAGATCTGGTTGGCGGCTGAACGGGTGAGTGCGCGGATGGTCAAGGCGCCGTCGGATGTCGGCCGCAAGGCTCTGGTTGTTGTGAAGAGTTGAGGGGCCGGGGTCGCTGGGCGAAGGGTGATCCATCGCTCAAATGATTCGGCCAGGCTTTCGGCGAAGCGTATGTAGACACGGCCGGTTTTGCCGGTTGTGGAGACGCGATAGACGCCATAGGCATCGGGGCCAGCGCGGAGGGAGTTGATCACGTCGGTTAGAAGCAGGTTGCGTATTTCTCCGAGGCGAGGACCGGATTGATGGCTCAGGAGCCAGATGAGTCCGTCACGTACCTGCCTGGGGCTGTTTGACGCGAGCCAGGCGAAGGCCAGGTCCGTTACCTTCTGGACGTCCGGCTCGAACGGGATTTTGTCGGAACGGCTGGATGCGAATGAGCCAATGGTCAGATGTGACGCAGGTGATTTGGCTATATCCCCAATCTCGACGCAGTAATTGAAGAATGCCTTGATGGCTTGCCGGTAGCCGGCGAGCGTGGCCGGAGCGAGCCGGCGTCGTTGAAGCTCGCGGTGCCAGGCGTTGATGTCGGCGGGTTTGATCTCGGCGGCCGTTTTGGCTCCGTGGGCCCGCAAGAAGTCTTTGAGTCTTTGTTGGTAATTGCGGCGGCTGTGCTCCGATTGACCTCGACAACTCTCCAGGAACTCCCCAAACCGGTCTTCTAGCAACATAGCAGAAACTCGCCTCCACAGCGGGTGGTATGTGTCTGCACTCGTCTTCTCCCGACCCGTTGAAGGCGTGCGGATAGGTCGCGCCGGTTGTCTTCGCAGTGACGACCGGCACGACTTTAACAATTAAATCATACCTAGATTTGTAGTCAACGGAAAAGAACAGCAATGGTCAAGAAAGAGCGATTCGTTTTTAGCGCCTTGTTCCTCGTCAGCCTGATTTATGACCGGGTGGTGATCAGGCGTGGGGAGCGGCATGGGTGGCTGGAGCCGTTTACGGCGCTGACGGTGGTCGCCGGCGTGTTGTATACGCTGGCGGGGGTATGGGCGGTGGACAGGCGTGCGGCCGTGAAGGTGTTCTGGGCGTTTGCCTTTTCGGGCACGCCTATGATTGTCGGCGATCTGGAACGCTACCTGGAGCGGGTGCGGAATGGGGATTCGGCGCTCGCGTACCTGGCGGCAAGGCATGGGAAGGGATGTGACGAGGGACAAGGGGGGGCGTGTGCCGGATGAGCCGCAGCTGATACCGCTGCTGGCGGAATTGCTGGCGATGAAGCAGGGTGCGTTGCGGGACCTGGCCCAGGCGGTGCAGGTGGCGAGCGACGCATTGCAACCTCTGGCCGACAGGCGACCGGTGAGCGGTCCGGCGCAGAGGGCGTTGGTGACGATTGCGCTGGTGTCATTGGGACAGGCATCGGAGGCTCTCGAGGAGTTGGAAGTCGTTGTGAGGGAGTCAGGAGCAAATATCACGCGACAGGAGCCATGACATGAATCGGATTGTGCCAAACTCGTATCAGAAACCGAACCTTTACACCGACAAACTTATGCGGTTTCTAACGGGTGATGAGTGGAAGACTTTGGATTATGCGCTGCGGCGGACGTTCGGGTTCCAGCGAGAGATGGACCGGATCAGTGTGAGCCAGTTTATGAACGGGAACGGCCGTCTCGATGGGGATGGTGTGCCGGTGGAGTTCGGGACGGGGCTGTCGCGGGAGGCGCAGATTCGGGCGCTGAATGAGTTGATGCGGTTCGGGATTCTGGTGGAGGTGGCGCCCAACAACACGCAGAACCACGGGCGGATGTGGCGGCTTCAACTGGAGGAGTCGGAGGTGCGTTTCGACCTTATCCGCGAGCGGGCGGAGGGTCGGCAGGCGGCGGGCCGGAAGCGGACGGAGAAGGCGCGCGAGGCGGCGGAACTGGGACGTTCGCCGGACCGGGGGCGGTCTGTTGGACAGACCGGGGGTGGTCTGTCCAACAGACCGGGTGAGGTGGTCAGTGGGACAGACCGGGGGTGGTCTGTGGGACAGACCGGGGGTGGTCTGCCTGACAGACCGGGGGTGGTCTGTGGGACAGACACACAGAAATCCAGTGAGAAATCCAGTGGAAAGACAGAAGAAACCCAGTCCGGCGGGGCGGGTGAAATGCCGGTCGTTGAGGCGTGGGGGGAGCTGGTGAAGCTGTGCGAGGGGAATGAGGGGCAGGCGCTGGCTGTGTGGCGGTTGCAGGAGAAGTTCGTGACGGTGACGCGGTTGAAGCGGCCGAATCCGGCGACGGCGGAGGGGCTGGCGAAGCTGAAGGGCGAGTGGTGGCCTCATTTGCGGCACGTGCTGGAGGATGCGGATTGGGATGCCGAGGCGGCGGAGACGGCGATGCAGGAGGCGGTGCGGTCGATGGTGCAGCGGCCGGAGCCGTTGAATGTGGTGGCGCCGCGGTCGATTGTGAAGGTGGCGGAGAGCGTGCTGGCGAGGCAGCGGCGGGGGGCGGCGGGCGCGCCGGACGGGGTGAAGCAGCGCCCGAAGGGATTGTCGGGGATTGATTCGTATCTGGAGCGGCGAGGGATGGGACATGGCAACTGAGGCGGACATGGTGAAGGTGCTGCGGTATATGGCGGCGGCGTGGCCGCGGACCGAGTTAACTGAGCACACGGTAGCGGTGTACGTGATGCACATGTTGCGGACGGGGCTGGCGGCCGATGTGCTGTTGCTGGCGGCGATGAATCTGGTGGACACGATGGAGTTTTTTCCGAGCGTGGCGGAGTGGCGACGGGAGGCGGCGCGCATTCAGAACGAGCGGGAGGTTTGGTATCTCACGTCAAATTACCGGCTGCATGGGTATGACTTGCCGGAGCGGTTGGCGCTGCCGGCGGGGATGGCGGCGAGTGTGCTGTGTGCCCCGGTGGAGTTGTTGGGGGGAGGTGCGGGATGAGGATGAGGGCGGCGCGGTTTGATTATGGCGGGTTGCCGTTGGGCGAGGTGGCGGAGCGGTATCGGAAGGGGACGTCGTGGCGGGAGCTGGCGCGGGTGTATGGATGCCCGGATCACAAGACGCTGGCGGCGAAGGTGATGGAGCGCTATCCGGAGCTGGAGTTGCGGAACCATGCCGAGGCACAACGGGCGCGGCGGGAGCGGGAGGGGGCGAAGCGTCGCCGTTCGACGGCGGAGCGAAATGAGGGTCGGGGAAGCTGGTGGTCAAGGAGTAATTGACGGTGAATAACAGGATGTCGCGGAGGAGCTTTTTGGGAATGGCGGCGGCGGGGCTTGGGGCGATGGCGCTGGGCGGCGGGCCGTTGCGGGTGTTGGCTGAGGTCGGGCGCGATGGGGTGGCCGTGGGGAATGGGACGGGGCGTGTGGCTCGGCCGAATATCCTGCATGTCATGACGGATGATCAGGATTATCAGTCGTGGGCGGAGCGGTTTACGCGCCTGGACGGCAAGGGGAAGGTGCTGGTTGACGGGGCGGGGGAGCCGGTGCGCGATTACGCGATGCCGTTTACGCGGGGGATGCCGGGCGGGGGGTGGTGTGATTTTACGCAGAACACGTGCGCGAGCGCGATTTGCGCGCCGTCGCGGGCGAGTCTGCTGACGGGGGTGCCGGCGCGGGAGCACGGGGTGATGCGGAACGGCTGGATTGATAATCTCGACGAGAGCAATACGCTGGCGGTGTGGTTGTCGGCGGCTGGTTATCGGACGCACCTGGTGGGGAAGTATTCGTTCGGGCGGCGGGGCAGAAGCCGGCCGCAGCCGCCGGGGTGGACGTCGTTTAACGGCCGTGGCGGGCTGGCGAGATCGGTTTTTGACGAGGGGGTGGCCCGGATTCGGGAGATGGCGGGGGAGTCGTCGCCGTGGGCGCTTTTCCTGTGGCCGACTGATCCGCATCGGGTCGCGCAGCCGACGCCGCAGAACGCAAAGGTGGGGCTGCTCCCGGCCGAGTTGCCGGGCAATATCAACGAGGAAGACGTGAGCGACAAGCCTGAGTGGGTTCGCAATACGAAGCCGATAAGCTCGGCAAGGATGCGGACGATCATGCGTGATCGGGTTCGGGCCTATCAGGCGCTGATGGGGGTGGATCAGGGGATTGAGCGTGTGTTCGGTGCGCTGGTGGAGACGGGGCAACTGGGCAATACGATCGTTATCGTGACGAGTGATAACGGTGAATCGTGGGGGAGCCATCGGCAGATTTATAAGGACATGATTTATGACGAGGCTTCGCGGGTTCACCTGGCGATTCGGCTGCCGTGGCTGACGGGGAATTGCACGGAGGATCGGGTGGTATCGGCGCTGGATGTGACGGCGACGATTGTGGAGGCAACGGGGATTGAGGCGGGGCGGCCGTTGATGGGGCGGAGCTTGCTGGGGCTGATGGAGGAGCCTGGATCGCCGTGGGAGGGGGTGGCGTATGTTGAGAGCCACGGAAGCCCGGGGCCGAGGAGCAAGGGGCGGCCGGCGTTCAGGGGGTTGAGGACGGGCGGCGATGGCTGGGGGTCTTACTCGTATGCCGAATATCCGGATACGGGTGAGGTGGAGCTTTATGATCGGGCGGTGGACCCGGCGCAGTTGAACAATGTGGCGGGGCGGCCGGAGTATGCGGAGACGCGGGCGGCGCTGGCGGGGAAGCTGGGGGAGTTTGTGGCGCGGCCGGGGTATGAGTAGTGCGGGCCGGTTAGGGCGGGAAAGTAACGGCCCCGTTGCAGCGGGGCCGGGCGGCATGAGGACAGGCCGCCGGGTGGAACTATAGCAGTGTTTGCGGTAAATGAGGACATTATGGATTGGCGAAAGAGCGAACGACGGAGCGGGGCGCGCGGCCGGACGGGGAGGGTGTCATGACCTTTGACCCGACGGACCCGGCGGCCGAGATTGAGTTCTGGAAGGCGGCCGAGAAGGGGGAGTTTTTTGCGGCTCCGCCGAAGGTTGGCAAGTTGAAGAAGATGCCGGCGATGCCGGACGCGGGGAAGCTGAAGGAGAAGCCGGGCAAGCGGCCGCCGGCGCTATTGGTTGACGATGCCGAGGTTGAGTATGCGGCGCTGGATGTCCGGGGGATGCCCTGGGGCGAGGTGGTGAAGGCGCTTGTGGCGCTGGGGGCGTTGCTCGCTCTGGTGGCGCTGGTGGATTAGGTCGATACGTATGAGCGATTACAGAGAGAGAGAGGACGGCCGGTCGCGGCGGGATGCGCTTTATGAGTTCGTCGTGCGCTACAAGACGGATCACGGCGGCGCGACGCCGTCGGTGCGGGAGATGGCGCGGGCGCTGGGGACGGTTCCGTCGGTGATTCACTTTCACCTGCGGGTGCTGGCCGATGACGGCCGTATCCGGCTGGTGCGTGGGGACGGGCGGGCAATGCGTCATATCGCTATTCCAGGCGAGACGTGGGTGTTGGCGCGGGTTCCGCGATGATTATCCTATTTTCGGCGGCCGTCAAACCGCCGGTTGGGGCGACGGTGATTTGCCGTCGCGCAGGGCGCAATGCTGCAAGTTGGACTATCGCGCATTTCTGGTAAGAGAGAGAGCCGCACCCCCGCCGGTAACGCGCCCGCCGGCGGGGGTATGGCGCGACGGGATTGAACGTGAAGAGGTGGTGGCAAGATGAGCGAATTGTACAGCGGGTTGTTGTGGCTGGTGCGGCCGGGGGAGAAGCGGGAGGCGGAACTGGAGAAGGCGGTGGCTTATGCGGAGGGGAAGATCGGGCGGCCGGTGCAGTTGATTGCTTGTAATCCGGCGGAGAGTTATCCGGTGACCTGGGGAGGTATTCCGGTGCGGCCGGATGTGCGGGTGTTGGTGAATCATGTGTTTTTGGTGACGGGGGTGGAGCAGGGGTGAATGCAGAACCAGTCTTCGTCTTGACCAGGCAGCAAGTGGCGTGGGCCTTTGCCGCCCAGCGGGAAGCTTTCGAGGAGCAGGGCTATCACACGTGGGATTATTGGCGAGAGACAACAGAGGGCGAAGCGGCTCTCTCCATCGCACTCCAGGTCATAATGGAGGAGTTCGCCCCGACGTTGTTCGAGGAGTTATATGAGGCGGCGGGGGATAAATCGGCCGAGAGGTGACTCGTGGAATTCGTGCAGAGGCGCCTGATCACGGGATTCTATCACTGTGACGGGTGCGGCCGTATGGATGCCGAGAGCATTGTGCGTTACAAGGGACGGCGTTTGTGTCCGGTGTGCGTGGCGCGGATCGTGCCGTCGTGCGATCCGTTGCGTGGCGGGGATGGCGTGGTGCGGACGGATGCAGAGAGGGACGAGGTGGCTGCATTTTGGGATTGGCATTGGGAGTCGCAACGGGTGCGGCCGCCGCGCTATTCGCCGCCGCGCAAGGCGCTGGAGAAGCAAGAGCGAGCGGCCGACGAGTATTATCCGGTGTGTGATTGCGGGCGAACGCGGGAGGCGGCGAAGTTCGGCCGTGGGGCGACCGGGTTGTTTGGAGGGCCGTTCATGAAGGAGTGCCCGATGTGCGACGCCCGTCGTCAGGTGGAGGGGCACGTCAGGGCGTCGTCGTGGTTGCACCGGGAGTGGGACGATGAGGAGTGGCTCGATCTGCTCTGGAAGGCGATGCCGGAGGCGTTTGAGTTGGGGGTGTTGCCGGGGTACTGGTTTGAGTTGAGGCGGGGAGTAGAACGGATGGGCGATTGACAGGGGGGACGGCGGCCGTCTAAAATGGGATTGTCTAATATTTAATATTGGATTGGAAGGAGACAAGACCATGAGTAAAGTCGGACGACGCTCTCGGCGTGGCACGCGGATGCCATCGACGGCGATTACGGCGGCGGTGGAGGAGCTGGTGTTCCTGATGTTGCTGGGCGATGGGACGGCCTCGCGCGGGGTGCAAGAATCGGTGACCCTTCTCAAGGCGGCTGACGGGACGGCCGGGTTGATGCGGCAGGCGATCTGGATGCGGGAGCAGGCGGAGGAGGCGTTGAGGAAGGTTGACTCGGATGAGGAGGTGCAGCAGATAGATATGTACAAGTACATCACGGCGAACTATTGGGAGTTGGTTGATGGTTGGAAGAAATCGGCGGATAATGGTTGATTGTTTGGTATTAAATGTGATAAAATAATATTCATGATGGTTATTGAAGAGGAGTTTGAGGAGAGGGAGCAGCGGCGGGGCCGGCGACACCTGGATGGGAGCGCGCCGGGCCAGGGGCAGTATTTGCCAAATATCGCGGTGACGTTGCACCCGTTTGAGATTGAGGAGCTGGAGCGGATCGGCGATGGGAATCGTTCGGCGGCCGTGAGGCGGTTGCTGGCGATGTATCGCGATCGGGTGGCTCAGTTGCCTGTTTAGTAGGTCCCTTCCCCCGGGGACCGACCCCCCTAATGAAAAAGCCTCGGCCTGAACGGCCGGGGCTTTTTCATTACCCACGTTGGAGGAGAACGTCTTGATTGATATTATAAAGTAATATAAAATAATATGCAATCAAAAGGACGGTTTCATGAAGCATAATATTCACCCTTCCCTCTTGCCGCTGGCGATGCCGATTGATGAGATTCATTTGGACCCGGCGAATGCGCGGATGGGGCACAATGTGGAGCGGATCGCGGGGAGCCTGGCGCAGTATGGGCAGCGGAAGCCGATCGTGGTGAACCGGAACGAGGCGAACAAGGTGGAGGCGGGGAACGGGACGTTGCAGGCGGTCCGGTCGTTGGGGTGGACGCACGTGGCGGCGGTGGTGGTGGAAGATGACCCAAGCGTCGCGATTGGGTTTGCCATCGCCGACAATCGTACTGCGGAACTGTCGCGGTGGGATTATGAGGCGCTGCAAACGCTGATCGGAAGCCTTGACCCTGACCTCGAACTGGTGACGGGGTTTGAGGGGGACGAGCTGGAGGAGATGCTGCGGGCGGCGGGGATTGATCTCGATGGGCCGTTGCCGGAAGCGGGCGACGCAGAGCCGCAGATCGACCGGGCGGAGGAGCTGGCGGCGGAGTGGGGGGTTGTGCCGGGGCAGATGTGGCGGTTGCCGAGCCGGGTTGAGGGGCGGGAGCACCGGATCATTTGCGGGAGCAGCGCGGACGCGGCCGTTGTCCAGCGGTTGATGGGCGAGGAGCGGGCGGCGTTGTTTGCGACGGATCCGCCGTATCTGGTGGATTATGACGGTACGAATCACCCTCAGGCGTGGAATAACCCCAAGCCGAGTATGAACAAGGACTGGTCGGAGTCGTATAAGGATTGGGACGCGGCGACGCAGGGGGCGGAGTTGTATGACGGGTTTGTCGCCACCGCGATTGAGCACGCCATCCGCGAGAATGCGGCGTGGTATTGCTGGCATGCGAGCCGGCGGCAGGCGATGCTGGAGGAGGTGTGGGAGCGGCATGGGGCGTTTGTGCATCAGCAGATTATTTGGGCGAAGGATCGGCCGGTGCTGACGCGGTCGTTTTATATGTGGCAGCATGAGCCGTGCTTTTTTGGGTGGATTCGGGGGAAGAAGCCGCGGCGGGTGGTGGATGAGTGGTTGAGCAGTGTGTGGTCGTTTCCGACGCAGACGGCGTTTGAGCGGACGGATCATCCGACGCAGAAGCCGTTGGCGTTGTTTGAGATTCCGATGCGGCAGCATACGGAGGTGGGGGAGGTTTGTTATGAGCCGTTTAGCGGGAGCGGGACGCAGATTGTGGCGGCCGAGAATTTGGGGCGGCAGTGCCGGGCGGTGGAAATAGCGCCGCAGTTTGTGGCGGTGGCGCTGGATCGGTATTTGCGGACGTTTGAGATTCGGGGGGAGTTGGTGGAGTAGATGAGTCCTGGAATTTTGACAATCTCTCAGTTGAATTTGCCGATGGAGGTCAATCATCTTGACTACCGTTGCCCTATTTGCGGAAAGGGTCTGACTATCACGCATATTGACAGGTGGTTGTCGGACGGGACAGTTCCGCTAGGCGGCTTGCAGCTTTCGTGTAATTCAGAGCCAAAACAACGCTCGACGCATCGGTGGCAAGAGTGGCATCAGACTCATTGGAACGACCCAGATGTTTGGTTGCCGGTTCATAAGGAAATCCAGCAGTGGTTTATCTCGTTCTTTCGGTTCAGGCCCATCGAACCGGAAATTGTCGTGAAAAAGCGGCGGATGAAGTGGCGGAGGATGGGATGAGTTGGGGAGATGATCGGCTGGCAGAGAGGAAGCGACCCGTTGGCGGGTCGCTGGGGTTGGGGAGGAGACTTTGGTGCTAGTTGTCGTCGCCGGTGAGGTGCTCGAGGGCTTCGGCCAGGGCGGCTTCGGCCATTCGAATCTCGGAAAGGAAGGCGGCGGCGTGTTTGGGTGCGCCGCGGAGGCGGTCGCGGTTGAAGGCGATGGCGGTGGTGATGTCTTCGATCATGGCTTCGATGGTCGATTTGTGGGCTTCGTATTGTTGCAGTTTGTCGTTCATTTTTCTCTCTCCGTAAGTGGTTTACTGATGGACATGATACTCGGATGGGGGCATAAGCCAAGGCTCAGTTCAATGTCTTTTGAGTGTCTTTGGGCACAGGTGAACTCATGAGAAATCGGTACCAGTTGGTGTGGTGGTGGCCGGAGTGGAAGGGGATCGGCCGTCGGCGGTTTGTGGGGAATTGGGCGGGGGTCTATCGCTGGTCGGTGTGGCTGGGGTTTGTGGAGGTGCGGCGGTGGGCGCCGTTTGATGGGGGTAGACAATGAGCAAGCAGCCCAGCGGGGGGCTGCTTATTGGTGGGGGATGGAAGGGGTTACTCTTCTTCATCCTCCTGGATTTCATCGAGGTGATCGATGATGTCGTCGATGTTGAGGTCGCTGCTGAGGAAGCCGTGGCCGCGGCCGGCGATGATCTTCAGGTGGTCTACGATGTAGGCTTCGGCGTTGCGGTCGCCGGTCTCGCGGACGTAGATTTCGAGGAGGCGAATGGCCTCGTAGAGTTTCTCTTGCGCTTCCTCGAGGGTGTCGCGCAGGTCGTCGGTGTCGTGAATCTTCAGGTTCATGATTTGTTCTCCTTGTGTTGTCAGTTGACCTCGATGTCGAGGAGGTTGAAGAAGGTGTCTTCGCCGCAGTTGCGGATGCCGGCGTCGAGCAGTTGGCTGTATGCGTTCTTGGCGGCTTCGGTGTGGAAGTTGAATTCGCCGGTGTCCAGTTCGTCTGCGTGGTCGTCGATGAGTTCGGCGATCAGGCGGGCGATGGTCCGGGGGCGCAGGTGGTCGAGCAGGTTGGTCATGGTTGGTTACTCCTTGTTGTTTGTGAATTCGGCGACTTGCTCCAGCATCTCTTCGATGTGGGCGAGGTCGCCTATGTATGCCCAGTTGCGGCGGCCGTCTTTGTCGAAGTTGCGGCTGTGGATGGCGAGGTCGCCGGTGATCTGGTCGAGCAGGGCCAGTATTTTGTCCTGGCGCTCGTCGTATTGTTGGGCTGCTGTTTTTTCCGGTGTCATTTTTGCTCTCCAAAATCTGTTTACTGATGGACATGATACTCGGACGGGCGACAAAGCCAAGGCTCAGTTCGATGTCGTGATGATGTCTTTATGATGTCTTTTCAATGTCTGACGGCGGGATGGGTGCGGCAAATTTGCGAGGAGGCGTGGCGATGAACGAGGCAAGCGGTCGAATGTGGGATCGGTGGTCTTCGGAGCCGCCGCGCTGGTTCTATCGGTTCGACACGTTTTATCGGCCGTTGGGGCCGGAGCGGAATCTGCTGGCGTCGTACCGGATGTGGCATCAGGCAGAAAAGGGCAGAAAGAGCACGGCAGTCAGCGCGCCGACGAGCTGGCGGGATGCGGCCGAGCGGTGGCAGTGGGCGGAGCGGGCCGAGGCTTGGGATGTCGGGATGCGGCTGGAGCGGTTGAAGGAGGAGGATGAGGCACGGCGCAGGAATCGGGAGCGACGGATCGCGCTGCTGAATGCGGTGATGGCCAGGGCGTCGGATGCGTTGTTGAGGTTGCAGGCGGATGAGGCAAAGTGGAGCGACGTGATGGCGGCGATTCGGCTGGCGGTGCAGGAGCTGCGGCATGAGTATGGCGATGATGTGACGACGGTGAAGGTGGAGACGACGGAGATGATCCCGGAGTGGATGGCGGCCGTGGCGCGGATGGATGACGTGCAACTGGAAGGGGTCATCAGGAATATGGAGTTGGTGGCGTAGGCGGGTTTACCCCGTACTGCGTATAGCGCGATGGTGGAGCGGAGGCAGGGGATGCAGAAGGTGGGACATATAGCGGTGGGACGGCGGCGGAAACGCGATGAGGTGTGGGGCTTTCTGCGAAGCTATATGAAGGCGAACGCGGGGCGGCCGCCGACGGCGCGGGAGATTCAGGAGGGGACGGGGCTTAGTTCGTTGAGTGTGGTTTTTCAATCGCTCGGGGACCTGGAGAGGGACGGACTGATTCGGCGCGACGATTTCGGGAAGACGCGGGGGATTCGGATTGTGGGGGCGACGTATCGGTTGCCGGATGAGGAGGGAGAGGGGATATGAGCGGGCGGGGCGTGGCGTCGAGCGGGCGGATTGTGGCGGCCGAGCGACGGGAGCAGGCGTGGGAGTTGAAGAAGCGGGGATTCTCGTATCGGCAGATCGCGGAGCGACTGGATAGCTCGAAGTCGACGGTTGAGCGGGATGTGAAGCGGGTGCTGGATGAGCTGAATGCGCGGACGCTGGAGACGGCGGCGGAGGCGCGGGCGCTTGATTTGGCGCGGCTGGATGAGTTGCTGGTGGCGTGGTTTGAGACGGCGATGCGGACGAGGGAGCGGGCGTTTCGGCAGGCGGTGGACTCGGCCGCGAGCGGTTCGGCCGCGGGCGATGTTGATGATGGGGCTGAGTTGGCTGTGGGCGGGGAGGAGGAGCCGTTGGGGTTGCTGGATGAGCTGGACGCGGCGCTGAAGGAGGCGGCCGTGTCGAAGCAGGCGGCGGATATTGTGTTCAAGGTTCTGGAGCAGCGGGCGAAGCTGCTGGGGTTGTATCGGCAGGAGGTGGCGTTGGTGACGCCGGCTCCGCTGCAAGTGGCCGCGGATTTGTCGGGGCTGGATGAGGAAAGTCTGGATGCAATCATCAGAAATCTCTCGGCAGCGTCTGGCGCTGGCGCAGATTGAGAAGCAGCGACGGCGGGCGGCCGAGGGTGGGGTTGTTGATGATGGGCGGATGGATCTGTTGTCGTGGTCGGCGGTGCATCGGTGCTGGCTGCGGCCGGGGCAGTTGTTTGATCTGACGCAGCATTTGTATCTGGTGGATATTTATAACTGTCGGGCGCGTGAGGTGGTTATTTTCAAGGCGAGCCAGATGGGCGCGAGTGAGTTTGCGGTGAGTTATGCGTTGCATGCCTGTGACCAGGATCGGGCGACGGTGCTGTATGTGTTCCCGACGGAGGGGCATGTGAGCGATTTCTCGTCGGCGCGCATTAATCCGGCGCTGGAGGCCAGTCCGTATCTCTCGAAGCTGGTGGTGTCGGGTGGTTCGGGGGAGAAGCGGGGGGCGGATCGGGTGACGCTGAAGCGGGTGCGGGATCGGTTTTTGTATTTGCGCGGGGCGCAGGTGTCGCCGAGCGGGAATGCGCCGCAGTTGAAGTCGGTGGACGCGGACAAGGTGATCTTCGATGAGTTGGACGAGATGGACCCGCGGGCGCCGGTGATTGGGGTGAAGCGGTTGGGGCATAGCGCGATGGCGGGGCGGCTGGACATCTCGACGCCGACGTATACGGGGCGGGGTATCCACGCCCGGTATCTGGAGTCGGATCAGCGGGAGTGGTTTGTGCGCTGTGAGGGATGTGGGGAGCGGCAGCCGTTGACGGTTGAGAGTGTGGTGAGCGAGTGGGATGAGCTGGAGCGGCCGGTGGCGTGGCACGGAATGAAGGAGGGTCGGGCGTGGGCGGCTTGCCGGAAGTGCGGCCGGGAGTTGAACCGGCTGGGGCATGGGGAGTGGGTGGCGGCGTACCCGGAGCGGCCGATCACGGGGTTTCATTTGAGCAAGCTGTTTTCGGCGACGGCCGATTTGGTGGCGATCCTGGGGCAGTTGCGGAAGACGGATGAGACGATTCGGAAGGAGTGTTTTAATCAGGATTTGGGGTTGCCTTATCGGCCGCGGGGCGGGCAGTTGACGGAGGAGATTCTGGACGGTTGCCGACGGGATTATGGGCATGGGCCGGTGAAGGGGGAGCGGCCGTTCATGGGGGTGGACGTGGGGAGTTCGCTGCACGTGGTGGTGCGCGGGCCGTTGAACGCGGAGGGGGAGCGGCCGCAGCGGTTTGCGGGTGAGGTGGCAACGTTTGATGAGCTGGGGCGGTTGATTCGGCAGTATCGGCCGCGGCGGGTGGTGGTGGATGCGTTGCCGGAGACGCGGATGGCGCGGGCGTTGCAGGCGGATTTTCCGGATGGGCTGGTGTGGCTGGCGTATTACACGGAGGGGAGCAAGGACGAGGGGGCGACGCGGTTTGATCAGAAGAACGGGACGGTGCTGGTGGATCGGACGCGGGCGCTGGATGCGATGCTGGAGGGGTTCTCGGAGGTGGTGGGGGAGAATACGCTGCCGGCGGCGGCGCGAGGGATTGGCGAGGGGGATTATTACCGGCATATGACGGCGCCGGTGCGGGTGGTTGAGGAGGGAGGGCGACGGGGGACGGATGTGGCGCGATATGTGGCGGAGACGGCGGATCATTTTTGTCACGCGGAGAACTATGCCTGGGTGGCGGCGCAGGCGGCGGGGACGCGGACGTTGGGGATGGCGATTGGGCGTGGGGTGAAGGGGTGGTAGGGGAATTACGAATTACGAATTACGAATCGGGAGATGGAGAGGATGTGATGGCAAGTTTAGGGCAGCGGGTGGGGTGGTTTTTTGGTTCGCCGGGGGCGGCCGAGGGGCCGCGGAAGGTGCGGGCTTCGGTGCGGGCGCTGGGTGGCGGCCGGGCGCGGGTGACAAAGGGGGGTGGCAAGGGCGGGGCTTATGACGCGCTGTGGGGGGTGGCGACGCGGCCGGATCGGGAGGTGGATTGGCGGGCGCTGAATCTGGACGCGCAGACGCTGGATCGGATCGGGACGGCGGATCTGGTGCGGATGATGGCCGATTTGTCGCCGGAGGTGAGCGGGGCGTTGTGGCATTTCATCCGGTTTTGCAACCCGGGCTGGGAGGCGCGGGCGCTGCGGCCGGGGTCGGAGACGGAGGATAAGGCGGGGAAGGCGGCGCTGGATGCGTTCATCGCCTCGCTGGGGGAGCGCCACGGCGCGCCGGACGTGGTGTGGAACATGTTTTTCATGACGGCGTTCCTGAGAGGGGCGTTTTTTGGGGAGCTTGTGGGGGATGAGTCGGGGCGGCGGCCGGTGGATTTGCTGGCGATTGACCCGCACACGGCCGAGTATCGGGAGGTGGATGATCCGGTGCTGGGGAGTGTGTGGCAACTGGGGCAGACGTGGGACAGCAAGTGGCGGCCGATTGTCGCGCCGACGGTGCGGTATGTGCCGGTGGACCCGACGCCGGGGGACGCGCCGTATGGGCGATCGCTGGTGACGCCGGCGATCTTTTCGTCGCTGTTTTTGTTGTCGTTGCTGCATGATTTGCGGCGGGTGGTGGCGCAGCAGGGGTATCCGCGGCTTGATTTGGAGGTGGTGTCGGAGCGGTTGAAGGAGATGATGCCGGAGGATATGGAGGATGACCCGGAACGGCAGGATGCGTGGGTGGAGGGGGTGATCAATGAGATCGCGACGATGTATGCCCAGCTTCAGCCGGATGATGCGTATGTGCATATGGATGTGGTGAAGGTGAATCGCCCGGTGGGGGCGGTGGATGCGAGCAGCCTGGGGGCGGTGGATTCGCTGATTCGGGCGGTGGAGCGAATGGCGATTCGGGGTCTGAAGACGATGCCGCTGCTGATGGGGAGTAATGAGGCGGTGAGCGAGACGCACGCGAACCGGCAGTGGGAGATTCATGTGGCGGGGGTTAAGGCGTTGCAGCATTTGGCTGAGCAGATGATCGGGCATTTGCTGACGCTGGCGTTGCAGATGCAGGGGTTGCGGTCGGTGGTGGTGTTTCGGTTTGCGGAGCTGCGGGCGAGCGAGGCGCTGCGGGATGCGCAGACGGAGGCGGCGGTGATCGATAATGCGAAGCAGAAGTATCTGGCGGGGTGGATTAGCCAAGCGGAGGCGGCGCTGGAGGTGACGGGGCACGCGCCGGATTTGGCGCAGCCGCGGGTGATCGACATCGTGGGCGGGGCGGATATTGTGGATTTGAGTGTGGCGGGGAGTGGGCAGGAGTTGAGGAAGAGGGAAGGGGTGAAGGGGGGAAAGGGAGAGGGGGAGGAGGATTGGCGGCGGCGGTTGTTTGGGGAGATGGAGGCGGCGCGGGAGATGTTGGAGGAGGTATTGGGAAGCGGACAGTAGTTTAACGCCTCGGGTGTATGTTCATGTTACACGAATGTACCGGCTGGAAGACGTATTGGGACGCGAGAAGTAATTTATCAGGAGACAAGACGCGATGCTGGAGCAGGTTGTTGTTGTCGCCGTGGGCGACGTGGTTGTGGGGCCGAGAAAGCGGCCGTTGAACGGTGAGAAGGTGACGGGGTTGCAGGCGAGTATGGCCGAGGTAGGGCTGTTGCAGCCGATCGTGATCACGGAGCGGTATGGGCTGGTGGCGGGGCGGCACCGGTTGGAGGCGGCCCGGCGTTTGGGCTGGGGGACGGTGGCGGCGCGGATTGCGCCGCTGGACGGGCTGCGGGCGGAGTTGGCGGAGATCGATGAGAACCTGATGCGGAATGAGCTGACGGTGCTGGAGCAGGGGGAGCATCTGTTGCGGCGGAGTGAGATTTTGGAGGCGTTGGGGGAGAGGGCGCGGGTGGGGTGGAACGGAAACCAGTATACAGAAGTGGGTGGTGACACGGTGTCACCACCCAAAACAACGGCCGTCATCGCCGGGGAGATTGGCCTTGGCGAGCGGTCGGCGCAGCGCCGTCTCCAGATCGCCCGCGACCTGGACGACGAGGTGAAGGAGGCTATCGCGGCCGAGCCAATCGCCAACCGGACGCGGGAGATGCTCGATCTGTCGCGGCTGGAGCCGGAGGAGCAGCGGCGGGTGGTGGCGGTGGAGGGGGTGAAGGAGGGGCGGACGAGTGTGCGTTTTGCGCGGCGGAAGCTGGGCGAGGTGGACGCGCGTGAGCGGGGAGAGGCGCGGCGGGCGGCGTCGGATGACGGCCGGGTGGTTCCGCGATTGATCGTGGGGGATGCGCGGCGGCTGGAACTGGGGGATGAGTCGGTGGATGTGATCATCACGTCGCCGCCATATAACCTGGGGGATGAGGCGTGGCCGATGGGCGGCCATGGGCGGGTGAATCGGGATGAGGGTATCGGTTATCAGGATGCCATGTCGGACGACGAGTATCAGGCGTGGCAACTGGACGTGCTGGGTGAGTTGTATCGGGTGGCGCGGCCGGGGGCGAGTCTGTTTTATAACCACAAGACGCGGACGCGGGAAGGGATGCTGATTCACCCGATGGCCTGGCTGGGGCGGGTTGGGGGCTGGACGTTGCGGCAGGAGATCGTTTGGGATCGGGAGGTGACGCATAACCACAGCGCGACGTTGTTCTGGCCGGTGGATGAGCGGGTGTATTGGTTGACGAAGGGGAAGCCGCGGCTTGAGGGGCCGATCGGGATGCCGACGGTGTGGCGTTTTCATGGGCCTCGGCCGCATACGTGGCACCCGGCTCCGTTTGTGGAGGAGTTGCCGCGGCGGTGTCTGGAGGCGGTGGGACGGCCGGGGATCGTCGTGCTGGACCCGTTCGCGGGAAGTTGCACGACTTTGAAGGCGGCGGCCGGTATGGGGTATGAGGCGATTGGGGTGGATCGGTGTGCCGAGTATCTGGAAAGGGCGAAGGTGGAGAATGGCTGGTGAGTGCGCGTGGTGTGATAAGGCGCTGCCGCAGTGGTGCGGGGATTGCGGAGGGTTCATCGGTTGGCATTGCGCCATCTGCGGCGAGAGTCGGGTGGATACGTTTGTGACCCGGGGGCATTGCCGGTGCGTGGGCGGCTCGACGCAGTGGGTGGATGGGCCGATGCCGACGATTGGGTTGCTGATGGATGCGGGGATGAGGATGGACGGCGTTGGGGATGGGGGGATGGAGTCCAGGGCGGCGTATATGGCGGCTATCGTGATGGCGGCCGTTGAGGAGAAGGGAAACTGATGTTGAGTGACAACGGCGGGTATGCGCGAACGAGTTTGAGCATGAGCGACCGGCGGCGTGAGGTGATGGGGTCGCCGACGCGCGATCTGTTCAAACAGCTGCACAAGCAGCGGTTGCCGAGCTATATGTTTGCCTGCGATGTCGATCTGCGGTGGGTGGAGAAGAATCCGTATGGGGTGGTGGCGGAGCTGGATGTGAAGGTGGGGGCGCGGGATACTGTGACGTTTACGGAGGTCATCGGCTATAACGATGATATTCGGGTGGGGCGGAAGGTGTTCATCGTGCAGGCGGCCGACCAGGAGGCGCTGGCGGCGTATCGGTTCACGGTGCGGCAATATCTGGGCGGGAATCCGGGACCGAATCCGGTGGTGGTGCGATATGGGGAGCCGTTTTTAATCGACGGGTTTGAGGAGTTCGCGGCCTGGGAAGCGCGGGAGCGAGCGGAGTGGAAAGCGAGGGTGGGACGCGGGTTGTGATTAATGACGTGTTACACGTGAGGAAATAGGGCTATGTACGATTCGGATGAGGTTAGGGACAAGATGTGGGGAGAGATAATGGGGGTGTTGTTTACGCCGGGGTCGGCGGGGTTGCCGTTGTCGGCAGTGGAGCGGATGGCGCTGGAGGATGCGCGGGTAACGTTTGCCCAGGAGTTTCAGGCGGCGTTGGTTGAGTATCTGAAGAGGAAGGACGAGCGGCTGGCGGCCGTGGCGTGGATGGAGCGGTTCGTCGAGGAGCTCGTTGAGGTGTTTCGGCCGTTGCTGGAGAAGCTCGGGGCGGTGGCCAGGCGGGTGGTTGAGGAGGTCCGCGAGTTTGCCGCGGCTGTCGGGCTGATGGAAGGGCGCGATGAGGTGGATGAGTTTCCGTGGCGGAGGCGACCGCGGGTGGCGGATGTGCGGCCGTTGCGGATGGTGGACGCGGTGGCGGCGGGGCGGCAGCCGGCGATGACGATGCGGACGAGGATTCGGGGAGGCAGGAGATGAGTAGAGAGACGATAACTACGGGCTATCGGTTGCCTGATGATCGGGTATTGCTCGTGGATGAGGCTGGTGAGTTGAACGATCTGCGGGTGAGGGTGATGGTCATGCAGGGCGAACTGGAGCGGGCACAGGCGCAGCGGGACGCGACGCAGGGGGCGCTGGACAAGGCGAACCAGGATAACGATGCATTGCGGGCGGAGTTGGGGAGGGAGCGGGCGAGGGCGGCCGAGTTTGAGGCGTTGTATCGGGCGGCCGACCGGTCGGTACAGCGGTTTATCAGCCGGGACGAGGCGAGGGCGCTGGTTGATGGCGGGGTTGAGTATTACACGGAGGATGAAGAGGAATGAAGGTAGCGGCGAATGTGATTGCGGTGGCGGCGTGGGTGGGGTTTTTGGCGGCGTTGTGGTGGCCGCTTTTGATCGGCGGGATGCCGCCGGTGGGGGCGTGGTTTGCGGCGACGGTGGTGTCGTTGGTGGTGGGGATGATTGTGCCGGGGTTTTTGCTGAATCTTGAGGATCGGTTGCGGCCGCCGGGGCGTGGGGGGCGTGGGGAGTGACGGCCGGGGCGTTGGCGCGGGCGGCGGCTCGGTATCATCGGGCGTTGTCGGCAGGGTTGCCGCTGTCGGGCGGGCGTTCGCTGTCGGAGGGGCCGACGGCGGGGGAGTTGCTGCTGGAGAGCAGCTTCGGGCGGGCGTTGCAGCCGGCGTTGTCGGAGATGTATCGGCGGCCGATTACCGCCGGAATTACGAAGATGGTGGAGCAGGGCCGGGATGAGATCGCCCGCTCGGTGCTGGCGTTCTACGAGGATCGGGACGATGTGATCAGTCCGATGCGGGATGCGCTGGGGCGGTATGCGCGGCGGGGCTTCAATCTGGGCGGGCAGATGGGGCTGGAGGCGCTGGAGCTGGAGGGGCAGTTCGCGCTGGATGATGAGCATATCGAGGGGGTGCTGGCGGAGCATACGGGGCGGTTGATGTCGACGACGCGGCAGGCGCGGTTGTCGGTGGCGGTGACGACGGCGGAGGAGATCGGCCGGGCGGTGGAGAAGCAGCGGGAGAATGGTCTGTCGGCGGTGGAGATGCTGCCGGTGCTGAGTGCGTGGGTGCTGGGGCGGACGGTGATTCGCTCGGCGAATATCGCGGCGACGGAGAGTGTGCGGATGACGCGCTGGGGGATGGTGTGGGCGTTTGCGGGGAACGGGATCGGCGGGGTGCGGCATGAGTGTGCGGGGGATGTGGAGCGGCGTTGTAATGGGTTGTGCCCGCCGTTGTGCGGGGTGGAGTTTGGGTTGCGGGGGGTGTTTAATCCGATGGGGGGGATTGGGAGCGGGGATCGGATTCCGCTGCATCCGGGCTGCCGGTGCTGGTATAGCCCGCTGACGGATGGATGGGTGAAGCCGGCGCTGATCTGGACGGGTTTTGCGCTGGGGTTGTTGGCTGATTAGTTGGCGGGCGCGGCTCGGCCGTTGGGCCGAGGGTGCTTAATGGAGTATGGGATGATTAATGAGTATGAGGACGGCCGTGGGGAGATCAGGTTGCTGCACGGCTATGCGGTGGTGGAGCAGGAGGTGGATGGGGACGGGCGGTTGTTGCGGTGGCGGCAGTTGACGGTGACGCTGCCGCTGAACGCCGGGTTGACGATAAGCTTTAATATGGATTTTTTGAATCAGGATG
>JACDJA010001394.1_pt1 | contig 20300 bp, 20 predicted proteins | sample 7449241 | NCBI WGS metagenome assembly JACDJA01 (sample SAMN14253289, study PRJNA609438) | sludge metagenome | isolation source: initial anaerobic sludge | collected 2018-12-20 | reverse complement strand
GGAAAAGGAAAACATCGTCCTGTTCACCGTGACGGAGATCACGGGTCAGGGGGATTTTTTGCTTTTTCGTCTGGCCCGGGTCGAGGACCGCGACGCGGCCCAAGCCCTGGTGGGCGCCGAAGTGGTGGTCCCCCGGGGCGAGTTGCCGGAATTGGAACCGGATACCTACTACTGGACCGATCTCATCGGCCTCAGGGTGTTCACCGAAAAGGGCGATTGCCTGGGACGGTTGGTGGAGATTCTGGAAACCGGCAGCAACGACGTCTACCGGGTTTGCGGCGAAGGGGGCGAAGTATTGGTGCCGGCCCTGGCTTCGGTGGTGCGGCGGGTGGATCTTGGCGATGGCCGGATGTGGGTGAATCTCCCCGAAGGGCTCTGATTGGCGATGCGTTTTACCGTCCTGACGTTGTTTCCAGAGCTTTTCGCGCCTTTTTGGGATCACAGCATCATTCGGCGGGCCATCGAAAGCGGAATCATCACGGGATCGGCGGTGAACATCCGCGATTTCGCCGTTGGCCGCCACCAGGTCACCGACGACCGCCCCTACGGTGGCGGCTGCGGCATGGTGATGAAACCCGAACCGCTGGCGGCAGCGATTCGGGCCGCCAAGGACCGGTGCCCCGGGGCCGAAACGGTACTGCTCTCTCCCCAGGGAAAGGTTTTCGACCAACCCTTGGCCGAGGCCCTGGCCCAAGGCGAGGGATTGATCCTGGTCTGTGGGCGCTACGAGGGGATCGATGAACGCGTCGGCTCCCTGGTGGACGCGGAAGTTTCCATCGGTGATTACGTGCTCACCGGTGGCGAAGTGGCGGCCATGGTCATCATGGATGCCGTCACCCGGCTGCTTCCCGGGGCTTTGGGCGGAGCGGATTCGGCGGAGAAGGACTCCTTCGCCGATCACCGGCTCGAACACGCCCAGTATACCCGGCCGCCGATATTTGAAGGCCAACCGGTGCCGGAGGTGCTGCTGTCGGGGGATCACGGCGCCATTGCCCGCTGGCGGCGGGAATCGGCGCTGATCCGAACCTTGCTCAAGCGGCCCGATCTGCTGCGGCAGCGGCCCCTGGGATCCGAGGAAAGCCGGATCCTCAAACGTTGGCTGGTGGAGATTCAGGACCTTGTCACCTCTGAACATTTACCTGGCGCTGGTTCACTTCCCGGTGGTGAATCGGGACGGTGAAACCATCGCTTCAGCGGTGACCAACCTCGATCTGCACGACCTGGCCCGCATCGGCTGCACCTACGGCGTCCGGCAGTGCTACATCGCCACGCCCCTGGCCGATCAACAGATTCTGGTGCGCCGGATCGTGGCTCACTGGACCCGGGGATTCGGCGGCACCCGCAACCCGGATCGGCGCCAGGCCATGGAAAGCCTGCGTGTGGTGGCAACGCTGGAGGAAGCCGTCGCCGCGGTAACGGCCCAAGAGGGATGTCGGCCGAGACTGGTCGCCACCAGCGCCCGGCCGGATCCGCGTCGCCTGAAGGTGCCCGAGCTACGGGAAGCCGCCGCCGACGGAACGCCCTGCCTGCTGATTTTCGGCACTGCCTCGGGGCTGGCCGATGCGCTGCTGGACGGCGTTGATGCCGTTCTGGAGCCGATCCGCGGCGCCGGTGCCTACAATCACCTGCCGGTGAGGGCCGCGGCGGCGATCATCCTGGATCGCCTTGCCGGCGCACCCGCCGACTGACGGGGGTCCGCATCGAGGCGGAGGGCCAGGATTGGGTATTGCGCTTTTGGCGCAATCCATATACAAGCACCGCGCCATACCCATCACGCTGTGACGAATGGGGTCACAGGAATTTGTTCACCACGGACATGAACCGTACAGATAAAAAAACGGAGTTTTTTCATGGAACAGATTGCTCAACTTGAACGGGAAATGATTCGCCTGGACCTGCCGGAATTCAATCCCGGCGACACGGTACGGGTACACGTGAAGATCAAGGAAGGTGAAAAAGAGCGCATCCAGGCCTTCCAGGGAGTGGTAATCAGCAAGCGCGGCGGGGCCGCCAGCGCCACCTTCACCGTCCGCAAGGTATCCTACGGGGTGGGCGTGGAGCGCATCTTCCCCACCAACTCGCCCATCATCGACCGGGTCGAGGTGGTGAGCCTCGGTCGGGTGCGGCGCAGCAAGATCTACTACCTGCGCAAGCTGCGGGGCAAGGCGGCGCGCATCAAGGAGCGCCGGCTCAAATAGACGTTTCGCCTCCGGGCGGCTCCCCCGGAGCCGCCCGGGCGCCTTGGCCATTGCCCGGAAACGGGTTCAATTTCCCCGCCACGGTTCGAGGTATTGAAACCAACCGCCCAAAGCGCCATGGATGCCGGCCTCTGGGCCTTGGAAACCGAGGCCCTTGTAAAAGGTTACCGTGCCATTGCCGGAGTGGACGAAGCCGGTCGGGGTCCCTTGGCCGGTCCGGTGGTGGCCGCTGCCGTCATCCTGCCCCATGCCATGGCCGGTTCGGGAATCCAGGACTCCAAGAAGCTCACCCCGAAAAAACGCCAGCACCTCTACCGGTTGATCTACCAGAACGCCAGGGCGGTGGGCGTGGGAATTGTGGATCCCGTCGAAATCGACCGGGTCAACATCCTCAATGCCTCCCTGGCGGCCATGGCCATGGCCGTGTCCAATCTCTTTCCGTCCCCGGATTTTCTGCTCATCGACGGACAGTTTGGTATCCTCTCGCCAGCGCCCCAGCGGCCGGTGGTCAAGGGGGACGCCCTCAGCGCTTCCATCGCCGCCGCCTCCATCGTGGCCAAGGTGAGCCGGGATGCGTTGATGACCCGCTACGATGAGGAGTATCCCCAGTTTGGGTTCGCGCGGCACAAGGGCTATCCCACCCGGGACCACCGTGACGCATTGGCCCGCCACGGCCCGTGTCCCATCCATCGGCTCAGCTTCCACGGCGCCGCAGGCGGGGCGAAGCCGTGACCGTGGCCCGCCAGGCCCTGGGGCACGGCGGCGAGGAGATGGCCGCCGCTTACCTCCAGGCTGTCGGCTACCGCATCCTGGAGCGCAACTATCGAACTCGCCTGGGAGAAATCGACATCGTGGCCCGTGACGGCAACACGCTGGTCTTCGTGGAAGTCAAAGCCCGGCGCACTCCGAGCTTCGGCTCCGCCAAGGCCGCGGTCACGGCCGCCAAGCGCCGCCGTTTGTCCATGCTGGCCTTGCAGTATCTGAAAACCCCTGCCGGCCGCCGCTTTTCACGGGCCCGCTTCGATGTGGTGGCTGTGGATCAACACGCGGCCGAGGGACGAATCGAACTGGTGCAAAACGCCTTTGAGCTGGCCTATCCATGAAATGAAAAACCCTCGCCCCCCCGCTGCCGGCGCCCATGAGAAAAGCGCCCGAGAAGCCATGCCGATCCCGCCGGATGACATCCGCCCGGGAACCCTCTACGTGGTGGCGACCCCCATCGGCCATCCCGACGACATCACCCTACGCGCGCTGAAGGTGCTGGCCGGGGTCGAGATCATCGCCGCCGAAGATACCCGGGATACCGGCCGACTGCTGCGGCGCCACGGCATCACTGGCCGGCTCGTCGCCTACCACGACCACAACGAAACGGCCCGGGCCGACGAGTTAATCCAACGGCTCCACGACGGCGCCTCGGTGGCGGTGGTATCGGACGCCGGCACCCCCACCGTGTCGGATCCCGGTTACCGCATCGTCACGGCCGCCATCGCGGCCGGGCTCCCCGTGGTGCCGGTGCCCGGGGTATCGGCGGCGGTGGCGGCGTTGAGCGTTTCGGGCCTGGCCACCGACGCCTTCACCTTCATCGGGTTTGCCCCCCGCCGGACCGCTTCTCGGCAAACCTTGCTGGAACGCCTCTCCAGCCGCAGGGAGACCCTTGTCTTTTATGAGTCCCCTCGCCGTGTCAGCGGCCTCATCGCCGCGCTCATGGAGGCACTGGGAGACCGGCCGGCGGTGTTGGCCCGCGAGATGACCAAGCCCTATGAGGAGTTTCTCCGCGGTTCCCTCTCGTCGATCCAGGCCGCGCTGGAACAACGGCCGGCGGTGCGCGGAGAAGTCACCTTGCTGGTGGCCGGCAGCGACGACACCGAGCCGGCCAACGAAGCCCTCCTGGAAAAATCCCTCGCCGAAGCGCTGCAAAAGCGCCGTGACACCACCAGCGACATCGTGCGGGAAATGGCGGTGCGCTTCGGCCTGCCGCGCAAGACGGTATACGCCCTGGCGCTGAAAATTCGTCGGGCGGCCGCCAACGACGAGAACAAGGCCGAAACTTGACCGGCAGAACACTGCCGACATCCTGGCGGCTAAACGCATGGAAAGGAATCGATTTCAATGGACCGACTCGACGCGATCTTCAACCCCACCGCCGTGGCCGTGGTGGGGGCCTCCACCGTCCCCGGCAAGGTGGGGCACGACATCTTCGTCAACATCCTCAAGGGCGGCTTCACCGGCACCCTCTACCCGGTGAACCCCAAGGCCAAGAGCGTGGCCAGCGTCCACGCCTATCCCCAGATCGCCGACATTCCCGATACCGTGGATCTGGCGATGCTCATCGTCCCCCCCCCGGCGGCTCTCAAGTCGGTGGAAGACGCCATCGCCAAGGGAACGCGGGGTATCGTCATCGTCTCGGCCGGCTTCCGGGAAGTGGGGGGCGAAGGCCTTAAAATCGAGAACCGTATCAAGGACATGTGCCGCGAGGCGGGGGTACGCCTGGTGGGCCCCAACTGCCTCGGGGTGATCAACCCCAGCCCCATGGTACGTTTGAACGCCAGTTTTTCAGCCCGCATGCCCAAGCCGGGCAACATCGCCTTCATCTCCCAGAGCGGGGCCTTGTGCACCGCGGTGCTCGATTTTGCCGCCGACCGGGAGTTCGGTTTTTCCAAATTCATCTCCATCGGCAACAAGGCCGACGTGGATGAGCTGGATCTGCTGCGCTACTTCCACGCCGACGTGGACACCGAGGTGATCATGCTCTACATCGAGGAGCTGCGCCGCAGCGGCGCCGAGTTCATCGATGCCGTCAGGGAAATCACCTCCGGCATTCTGCCCAAGCCGGTGCTGGCCATCAAATCCGGCCGCACCGGGGCCGGGGCCGCCGCCGCCGCCTCCCACACCGGCTCTCTGGCCGGCAGCGAGTCCCTTTACGACGCCCTCTTCAAACAGTGCGGCATCATCCGCGTCGAATCCATCGACGAGCTCTTCGATTTCGGCTCCACCTTCGCTTACAAGAACGAAACCGCCCTGGGCAAACTGCGACGCAAGGTGCCCGACGGCAACCGGGTGGCCATCGTCACCAACGCCGGCGGCCCGGGCATCGTGGCCACCGACATGACGGTGTCCACCGGACTGCGCCTGGCCGAATTCGGTGAAGAGACCATCGCGGCCCTGGCAAGCCACCTGCCGGCGGCGGCCAACCTGAAAAACCCGGTGGACGTCATCGGCGACGCCGCCCAGGACCGCTATGAAAACGCTCTGGCCGCGGTGATCCGGGACGAGAACGTCGACGGCGCCCTGGTGATTCTCACCCCCCAGTCCATGACCAACGTTCTGGGTACCGCCGAGGCCATCACCCGCATCGCCAGCCGCAGTCACAAGCCCATCATCTGTTGCTTCATGGGCGTGATCGACGTCTCGCCGGGGGTCAAGTATCTCCAGGAGCACGGCATCCCGGTTTACCGATTTCCGGAAAACGCCGCCAAGGCCTTCGGTGCCCTCTACCGTTACAGCCAGTGGCTCAACCGCCAGATCCTGGCGCCCTTCACCCTGGTCCACGACCGGGAAAAGGCGGCGGGCATCATCGCCGGCTGCCTCCACCGGGGTCAGACTTACCTGGGAGAGTTGGACGGCCTGGCGCTGCTGCAATGCTACGGCTTCCATACCCTGCCCACCGAGCTGGCCGTGGATGCCGAGGCGGCGGTGGCCATCGCCGAAAAGATCGGCTTTCCGGTGGTGATGAAAATCGTCTCGCCCCAGATCGTCCACAAGAGCGATGCCGGCGGGGTACAGGTGGGCCTGGCGGATCCGGACGCGGTGCGCGTCGCCTTCGACGCCATCGTGGCCAACGCCCGGGCCTTCGACCCGGCCGCCGAAATCCAGGGCGTGCTGGTGCAGCAGATGGCCGCTCCCGGGGAAGAGTTGATCCTGGGAGTCAATCGATATCCGGTGTTCGGCCCATTGCTGATGATCGGCCTGGGCGGGATCTTCGTGGAAATCTTCCAGGACGTGGTCTTCCGCTTGGCCCCGGTGACGCGCAACGCGGCCCGTCGCATGATCCGCAGCATCCGCGGCATCAAGCTGCTCCAAGGCTTTCGGGGGCGGCCCAAGACGGACATCGAGGCCCTGGAACGACTGATGGTGGGGCTCTCGGACCTGGCGCTGGACCACCCCCAGATCAAGGAACTGGACATCAACCCGCTGCGGGTTCACCCGGAAGGCCAGGGTCATACCGTGGCCGACTGCCGCATCCTGCTGGCGCCGGAAAGCGACGCCTGACCTCCCCTTCAACCTATTCTCGGGGGCCGTGTCCGCGTCGGCCATCAGGCCGCCGTCGGCCCCCGGGCCTCCCCCAGGATGCGCCGGATGGCCGCCGATAGATCCTGTTTGGAAAATGGTTTCTGGATAAAATTGACCCCCTCGTCCAGCACCCCGTGGTGGGCGATGACGTTGGCCGTGTAACCGGACATGAACAACACCTTGAGCGCAGGGTAGACGGAACGGATTTCGGCCGCCAGGTCCCGGCCGTTCATCTCCGGCATGACCACATCGGTGAGCAAAAGGTCGATGCGGCCATTGTAGCGTTCGGCGGCATCGATGGCTTGCCGCGGGGTGCTGGCGCCGATGACGACGAGTCCGAAGGACTTGAGCATTTTCTCGGCGAGCTGGCGGATGGCCGTTTCATCCTCCACCACCAGGATGGTCCAATCCCGGCTGAAAACCGGTGCCTGATCCTTACGCGGTGATTTCTCTCTGGCCCCCTTCTCGTGCCACGGCAGATAGATTCTGATGGTGGTCCCTTCTCCAGGCTCGCTGTAGACATTGATAAACCCGTTGTTCTGCTTGACGATGCCGTAGACCGTCGCCAGTCCCAACCCGGTTCCCTTCTCCTTCGCCTTGGTGGTGAAAAAGGGTTCGAACAGATTGTCCATCGTGTGCTGGTCCATGCCGCAGCCGTCGTCGCTGATGGCCAGCATCACGAAACGACCGAGGATGAATCCGGCGTGCTCGGCGCAGTAAGCGGCGTCAAAAACAACATTTCCCGTCTCGATGGTGACCTTGCCCACCCCGGCGATGGCATCCCGGGCGTTGACCACCAGGTTGGCCAGGATCTGGTCGATTTGCCCCGGATCCATCTTCACCGGTCCCAAGGCGGCGCCCGGCTTCCAGACCAGATCGATGTCCTCACCGATGAGCCGACGCAGCATGTTGAGCATCCCGGCGACGGTGTCGTTCAGGTCCAGCGCCACCGGCGCGATGGTCTGCTGGCGGGCGAAGGCCAGAAGCTGCCGGGTGATGGTCGCCGAACGTTGGGCCGCCTTGTGAATCTCGCTGAACTCGTCATAAAAGGCCGTCTGTGGGGTGAGCCGATCCAGCGCCATCTCCGAGTATCCCAGAATGACGGAGAGCATGTTGTTGAAGTCGTGGGCCACGCCGCCGGCCAGCCGGCCCACCGCCTCCATCTTCTGGGCCTGGAGCAATTGCGCCTGGAGTCTCTCCTGCTTGGCCTCGGCATCCTTGCGTTCGCTGATGTCGCGCACGAACACCAGCGCCGCTTCCTTGCCGTCGTAAACGATGGGTTGCCCAACGGTTTCCACCCAGACCGGGGATCCGTCCAGGCGGATGAAGCGCTGCTGAAGGGCCCGCTTCACCGGCTGGCGCTTTTCGTTGAGTTGGTGGATCCGCTGACGCGCCGCTTGGTGAAAGTCCGGGTGGACGCGATCCATCACCGGTGTGTCGATCAAGGTTGCCGACGACGCAGCGCCCAAGAGTTGAACGGCGGCGGGGTTCAGGTAGGCGAATCGTCCTTCGTGCTGAATGAAGATGGGATCCGGCGCGCCTTCCACGATGGAGCGGAACCGCTCCTCGCTGCGTTCCAGGGCCGCCCGGACCTGCACCCGGTCGGTGACATCCTGGATGATGGAGTGGAGCAGTTGCCGCCCCTTGATCACGATGGGGCTGCTGAAAACTTCCACCTCGCGCACCGATCCATCGGCGCGGCGATGACGGAACCGATAGAAATTGCGGCTCCGCCGCAACACCATCGCCATTTCAGCCCGGATTTCATCGGGAGACAACGTGTTGATCTGCATGACGGTCATCTGGCGCAGCACGTCACGGGGCCATCCATAAAAATCCGCCGCTGCCGTATTGGCATCCACCACGGCCCCGGTGACCGGATCGATGATCATCTTGACGGCACTATGGTCTTCGAAAAGCTTGCGGTAGGTTTCCTCGCTGTCACGCAGGGCTTCGCGGATGCGCATCGCCTGCATCTGGTCGGAGAGGATCTTGCCCGCCAGGATGGTGGCCAGGGGGAACAGAAACAATACGGGAAGACCGATGCGGTGGATCACGGCCCTGCTGGCATCGCCGGGTAGGGTGAACATCAGGGCCACCATCGCCGCGTGCACGGCCAGCCCGAGCACGTAGAGCCGCAGGGCGGAGGGCGGATCGCTGTGGGGTCGGAAGCGCCGGTTCGCAGCCAGACCGATACCCGCCGAAGAGAGGATGACCAGCACCCCGGTCAAGGTGCCCGGCCCGCCGATGGACAGGCGGCAGGCCACCGTCATCAGCACCGCCACCGCCGCGGCCAAGGGGCCGTAGATCAGGGCGCAGAGGCTCACCATCACCGAGCGGCCGTCGAAGATCAACCCCGGTCCCAGGGTCAGGGGCCGCAGCATCCCTATGACGGCCACGGCACCGAAAAGAAGGCCCTGAAGGAGAACGCCCTCCCGACGGTCATGAGGCCAACGCTGCTCGATGAACACCGAGACGACGCTCAGGGCGATGAGGAGGGAAAGGTTGAGCAGCAGGTCAAGGTATACCATCGGCGCCGCCTTGTTTTACGGTCATATAGGTCTGACTCAGCCTATAGAAACCGCACCGTTTTGGCAACACGCGACGGATACCGCGGCCTTTTTTCGACCCCAGGAAATCAGGCCAAAACCATCAAAGGACCCATACCCAATGACCATTGACTAATGACCAGCCCCCCTGAACCCGACCTTCAGTAGCTTCCCAGCAACTTGAGAAAATCGGCCCGCTCGGCCAGAAGCCGGCGCGCTTCGGCGTGTTCAGCCGCGTCCAGGTCCGCCTCCAGATCGATGTAGAAGAGGTAGCGCCACGGTTCGCCGGGCAGCGGGCGTGATTCGAGCTTGATCATGTTGATCCCGCGGTCGGCAAAAATTTGCAGGATCGCCAGCAGGGCCCCGGGCCGGTTGGGCGCGGTGCAGATCAGGGAGGTTTTCTGCGGCGCACACCGGTTCAGCGGGATTGTGCCGATCACCACGAAACGGGTGTAGTTGCGCGGGTTGGTCTCGATTCCCTCGGCGAGCACCGCCAGTCCGTAGGCTTCGGCGGCCACCCGGTTGGCAATGGCGGCGTCGCCGGGTGTCTCGGCGCGGGCGACCCGCTCGGCGGCGCCGGCGGTGTCGCTCACCGCCACCCGTTCCCAGTCGTACTGTTCCAGATAGTGAAGACACTGACCGAAAACCTGGGGATGGGACAGGACCCGCCGGATGTCGGTGATCCGGGTGCCGGGCCGGGCCACCAGGTCGTGTACGATGCGCAGTTTGACTTCGGCGACGATCTTCAGATCGTAGGTCAGCAGATGATCGTAGTTCTGGTGAATACTGCCGCTGAGGCTGTTTTCCACGGGCACGATGCCGAAATCGGCCCGGCCGTCGGCCACGGCGTCGAAAACGTCTTTGAAGCTGGGCATGGCCATCGCCTCGGCCTGTTCGCCGAAGTATTGCCGGCAGGCCTTGTGACTGAAGTTGCCCACCCGTCCCATGAAGGCGGCACAGCGCCCGGGACAACGACGGTCCGAGACGGGCCGCCCCATGACGGCGGCCTTGTCCAGGTAGGCGAAATCCACCTGCTTGCCCACCACGGGGGCGATGACGTACAGATCGCGCATCAGTTGGGCGAACTGGTCGGGATAGAGACTCTGGGGGCCGTCGGAGAGGGCATGGTCCGGGTCGTGGTGCACCTCGATCATCAGGCCATCGGCGCCGGCGGCGATGGCGGCTCTGGCCATGGGGGCGACCTTTTCCCGGATGCCGGTGGCATGGCTTGGATCGATGAGCACCGGCAGATGCGTGAGCTGGCGCAGCACCGGGATGGCGGTGAGGTCCAGGGTGTTGCGGGTGAAAGGCTCGAAGGTACGGATGCCCCGTTCGCAGAGAATCACCCGGGGGTTGCCCTCGGCGAGAATATACTCGGCACTCATGAGCCATTCCTGGATCGTGGCCGACAGGCCGCGCTTGAGGAGCACCGGCTTGCCCATGCGACCCACGCACTTGAGCAGTTCGAAGTTTTGCATGTTGCGCGCGCCGATCTGTACCAAATCCACGTATTTCATCATCAGATCGGCCTGGCCGGTGGTGGTCATCTCAGCCACCACCGGCATGCCGAAGGTCTCGCGCACCTCGGCCAGGTATTTGAGCCCCTGCTCGCCCAGGCCCTGGAAAGCATAGGGTGAAGTGCGCGGTTTGAAAGCCCCGCCGCGGAAAATCACGGCCCCGGCCTTTCGCACCGCGGCGGCGATGGTCATCACCTGTTCCCGGCTTTCCACGGCGCACGGCCCGGCCGTGACCACGAGCCGATCCGCTCCGACGGTCACCTCACCTATCTGAACCCGGGTATCCTTGGGGTGCATGCGGCGACCGGCAAGCTTGAACGGGGTGTCCACCGGCACCAGGGCCGCAACCCCTTCCAAATTTTTCAAATACGCCGGGTCCACCGATTCCCCGCCCAGGATGCCGATGCACGGCGCGCCCTGGTCGCTGAGGTCCCGGCAGTCGTAGCGGTTGCGGCGCAGGGTCTGGAGCATACCGGCCCTGGCCTCCACGGACAAATCGGGGACAAGTTCCAAAATCATTTTTCCCTTTTCCTTTTCCATGCAACGGTGAGCGGTTTTTCCGCGATGAGGCGCCGCGCAAAAACAAACCCCGGAAGAAACAGGTCCTTCCGGGGTCCAAAAATAAAAAACCCCGGATGGACCGATTCAGTCCATCCGGGGTGCAATCAGGCGGTCGCCGGGCTACACGTCCGGATGGACGCTTCTAAAACCAAAAAAGAAGCGTCCGTCGAAAAAGCAGCGATGCGGCGAGCGAAGGGGGTTCATGTTTTTATCCTCGTGAAGGGCTGTAGCCTGAATCGCAATCCCTTGTCAAGACGACTTTTGCCCCGCGTCTTTCACGGGCGCCCCGGAACCTGAGACCTTGAACCCATTGGGAAGGGTTCCGGCGTCCGGTTTCAGGGATCAGCGCTGCGCCGGTCGCCGTGGCGTCCGGTCTGGTCAAAAAGATGACGCCGGCTTTGGAACATTCCGGATGGGCTTCCGCCGTCTCGTTCCGATGAACATGGATTCCGGATCGAGTCCGGAATGACGGAATGGGGCCGTACCGTGGATCGCGCCGCATGCATCCGGCATTCTTCAGCAGCTCGTCACCCCGAGCCCCGACCCGGGGTCCATGTCGAACGGCTGAAAATGCCTGGGGATAAATCAGGCAATCGCGAATCGTCAAATACAAGAACCACCCGGCGGTAACATTATGGTTTTACAAAGAAACCCAAAACCTTGATCCCAGCCCCCGAAACCTCTTTTACCCAGTAGCCAATGCCCAATGACCAACGCCCCCTCCTGCCCCCTGACGCTTCAATCACCCCCGGATCGCTTTTTGGAGCCGCTCAATCACCGGCCCCATGCGCGCCCGGTGCTCGGGCGGCACCATCAACGCCGGCATCCGGCGGTTGGGCGCCAAATCGAGCGGCGACGGCGGCAACCCTCCGCCCGCATAGGTTTCCTTGAAACCGGGACTGAAGAACAAAGGCAGTAGATCCGATAGGTTACCAGTGGCCCCGCCAATGTCCAGGTCTTCGATGGTCTGCTGAAAGACGGTGTTGACGGTGACGAGAAAATCGTCGATGCTGGCATATCCGACCGTGTCACAGGGCCGCGTCGAGATCATGCAGCGGCAGGCGAAAGGACGCAACGGATAGATCGGACAACAATGGTCCCGCAACAGGGGGCAGGCCCCGGCCTCCGGATCGGCGCCCTCCTCCGGTGGATCTTCACCGTTCAGCACCAAGGCGGCAACGGTGTTGATGCCCACCCGGGGCCGGAAGCGCCGCGGATCCGGGGGCGACCCGAGACGCGCCAGGACCTGTTCGGCATCATCGCCCAGCCCCACCACGATCCCCCACGCTTCCAGGGTGGTGAGGGTGACGTTGGCAGTGCAGCAGGCATCGCAGCCCCGGTGGCAAGCCAGCGCGTAAGGGGCCAGCACCTGGTCGTAGACGGCATAGATCCGCCGCAACATGTCGAGACGATGTTCAAACAAGGGTATCAACCGAAGGCCTCGCTCACCGCTGATTGGAGATCTGAACTTTCCCCCAAGGAGAACCTATGCCCACCAGCACCGTATACTACATGGATCTGAGCGCCAAGTGGAAAGAAAACCTCGTCCAGAAACTCGGTCGCCTCATGGAACGCGCCGGACTGGCCAAGCTCATTCACCCGCGGGACCTGGTGGCCATCAAGTTGCACTTCGGCGAGCTGGGCAACATGGCCTACATCCGACCGCCATTTCTGCGCCGCATCGTCGAGGACGTGCGCGGTGCCGAAGGGCAGCCGTTTCTCACCGATGCCAACACCCTGTATGCCGGCACTCGCGGGGACGCCGTCAACCACCTGAAAACCGCCATTGTCAACGGTTTCTCCTACGCCGTGGTGGACGCGCCCCTCATCATCGCCGACGGGCTTCGGGGCCGCGGCGAAACGGCCGTGTCCATCGCGGGACACCGCTTCGATACCGTCTACATCGCCGAGGAAATCGCCGCCGCCGACGTTCTGATATCGGTGGCCCACGTCAAGGGACACGAGTTGGCCGGCTTCGGCGGCACTTTGAAAAACCTCGGCATGGGATGCGCCTCCCGCCGGGGCAAGCTGGCCCAGCACTCCACCGTCCATCCCAAGGTGAAGAAAAAACGCTGCGTGGGCTGCGGCGAATGCGTGGCCCACTGCAGCCAGCACGCCCTGTCCCTGGTGGAGAAAAAGGCGGTCATCGACGACGAACGCTGCATCGGCTGCGGCGAGTGCATCCTGGTCTGCCCCCACGGGGCCATCCAGATCCAATGGAACCAGAGCGTGCCGGTATTCCTGGAAAACATGGTCGAGTACACCGCCGGCGTACTGGCCACCAAACCGAAGAAAGCTTTTTTCATCAATTTCGTCATCAACGTCTCCCCCGCCTGCGACTGCCTGCCCTTCAACGACAGCCCCGTGGTCCGGGACATCGGCGTTCTGGCGGCCACCGATCCGGTGGCCATCGACCAGGCCGCCGTGGACCTGATCAATCAGGAAGCCGCCCTGCCCGGGTCCGTTCTCAAGACCCACACGGCCCCCGGCGAGGACAAGTTGCGCGGCCTGTACCCCGAGGTGGACTGGCCCCACCAGTTGGAATATGCCGAACAGATGGGACTGGGAACGCGGGCCTACAAACTCGTGCGGATCTGATTGCCGGATATCGGCGCCGGTGCGTCCAGCGCCATTGCTTTTCGCCCTGTGGGCATTAAGGTAAACGGGAGCAAACGGTGCAGTGTCAACGAGAGGAATCAGCCATGTATGACATCATCGTCACCATCGCCGTCACCATGGCGGTTTTCGGGGTGTTTGTCGCCGGCCTGGCCCTGCGCCAGCGGCGGCATCCGGACCGGACGGGCGGAGGCGGATGCGCCCACCACAGCGGTCCCATCCGCTGTCTCGACTGCCCGTCCCGGGCCGGCACCGCCTCCCCTCGCCCCGAATCCGGCTGACTCGCCGCCATGGAAGCCTTGACATCCTATCGCCAGTTGGTGGCCAAGGTGGACGCCCTCTGGATTCGCAGCGCTCGACTGCTCAGCGGCCGGCTCCGGTGCGGCCCGGGATGCTGCGATTGCTGCCGGCAGCACATCTCGGTGTTCCCCGTGGAAGCGGTGAGTATCGCCCTGGCCCTTGACACCCTGCCCCACGAGGCGGCCGAGGTCCTCCGTGACCGAGCCGCCCGCGTCACCGGCGAGGGGCCATGCCCGCTGTTGACCCCCGACGGCCGCTGCGCCCTCTACGCGGCCCGGCCCATCATCTGCCGCACCCAGGGACTGCCGTTGTTGATTGACGCCGGTGACGGCCGCCGGGTGGCCGCCTGCCCGCTCAACCGTCTGGATGGTGAAACGCTGCCGGCCGAGGCCGTCGTCGACCTGGAGCGGCTCAACCGGGTCCTCGCGGCGGTCAACCGGCTCTTCGTGCAAACCGTCATGCCCAAGGCCCCTGAACGCATTCCCATCTCCGCCGCCCTGGAGATCCGTCTGTCATGACCCATCGGCAGATCCTCGAACAACTGAACCGTGACCTGGAGCCCCTGCGTTTCGCCTTCCCGGTGACCCATGTGTACAATCCTTTGATCTACGCCCGGGCGACCTATCTCCAGTATGCCGAGCGCTATGGCCAGGGCCCGCGGCCGGTGGTGCTGCTGGGAATGAACCCCGGTCCATGGGGAATGGTCCAGACCGGGGTTCCCTTCGGCGATGTCACCGTGGTCACCGGTTGGCTCGGCCTCCAGGCGCCCATCGGCCGACCGGCCCCCATGCATCCCAAGCGTCCGGTGGAAGGCTTCGCCTGCCGCCGAAACGAGGTCAGCGGCCGCCGGCTCTGGGGTTGGGCCCGGGACGCCTTCAGGACGCCGGAACACTTTTTTCAACATTTCTTCGTCGCCAACTACTGTCCCCTGGTCTTCATGGAGAGCAGTGGCCGCAACCGCACCCCGGACAAGCTGCCCGTCGCCGAGCGCCGCCCTCTGGAAGCCGCCTGCGACCGCGCCCTGATGGCCTTGACGCAAATGATGAAGCCGGGTCACGTCATCGGCGTGGGGGCCTTTGCCGCGGTCAGCGCACGGCGGGCTTTGGCGGGCACATCCGTTGTCGTGGGACAAATCACCCACCCCAGCCCGGCCAACCCCAAGGCCAATCGGGACTGGGCGGCCCGCATCAGCGCCGAGCTGACCGGAATGGGACTCGGAGCCCTGCTGCCATGACCGCCTTGCGCCTTTACGATGTCCACTGTCATCTCCAGGATGCGCGTCTGACCGACGACCTGCCGGCGGTGCTGCCCCGGGCCGCCAAGGCCGGGGTGGCCCGGATGATGTGCTGCGGCACCGTGCCGGCGGATTGGCCCACCGTGCTCGACCTGGCGGCGCGCTACCGGCAGGTGCGCCCCTCCCTGGGGCTTCATCCCTGGTACCTGGAGCAGCGAACCGCCGACTGGCGCGAACGGCTGGAGGCCCTGGTGGCCGGAAATGTCTGCGGGGTGGGAGAAATCGGGTTGGACCACCACCTGCCGGCCGACACCCGCCCATTACAACTGGAGTTGTTCCGGTTCCAGGTAGGCCTGGCCAACCGCTACGGCCGGCCGGTCTCGATCCACTGCCGGCGGGCCTGGCGTCCCTTGCTCGAAACCCTCAAGGCCCTGGGCGGTCTGACGGCCGGCGGCCTGGTGCACGCCTACGGCGGCGCCCCGGACATCGTGGCGGCCCTGGCCCGGCGCAACGTGTCGGTCTCCTTCGGCGGCGGCATCACCCGGCCCAACGCCCGCCGCCCGGTGGAGGCCTGCCGCGCCGTGGCGCCCCATCACCTGCTGGTGGAAACCGACAGTCCGGACATCCTGCCCACCGGCTGCCCCGGCCCCCACAACGAACCGGCCTGCCTGGTGGAAGTAATCCGGGCCGTGGCAACGGCCCGGGGCCTGGAAACCAGCGAAGCGGCGGACCTCACCTGGAACAACGCCCGGCGGTTGTTCGCCGGGCTGGAACCGCCCGAGGAAAGGATCCGGTTGTAATAGAGCATAATTTTCAATCACCGCGCCCGCAAAGCGCCACCGAGAAAAAAATTAAAACCGGCTACCCCAATGCGCGTCATGTCCACCCTGTCCACTTGGTCCATTACGTCCACTCTGTCCACTGCACCCCTGGCCAGGCTTTCGACGCACGTTCTGAATATGAACCCATCCCCAAAAACCCACACCGAGGTCTCTTGGAACGCTTCGCCCGCCTGATCCAACTGGTCGGCCCGGAGGCCGTGACGCGCCTGGAAGCCGCCGAGGTGGCCGTGTTCGGCCTGGGGGCCGTGGGCGGCTTCGCGGTGGAAGCCCTGGCCCGGGCCGGCATCGGTACGCTGCGCCTGGTGGACTTCGACGTTCTCCAGTCCAGCAACCTCAACCGCCAACTGCTGGCCTTGCACTCCACCCTCGGTCGGCCCAAGATCGAAATCGCCCGCCACCGGGTGGCCGACATCAACCCGGCCTGCCGGGTGGATGCCCGCGGCGGCTTCGTGGACGCCGACACGGCCACCGCCTTCCTCGATCCGCCGCCGGATGTGGTCATCGACGCCATCGACGGGGTCAATTCCAAGGTCAATCTGCTGGCCGCGGCCCACGGAATGGGCATCTTCACCGTTTCCAGCATGGGGGCCGCCTGCCGTCTGGACCCGACCCGGGTGCGCGTGGCCGACCTGGCCGACACCGAAGGTTGCCCCCTGGCCCGGGTGGTGCGCAAACGTCTCGGGCGCCGGGGAATTCGTGGCGGCATCCGCTGCGTCTTTTCCACCGAGCCGCCCCGGCCATCTCAAGTATCGGTGCCGGCGGCAGTCGAAGAAACCAGCCGCGGCCGCCAGCGCCCGCCTCTGGGCAGCATTTCCTATCTTCCGGCCATCTTCGGCCTCTTTGCGGCCGCCGAAGCGATCCGATGGATCTCGCGAGAGAAATAAAAACAGCGGCGGCACTTGGAATCCCAAGTACCGCCGCTGTTTTTGTGCTGGTCGGGGCGAGAGGATTTGAACCTCCGACTCCCTGCTCCCAAAGCAGATTTAACCCTTTTTCACCCCGCTTCACCTACCTTTTCACCACCCTTCAAAGCATTACAAAATCCTTGACAATCAATAATTTAGAGCATAAAAAGAAACTTAGTGAAACCCAATGAAAAACACCCTTGTAACCCCCCAACCTGGTACTTTTTTTGGTACCTAAATTCTTAGGGTAAAGGTAAAAAAATCATGGGCTTAACGGATCTAAGTGTACGCAAATTGGCCCCGAAAAGCCGGCGCTATGAGGTTCAAGACACCGACAACTTGTTTGTCCGGGTGTACCCTACTGGCGCCAAGGCATGGATTTTGCGGTATTTTTTCGATGGAGAGGACAGGCGATTTACCATCGGCCGCTATCCGGCGTTGTCCATGCTTGAAGCCCATGAAGCGGCGGCGGCCGCCATGCTGAAGGTTGAGCGCGGCATCGACCCTGGCGCCGAGGTTCGGAAGGCCAAGGCCGAGCGCAAAGAGGCCCCCACCTTCGAGGATCTGCTTGAAGAATTTTGGCAAAAAAAGTTGGAAGGCACCCCTTCCGGCCCGGAGCGGCGCCGGATGGTTGAAAAAGACGCCCTGCCTTTATGGCGCAAAAGGAAAGTTAAGGATCTGACCCGGCGGGACTGCGTTTTGCTTATTGATGGCGTAAGGGACCGGGCGCCGATACTTGCAAACCGCCTTCAAGGTGTGTTGGTCGGCATGATGAATTTTGCAGCCGAGCGGGGCATCATTGCTCATTCGCCATTCGGCCGCCTTGCAAAGGCCAAGGAACCCACCCGCGACCGGGTTTTGACCGACGATGAAATCAAGGCATTTTGGAAGCGCACCGACCCGGCCGACGATACCGTCAATCTTTACCGCACAACCAAGTTGGCGCTGCGGTTGATCCTGCTGACTGGCTGCCGGCCCGGCGAAGTCGGCGCCATGACCTGGGATGAAATTGACGGATCCGCCAAGACCTGGACCATACCGCCCGAGCGCACCAAAAACAGCACGGAGCATGTTGTACCGCTTTGCCCCCTTGCCTTGGCACAGATCCAGGCCGCGAAGCCTTTTGGCGACGGCACCGGCCCCCTGTTCAGATCGAGCCACAAGCCCGAAGGCGGCCCGATCACCCGGCGCGGTATGTCACAGGCTGTCCGCCGGCATTGGCAGGAAATAACGGGATCTGAGGAACAATGGAAAGCGCACGATTTGAGGCGCACCACCCGCACCAAGCTGGCCGAAATCGGCGTTTCCGACGTGGTGGCCGAGCGGATCCTGGGACACAAGCTGCAAGGCGTGTTGGCGATCTACAACCGGCACGACTATTTGAACGAAAAGCGGGAGGCCCTTTTGAAATGGGAGGCCCGCTTGCAAGAGGTTGCCGGCGGAAATGAGGCAAAGAAAAGCAATGTCATTCGGTTGGCGGAAAGGGGGCGAAAATGACAGAGGACCGCTTTTTGCCAGCCGAGGGAGCCGGAAGGGAAGAATTGCGCCAGTTATATAACTGGACGGTTGAGGAAGCAATCGAGGCGCAGGAAGAATGGAGAAAGGCCGACCTTGGTCGATTTGCGGTTGGCCCCCTTTTCCGGTGGGTTGCGGCGCAAGAATTGCTCGAAATGGGGCGATCCTACGAGAAAGAAAAAGATCCGGCTTTGATTCTTCGGGCGCTTTTCTTGTGTTCGTATCGTTCATTACCGATTCCCGAATGGTGCGAAGTTGCGTTCGTTGCAAGCGTTCGAGGGGTAAAACATTACAAGGCCAAAAGCTGGGACGATGTTTTCGGGAAACCGCACCCGAAAAGCACAAATTTGTTTGCAAAACGCCAAAGATTCGAAAAGGCACCCCTTGTTTATCGTCGAATCAAGGAAATTAAAAAAGAATCCCCAGAGACACCGATTGACGGTTTTCTTTTCGAAAAAGTTGGTCGGGAATTTGGTATTGGCGGGAAAACGACAACTGAAGAATTTTACAAGCAAGGCAAAGAGCTTTTCGAAAGATGGTCTAAATTGACCGATTAAGCAATACCGGAATTTTTCAAAAACTTTCGGTTTTACCAAGACCTTTCAAGGCAATACCATGCCAGACAGTTAAACGCTGTCTGGCATTTTTTTTGACGAAAGGGGTAAGCGATGAACGAGCAAATTCGGAACAGCGACCGAGTCTTGCGGAAGCCCGAGGTACTTTACCGCGTGGGGCTTTCTGATGTGAGCATTTGGCGGAAGGAAAGAGCCGGCGACTTTCCGAAGCGGCTGAAGCTGGGAGCTAATTCGGTCGGCTGGTTGGAATCCGAAATCGAATCCTGGCTTGCAAATCGGGCGGCTGCCCGATGACCCCCCGGCGGCTTTTCAAACAGGCCGTGGTCTGGGCGGCGGCGTGGGGCTTGCTGCCCTGGCCGGCGGCCGATTTTCTGATTAAACGCTTTGACCTGGGGGCGCTATGACCTTAGCTTTTCTTAAAGACCCCGACCCGGCCCCGGAACCTGTGGCGGACTTCCGGGTGACCCTGGAGGCCGCCGGCCTTCGACCGGACCCCGGCGAAGTAACCCCGGATGGCGTCTTGAGGCGCTGCCCGACTGAGAGCCACCCGCGAAGCACAAACGGCGCTTTCAAGCTGTTTGAGGACGGGCGCGGCGGCTGGTTTGAGGATCACGCAAACGGGCAAGGGGTTCAATTCTGGACCGCTGCCGGCTGCGAGCCCATGAGCGAAGCGGATCGGGAAGCCCACCGGGCTGAAATCCAGGCGGCAAAGGCGAAGCGGGAGGCCGACCAGGCCGAAGCACAAGCCGAAGCGGTCACCAAGGCCCGGCGCTACTTGGCCGGACTGCCACCGGCGACGGCTGACAATCCTTATTTGAAACGCAAAGGCGTTGCCCCCTGTCACGGCCTGCTGGCCGATGGCGATCTGCTGGTGGTGCCGGTTTTGGGCACCGATGGCGCACCGATGAGCTACCAGGTAATACCGCCGGAAGGGATAAAAAAACGCTTCGCCTTCGGCTGCCCCACCCGTGACGGATTTTTCGGCACAGGCCCCAAGGGCGGCGACGGCCCCTTGCTGCTGGCCGAAGGGTTGGCAACGGCGCTTTCCTGTTACGAGGCCACCGGCTGGCCGGCTTTAGTGGCATTCAACGCTGGAAATCTGCTGCCGGTCGCGAAGCTGGCCCGGAGCAAATACCCCGGCCGAAAAATCATTTTGTGCGCGGACAACGACCAGAAGCCCGGCAAGCCCAACACGGGC
>JACDJA010001392.1_pt1 | contig 20336 bp, 15 predicted proteins | sample 7449241 | NCBI WGS metagenome assembly JACDJA01 (sample SAMN14253289, study PRJNA609438) | sludge metagenome | isolation source: initial anaerobic sludge | collected 2018-12-20 | reverse complement strand
GAGATGACCAGCGCTCCACGCTCGGGTGCGGCGGCGGACAGCCACCGGGTGCCGGAGCGTTGGCCGAAGCACTGCGGAACCACGTACGGGCTGTGCTCCTCCGAGGCCAAGCGCCGGTAGCGGCCAAGCACGGCGCCCTCCACCCGATCGGGCGGGCACTCGTGCGGGCCGAGGCCGTAGCTCTCGAGCTCGTCGAACGCGGGATCGAGCGCCAGCACCAGGCCGATCCGGGGCGGATCGGCCAGCTCCGCAGGGAGGCGCCAGGTGACGTCGACCGAGATGGTGCCGTCGTCGCGCAGCCACCAGCGCTCCGTGACCGGGCATTCGACGAGCGAAGCGTCGGGCTGGGCACTGGTGGGCTGGGAAGTGGTGGGCCGGGGAACCAGCGCCCCGCTCAACACCGCAGCGACGCCACCCTCGCGGCGTCGAACGGTCACCCGGTCGAGCCGTCGGGTCTGGGGGCCGTCAACCGAGTCGAGGCCCACCTGTCGCCAACGGTCCTGGTGGCCGAACCCGGCCATCCAGGCAGCTTTCAAACCGTCGTTGTCGACCGGCGCCCGCCACAGGCTGTGCCCGGGACGGTCCCTCAGCAGCGCGTCGCCGTTGCGTGACAGCCCGACCACGCCAAGGTGACGGTCGATCTCCAGGTTCCATGCCCCGTCACCGAGCGTCCAACGGTCGCCGGACTGCTCGCTCACCAACTCGCCCGGGCGCGGTGCGGCAACGTCGCGGCGCCGCAGCGCCGTCTCGCTTGGAATTGGGAACTGGTGGCGGGCAACCACATGACCCTCGTCGGCAAACGGCGTTGCAGCGGCGAGGGCGATATCGACGGTGAGGGCCAGCTCCTGATCGGACCATTCGCTCAGGTCCGTGGGCACTGAGACCGTTACCTCGGCCTCCCCGCCCGGGGCCACCGTCGGCACGTCCCAGGCACCGTCGGCGACGACGACGCCGTCGGCGAGCAGTTCCCAGGTACCGACCACGTCGGAGCTGTCCGCGAAGCTGCGCTCGTTGTACAGCCGAATGCGACCACTCCGAGCGTCGACGTCCTCAAGGTGCAGCGATCGGTGCAGGTGGGCCAGCTCGACGCAGGCCGGATGGGGCACCAGGTCGGGGCCGAGCAAGCCGTCGAAGACGAAGTTGCCGTCGTGGCGCTGCTCTCCGAAGTCGCCGCCGTACCCCCAGCGGGTCTCGCCGTCGCCCGCCGATTGCCCGGTGACAGCCGCTTGCCCGATCGTCTCCGACGATCCTTCGTTGGGGCGGACCAGCCCGTGATCGCGCCACTCCCAGATGAACCCGCCCTGCAACCCGTGATGGGTGCGGAAGGCCCGCCAATAGTCATCGAGCCCGCCGTTGGAGTTGCCCATCGCATGGGAGTACTCGCACAGGATCAGCGGCCGGCCCCGATCTGGACGGCCCTGCTCTTTGCGACTCTTTGCCCACGCGGTGATCTCCTCGACCGAGCGGTACATCGGCGCTACCAGGTCGCTCACCGAGTTCTCGGCGTCGAGGTCGAACATGATCGGGCCCTCGTAGCTGAGCGGACGGCTGGGGTCGAAGAACCGCAGCGCGCCGGCGAGCGCGTGGTGGGCGGTGCCCTCCCCCGCCTCGTTGCCCAGCGACCAGACGATCACGGACGGGTGATTGCGGTCGCGCTGCGCCATGCGCAACCCCCGCTGGATGATCGCGCCGGTGAACAGCGGGCCGGTGGTCAGCGACACCTGGCGCCCGTGGCTCTCCACGTTGGTCTCGTCAACGACGTACAGGCCCAGCTCGTCGCACATGTCATAGAACCACGGAGCGGCCGGGGCGTGGGCGGTGCGGACGGCGTTGACGTTGAGCCGCTTGGCCAGACACAGCTCAAACCAGGTGGTCTCGGGGTCGACGTAGCGACCCCGGGTGGGGCTGTGCTCGTGGCGGTTGACGCCTCGGATTAACGGGACAGCGCCGTTGATGCGCAGCTCCCGATCGCCGATCTCCACCGAGCGGAACCCGGTGAGCACCGCCGCCACCTCGACCAGCTCGCTGTCGGCTCCGTGCCTTTCACCGCGGGGCGGGCCGGCGTCGGGCGCGGTGCGCCACAACCGCACCAGCACCCGGTAACGGGTGGGACGCTCGTCGCTCCATGCCTCGATGCCGGGCACCTCAAGCCTGGTTCGCACCACCTGGCCGAGCCAGGTTTCCGTGGCGAGTATGCGGGCGAGCGCGTTGGCGTCGTCGAATGCGGTGATCTCAACCGGGTCGCTGTCGAGCAACGTGCTGCCGTCCAGGTCCTCGGCCGAGACGCCAACCCACCAGCGGGGCGCCGGCGCGTATGCGGTGGCCTGAGGATCACCGGGACCGGCGCGATGGCCAACGCCCCCATCACCGGCGACCCCATCACCGGCGACCCCGTCACCGGCGACCCCGTCACCGGCGCCGAGCTCACCGGTGGCCGCCTCGACCCGACCGCCGGTGAGGTCGCCGCCGACGGCGATGTCAACGTTGAGCGTGCCGGTGGTGCCGTCGGGGGCGAGGCCGGGCACCAGCCCGACGTCGGCCAGATGCACCGCCGGTCGCGACCACAACACGACCGATCCCTGGATGCCGCCGTGCCACCACTGATCCTGGTCCTCGATCCAGGTGGCCGCCGACCAGCGGATGACCACGATGGCCAGCGTGTAGGCCTGGCCGGGGGTCACGAACGGGGTGAGGTCGAACTCCGAGCCCAGCCGGCTGTCGGTGGCCAGCCCGACGAAGGCACCATCGACGTAGACGACGGCCAGGCTCTCCGCCCCTCCGAGGCTGAGCACGACATCTCGCCCAGCCCAGTCGGCGGGCACCTCGATCGTGCGCTGGTACACCCCGGTGGGGTTGTCGACAGGCACCACGGGCGCCTCGCCTGGAAAGGGCATTTGCACGTTGGTGTAGATCGGCGCATCCCAGCCCTGCAGGGTCCAGGCCCCGGGCACCTCGAGCGGCGCTGCGACCTCGACGCCGTCGTCGCCCTCAGCGGCGGCGGTGCGCATCAACGCTGATGTCGGCACGTCCTCGGGCCGACCGAAGTGGGCAAAGCCCCACTCGCCGTCGAGCGAGCGGGCGAACCGTGCGCCGGGCTCGGCGGTATCCAGCCCAGCGGCCTGCCACAGCTTCGGCGCGGTCCGTGCGGCCTCGACGTCGTCGTGAGAGGCCAGCGGTGCGCGGGGCCGCAGACGGTTTCGCTCCGTGAGCGACGGGTCCTCCCAGAACCGGTCGCCGGGATCGAACAGCGGACGGTCGGGTGACTCGGCAGGGGCGGCGCTCATATCCAGAGGCTCCAGTCAGCTCAAGAGGCGGTGATGATGGGGATCCCGATAGATCAGGCTTGAAGCGAGATGCATCCACCGGGACCGACGCGATGCGGCAGAGCCGGAGCCGAAACGGGCGGGGCTCAAAACGTCAACTGGTAGTGCTCGACGGCTCGCACGAAGGCACCGGGTACATAACGGGGCGGAGCCTCCGCGCTGAGCGACCAGTCGGGAAGGCGCTCGAGCACCTGCCCGATCATCATGCGGATCTCCGTACGGGCCAGGCTGGCGCCCAGGCAGAAGTGCGTGCCCAACCCGAAGGCGATGTGGTTGTTGTGCTCGCGGGTGACGTCGAAGCGCTGGGGCTCGTCGAAGACCCGCTCGTCCCGGTTGGCCGAGGAGTACATCAGCAGCACCGTTTCCCCGGCGCTCAGCTGTTGGCCGCCCAGCTCGTGGTCCTCGGTGACCACCCGCGACATGTTGAGGATCGGCGTGGTCCAGCGGATGAACTCCTCAACCGCCGGCCCGTCGAGCAGCTCGGGGCGGTCCCGCAACAGCGCCCGCTGTTCCGGGTGTTCGGCCAGCGTCCACAGGGTGTTGCCCAACACGGTTCGGGTGGTCTCAGCGCCGCCGTCGATCACCAGCAGACACTCGGCGATGATCTCGCCGTCGTTCATCGGACGACCGCCAACCTCGGCCTGGGTCCAGAGCGACACCAGGTCGTCGGTGGGGTCGGCCCGGCGGGCCTCGATCAGCTCGGAGGTGGCGATCGCCACCTCGAAGGCACAGTTGGCGCCCTCGTCGGTCATGTAGCGGTCGCCGCCACCCAGCGGGATCGTCAGCTCGGACCAACGCTTGATGTCGCGCCAGCGCTCGGCGCCAAAGCCGAGGTCCTCGGCGATCATGATCGCTGGTAGGGGCGCTGCGAGGTGCTCGATGGCGTCCACCTCCTCGCCGACGGCGATGCGGCGCTCCACCTCACTGATCAGCTGATCGATCACCTCGCCGATGCGCTCCTCGCGCCGGGCGACCGCCCTCGGCGTGAAACGCCGGTGGATCAGCCGACGATGATCCTGATGTCGGGGATCGTCGAAGTTGATCATCGACGGGTTGCTCTCGGCGTCGCCGCCGTTGATCGGGCGGAACGCGCCGAGGCTGGAGTATCGCTCGGCGTCGCGGTCGACCAAGGCGACATCGCGGTAGCGGCTGATACCCCACAGGTTGTTGATGTCGTCCCAGTAGATGGGTGCCTCGTCGCGAAGCCATCGGTAGGTCGGCTCGGGATCGGCGGCATACAGATAGCCGTTCAACAGGTCGATCTGCGGCCCTGCACTCTGACTCGAAGCTGTCCCTTGATTCCCCACCGCCCCATCATGGCCGACCGACCACGAGCGCTGCACCGGTGGCTGCTACGCCGGCACCACCGGTGCCGACGGGCAGAGCCCTCGATCTAGCCCGGGCTGGCGCTGTGAGCCTGTTGGGCCACCTTGGCCCACAGGCGCGCACGGTCCACGTCGGAAGTGTGGGTGCCGGGTACGCGCACGTCACTGCGGATGCGGCGGTCGAGCCATAGCTCGCCAGAATGCTCCAGGGCCTCGGGAGCCGACGCCAGCCACAGCGCCGTGTCGGCACCCTCCTCCGGCGAGCGCAGGATGGGCCCCATCACCTTGTAAAACGTTTCCAGCTGCCCTGACACGCCCGGGGTATCGACCCAACCGGGATGGGTGGAGTGTGTCACCACCTCGTCGGCCGGCCACCGCTGGGCGAACTCGGCGGCCAGGTCGACCTGTGCCCGCTTGGCCTCGGCGTAGGCGAAGGTGCCGTTGTAGTCACGCTCCTCCCACTGGTCGTCGTCGGACTGGCTGCGCAGGTACATGCCACCGGAGGTCATCCAGATCACCCGCCCCGGCGCCGCCACGCTCAGGGGATGATGCAGCAGTTCGGTGAGCAGAAACGGACCGACCACCATCGACGCCCACGTCGCCTCGATGCCCTGGGCGGTTTCGGTGCGCTCGGCGATGATTGCGCCGGCGACGTGGGCGAGCACGTCGATACGGGGGTGATCGGCCATTAACGTCCGGGCCAGGGCGCCCACCTCATCGAGATCACCAACGTCGGCCCGGCGGAACATCGGCGGCGGCTGGTCGTCGGCGACCGCCAGCGCGGCCAGGTCGGACGCGATCTGCTCACCCTTCTCGGCGTTTCGACCGATCAGCTCCACTGTGGCGCCGCGCTGAACAGCTCCCTCGGCCAGCGCCGAGCCGATGCCCGACGTACCGCCGGTGATGACGACCACCTTGCCGTCGAGCCGGCCCGGCGGCTGCCAGCCGAAGAGACGGGAACGGACCTTGGGCCCGATCTCGGTGAAGCTGGCCACGACCGTCGCCTCGAGGAGGCCGTCAGCCGCCCGTCGGGCGGTTCGGGCTGCGGTGGCGACTGCGCTTGTTGATGAGGTCATGAGCTGATGTCTTCCCGGATCGATGTCACCCGTTGTGCGTACCCGAAGAGCGGCGCCGCAACACCTCCAGGGCCTCGTCGGCGTGCACCTCCATCTTCGTCTCCGAGCTGATCTCGGCCAGCAGGGTGCGATCGGTGTCGATGACGAACGTGGACCGACGGTTCCAGAGCGGGCCCGGGCGCTTGGCGCCGAGCTCCTTGGCGATCTTGCGATCCGGGTCGGACAGCAGCGGGTATCCCAGCGAGTTCTTGGCGTCGAACTTGGCTTGCAGCTCCGGCGAGTCCGCCGAGATACCCACCCGTTGCGCGCCGACGGCGTCGAACTCCGCCCCCAGGTCACGAAAGTGGCACGTCTCGGCCGTACAGCCACTGGTCATCGCCTTCGGGTAGAAGAACAACACCACCGGTCCGTGAGCGAGCAGCGACGACAGCGAGCGCTGCCTGCCGTCCTGGTCGGTGGCGGTGAAATCGCTGACCTGGGCTCCGACGTTCATCAATGCTCCTCGATGGGTTGGTGGATGCAGCCGGTGGCTGCGGTGGGCCGATGGCGCCAGCCCCGTTATTCGGTTCTTCGGAGCCGGTGGCAACCCTGGATGCGCGTCGCGGCGACCAGGCGCCCCGCCGTCACTCGTCGGTGTCGACAAACTCGAGCTGGGCGTCGATGCGGTCGGTGCCCACCGCCAGCGACGCAATGCGAACCGTCAGGTCGTCGACGTTGGGAAGGGGATAGGAGATCGGCAACCGGGCGACGATCGGCATGACCGACGCGCCCAGCGTGGCAGCGGCGCGGCCGATGCCATCGAAGACCCCCAGCGGGCCGGGCAGCTCCAGCCAGGCACCGGCCAGGCGAACCTCGAGGTGATCCTGGCGTCGCGTGAGGTGCACAGCCGTGCGAACCCCGGTGCGGAAGTCGGGTATCGGCGGGCCGAGCACCCGGGTGTTGCGCACCCCCACCGAGAGCGACCCGGGTGCGGCGGACAGATCGAGGTCGAAGGGGGCGGGGATCCCCCCAAGGGCCCGGGTGGCGAGAAACGACAGCACAGGGCCAAGCAGGTCAGCGTCGATCGACACGCCGATGCGGTCCTCGCGCGACGGGGGCGTCCGGTGCGCACTGGCCGTCTCGCCGGTCACACCACCGATGGTGACGGTCAGCGCGCCATCGGTGCTTCGGATCACGGCCCGGCCCGGCGACAAACCAAGCTCGGCGACCGGGATACCGGTGAGGTCCATCCCGACCGGGCCGACCTCGCGGCCCAGCGAGGAGAACAGGGTGTCGCCGGTCTCGGCCAGCGCCATCTGGGCCATCTGTGCCATCGGATCGCTGGGAGCAGCGCCCTCCACCCCGATCACGCTCGCCCCGAGAAACTCCACCCCGGGCAGGTCGATGACCAAGCGAACCTGGTCCACCCCCAGGTCGAGCTGCGCCTCGACCAGCGCACTGACCTCGACGTCGAGCGGCGGCAGCGAGATGGGCAGCGGCTCACCGCTCGGGCGGCCGACCGTCACCCGGCCATGCACCCGCACGGGCACCCGGGCGTCGGCGCGCTCGACCAGATCGAAGTACGCCCCGACGATCGTGACCGTCAGCCCGACCTCGATCGAATCGATCATCGGCAGCGACACGGTGCGCACGACGGTGCCCGCCACGAAGCCGTCGCCCACCGCCGCTTCGACGGCGCGCTCCAGCATGGGCCCGGGTACGGTCACCATCACTGCCGGTTCTACCATGCGCTTGTTCTAGTTCAGCGCTGCGGCGTTGCGCCTACGGCGCCTCACCGAGCCTCGCTCAGACGGTCGACCAGCCCCGGCGCGGATCGGCCGTCGGCACACCACCCGTCGGCACCCACGGCGCTCACCCAGGCGGCGTCGGGTACCCCGGTTCCCCCGACCAAAACCGGGACGTCGATGGCCGAACGCAGCCCGGCGATCGTGCGTCTCGTTGCTTCCTCCTCGCCTTCGACCGCAACGCTCAGGCAGATCGCAGCCAGGTTGTCGACCTCTCGGGCCACGTCGATCAGCTCGGTTCCCGGCACGTCGGCGCCAAGGTCGGTGACGTCATACCCGGCCGCCCGGAAGATGTCGGCGACCACCGCCGATCCCAGGCTGTGGCGGTTGCCCTCGACGGCACCGACGATAATCCCGCCACGACTGCGACCGGGACGGGTGGCCGCCGGGCCCAGCCGTCCGATCAGCCTGGACGCAACGACGGTGGCCCGGTGTTCGTCGGCCACGCTCACCTCACCGTTGCGCCACCGGCGTCCGATCTCGGCCATCGCAGGCTCGATGAGCTCGCACAACACATCGACCGGGTCGATCCCGGCACGCCGAGATTCCTCGACGAGCAGCCAAGCTCCGCCCTGGTCGCCGCGCAGCAGCGCAGCGGTCATCGGCGCCAAGCGTGAGCCGTCGAACCTGGCGGGGCGATGACGACCGGCCGAGTCGGCCTTGGATGTGCCTCGAGCGCCCCCGCCGGTGAGGGCCTCCAGGTCGCCAAGGCGCACCTTCCAGATACCGCCCGACTTCTCGGCGGCCAAACGGGACGTTCTGACCCACCGATAGACGGTCATGTAGTGCACGCCGGCCAGCTCGGCGGCCGCGGGCAGCCCCAACAGCGTGTCCTCCGGCAGCGAATCGGACGACCTCGGATCGGCCGGCGACGAACCGGAGCGACCGTCGTCGGACTGCACTGGATCGGACTGCCTTGTTGCGGACTGCCCGCTCCCACCAGGGGGAACGCGGGCTCCGTCGGTCATGCGATGCTCGACAGCTTCCGCATGGCCCGCCACGACGGATGGGTCAGCTTGGCGAGCGCCCGATGCTCCAGTTGGCGGATCCGCTCACGGGACAGGTCAAGCTCCTCGGCGACCTCGACCACGCTGCGGGGCTCGCCGCCGTCCATGCCGTAGCGAAGCTCGACGATGGTGCGCTCCCGCTCGTCGAGCACCTCGAGCAGCGCCTCCAATTCCTGTGGGAGCAGCCGGGCGCCGACGTTGTCGACCTCGGCCTCAGCGTCAGGATCGGCCAGGAAGTCGCCCAGCTCGGCGCCGCCGTCCTCGCCGACGTTGGCGGACAGCGACACCGGGTCGGCGCCGACCCGCATCAGGTCGAGCACACGGTCCTCGGGAAGATCGAGCGCCTCGGCCAACTCCGGCACCCCGGGTGGGCGGCCGAGCGACTGCTCGATCTGGTTTTGGGCCTCCCGCATGCGCAGCAGGTCGTCGTTGGTACGCGACGGCAGCCGAACCGTGGTGCGGGTGGCCGCAATGCCACGAGCGATGAACTGGCGGATCCACCACACCCCGTAGGTGGAGAACCGGAAGCCCTTGTGGTGGTCGAACTTCTCGACCGCACGGATCAACCCCAGGTTGCCTTCCTGAATTAGATCGAGCAGGGGAAGACCGGAGGCCTGGTAGCGCTTGGCCACCGAAACGACGAGCCGGAGGTTGGCATTGATGAACGCCTGGCGGGCCCGTTCGCCCGAGCGAACCTTCATGCGCAGGCGCGTTCGTTCGCTGCGAGAGAGGCTGTCGGCCGCCTCGAGCGCGGCTTCGGCTTCCCGCCCCTCCTCGATGGCCGAGGCGAGTTCTCGCTCGCCGGCCGGGGTCAACAGGTCGTAGCGACCGATCTCGTCGAGGTAGGCCGCCACCGGGTCGGACGCGCTGTTGGGCCGGCCACGGTCGCTGCGCCGGTTCGCCTGACGGTCGTGTCGCCGGGTCAGCGCCTCACCACCGGCGTTGGTGGATTGAGTGGTGCGCACGTCGCCTCCTTGCTGGGACGGGTCGATCTGAGGGCTGCCGACCTGTCCGATGAATGGTACCTAATTTAGTGCTAAATGACAACCAGCGATCAGGTAAACCTGCCGGCGGCCCGATTTGTTCCCCTCCCAACCACAACTCACCGGCGTGTCCGGGGACCGTCCGGCCAGTCGTCGATCGTCCCAAACCGCAGCCGACCATCGCCTGAGCGCGCCGCAAGTACCCGTCCGTCGGGCGCTGGAAACAACCAAGCCGTGACATGGACCGCCCTTTGCTCCGATGCGTTCCCTCGATCCCCCGGCGCCGCCCAAACGTTGGAGGGGCCGGCACTGGCTTCGTTAGGCTGATGCCGCGTGGCTTCACCGATGCAACGCTTCGGGGCGCCACGACGGCGCGTCGGGAACGACCACAGATGAGGACCGGCCAGCCATGAGCCCTACCCCGTCACAAGCGATCACCCTCGACGGCGTCACCAAGACGTTTCCCGGAGCAACCGCACCGGCCGTCGACTCGCTGGACCTGGAGATCACCCCCGGCGAGCTGGTCGTGTTGCTCGGCCCCTCCGGCTGCGGCAAGACGACCACCCTCCGCATGATCAACCGGCTGGAGGAACCGACCTCCGGCCGGATCACCGTCAACGGCGTCGACATCGGCGACAAGCCGGTCGCCGAGCTGAGGCGGGGCATCGGCTACGTCATCCAGGACGTCGGCCTGTTTCCCCATAAGTCGATCGCCGACAACATCGGCACCGTTCCCCGGCTGCTCGGCTGGAGCGGGGCCGACATCGACGCCCGGGTCAGCGAGCTGGGTGAGCTGTTGGAGCTCGACTCGACCCTTCTACGCCGCTACCCCGCCGAACTTTCCGGTGGACAGCAGCAACGCGTCGGCGTGGCCCGAGCGCTTGCAGCCGACCCGCCGATCCTCTTGATGGATGAGCCGTACTCCGCCGTCGACCCGATCGTCCGCGGCCGTCTCCAGGACGAGCTGCTCGGGCTTCACGATCGGCTGGGCACGACGATCGTGATCGTCACCCACGACGTTGACGAAGCCCTGAAGCTGGGCGACACGATCGTGTTGATGTCGGCCGGGGGCCGCATCGCCCAGTCGGGCCCACCGTCCGAGCTGTTGCGCAACCCCGCCAGCGAGTACGTCACCAGCTTCCTCGGGGGCGAACGCGCACTGCGCGGCCTGGGGTTGGTCCCGGTCAGCGAGCTGATGTTGACCCCACCCAACGGGTCGAAGGGCCCAGAGTTGGACGCCTCGGCCTCGGCCCGGGAAGCGCTCGACCTGTTGTTGGAGTCCGGCTCCGCCACGCTGTTGATCACCAACGACGGGAAGCCCCATGGTGAGCTGGGCTTCGACGACCTGGTGGCAGCCACCGCTTCGGGGTCCATGTCCTCCCGGAACGACCAGTGAGCATGACGTTCCCCCTCGGCGCCGCTGCGGTGACCCAACAGCCCGACGCCGGCGAGCCGCTGATCCGATGGGACTGGTTGGCCAGGCACCTCGACGACATCGCCGTCCGCACCTTCGAACACATCCAGCTCACCGCCATCGCCGTGGGCGTCGGGCTGGTGGTCTCGCTCGCCCTGGGCCTGGTCGCCGTGCGTTTCCGCTGGACCGCCACGCCGATCGGGTGGTTCTCCGGCGCGCTCTATGCAATCCCCAGCCTGGCGTTCTTCGGGCTGCTCATCCCGTTCTCGGGGTTCTCGATCTTCACCGCAGAGATCGCACTGGTCGCCTACACGCTGTCGACGCTGGTGCGAAACGTCATCGCCGGCCTCGACGGCGTACCCCCCGCCGCCCGTGCTGCGGCCGATGGGCTCGGCTACACCCCAACCCAACGCTTCTTCAAGGTGGACCTGCCACTCGCCGTGCCCACGATCGTCGCCGGGCTTCGGATCGCCACCGTCACGACGATCGGCCTGGTGACGGTGGCCTCGGCCGTCGGGTTCGGTGGATATGGCGTGTTCATCACCGACGGCCTCAACCGCGACTTCCCCACGCCGCTGATACTGGGATCGGTCCTGTCCCTCCTGCTCGCCATCGTGGCCGACCTGCTCTTCAGCGTGCTTCAGCGGTCCCTCGCCCCCTGGGACCGCGTGGGCCGAAGCCGCAAGCCCACACCAGGCCTGAGCGATGAGCTGGGCGATGAAGGGCTGCGCCAAGCGGCCATGGAGGACACCCGTGCGTGAGATGATCGACTTCCTCACGGCGTCGAGTTCCTGGTCGGGGTCAGCGGGTATCCCCGAGCGCCTGGCCGCCCACGTGTACGTGTCGATGCTCTCGATGGTGGTTGCCGGCGTGATCGCCCTGCCCGCCGGGCTGTGGCTGGGCCACCGCAACCGGGGCGCAGCCCTCGCCTCGGCGGTGGCCAACGCCGGCCGGGCCATCCCCACCCTGGCGCTGCTCGGCCTGGCTACCGTGGCGGTCGGCATCGGGTTCTGGCCGACGCTGATCGCCATGGTGGCACTTGCCATCCCACCGATGTTCACCAACACGTTCACCGGCATCCGGGGCGTCGACCCAAGCGTTCGCAGCGCTGCGGTCGGCATGGGCTTCGAGGACTTCGAACTGCTGCGCCAGGTGGAGATCCCACTGGCGATGCCGCTGATCCTCACCGGCGTTCGCATCGCCGCGCTCCAGGTCGTCGCCACGGCGACGCTCGGTGCGCTGGTCGGCTTCGTTGCGCTCGGCTCGTTCATCGAGGAGGGACGGCTTCAGCCCGATAAGGGCAAGCTGCTGGGCGGGTCGTTGCTCGTCATCGTGTTGGCGCTGGCCGCCGACGGGCTGGTCGGGGCACTCGCTCATCGATCAAGCCGCTGGCAGCGCCTGGGCCGCAGCCGTTGAGGCAAACGGGCCGCATCGCCCACCTCACCTGCGGTGAAGCGGGATCGACCGGGAATCGTTCGGGCGCCAGACAGACGGAGCGTCAAATGCTCGGCCCCCACGTCGCGCCTCGCTAGGTTGTTTCGACACCCACGAGAAGGGCGACCTACATGACACGAAATCGCACGATCAGACACCTCGGAGCGGGCATCGCCTCGCTCGTGATGGTGGCGGCCGCCACGGGATGCGGCAACGACGACGAGTCGTCCGCTCCCGACGCGGACAAGCCTGCCATCACGGTCGGCATCCAGGACTTCGGCGAGTCCCAGGTGGTCTCGCAAGTCTACGGCCAGCACCTGGCCTCCGTTGGCTACGACGTCGACTATCAGGAGCTGGGCGGCTTCCGCGACCTCGTGCTCACCGCCTTCGAGTCCGGCGACATCAACTTCACCCCCGAGTACGCCGCCTCGATGCTCGAGTTTCTCAACGACAACGCCGGCGAGGCCACCAACGACGTGGGCGAGACCGTCGACGCGCTGAAGCCTCAGCTGGAGAAGAAGGACCTGGTGGCCTTCGAGCCCACCGAGGCCGTCAACACCAACACGTTCGTCGTCACCGAGGAGACCGCCAAGGCCGAGAACCTCACCTCGATCGGTGATCTCGGTGACGATCTCAAGCTGGGCGGCCCCCAGGACTGTCCGACCAACCCCGGCTGTCTTGCCGGGCTGAAGAGCATCTACGGCGTCGACCTGTCCGGCAACTTCACGCCGCTCGACGGCGGCGGCCCCAACACCAAGCGCGCTTTGAAGAACGGCGACATCGACGTGGCGGTGCTGTTCAGCACCGACGGTGCCATCGCCGAGAACAACTGGGTGGTGCTCGAGGATGACAAGGGCCTGCTCAAGGCCGACAACATCATCCCGGTGGCGTCCAAGTCGCTCGCCGACGAGGGTGGCGACGACCTTGCCAGCGAGGTGGACAAGGTTTCGGCCACGCTGACCACCGACAAGCTGATCGAGTTGAACAAGAGCTTCGACATCGACAAGGAAGACGCCAAGGACATCGCCGAGGAATTCCTCGCTGACGAGGGCCTCAACTAACCGCCTCCACGGTTCTGGCGCCTGGTGCGCCCGCTGATCAGACGTTTGTGGACTCACCCAGCCGCTCGGCTGGGTGAGTCCCGTTTTTGAGGGCGTTCAACCGCGCTCGGTGGTCTCCAGGTCGAGCGGCCCCTTGACGAACCGGAAGATCAACGGATAGCGGTACCACTCACCACGGTTGGCCGCCACCATCGCCATGATCGGCAGCACCAGTGCAACCAGCCCGATCCCCATCGTCAGGGGGAACAGAACGAAGAAGCCACCAAAGGCGACGCCCCGACCAAAGACGAACGTGCCGCCCATAAGGAGCGCCATCACCCCGAGGGGCAACGCAAAGGACACGATCGTCAGCGTGATCGTGAAGTTCAGCGCCTCGGCGGCGTGGTGGCGCACGAACTGCGACCGTTCCTTCGTCACCGCATAGAAGATGCCGGTGCCGATGAGGCCGCCGAGCATGGCCAGCAGGTTGGCGACCAGCCCCATCGACCGATCGCTCGCCGGGTCGTGGCTCCACGGCTGGTTGGAGTAGTCGGGCCTGGGCGCCGCCACGCCGGGGCCGGAAGCCTGCCACGAGGATCCGCCAACGTGCGCGGTCCAGGCGATGCCATCCCACCAGCGCACCGACCCCTGTGGGTCGGCGTACCACCCGGGCGCCGGCCCGGCGCCTGGTGCGTTGCACCGCGATGTCTGGTCGGAAGTGTCGTCGGTACTCAGTAGCTCTGACCCCCGTAGCCCTGAACGCCGCCCGGCTGGTCGAGTGGCCCCTTCACCAGGCGAAGGGTGGCCGGGTAGCGGTACCACCCCCCCTTGTTGGCCGCCACCGCCGCCAGGATCGGCATGATGAAGCCCCACAGCATGAGGAACGGCATGATCAAGAAACCGATCAACACGATGCTGAGGACGAAGGTGGCCGTCCACGCGATCGCCAACGTGATCGAGAAGTTCAGCGCCTCGGTGACGTGGTGGCGCACGAACGGCGACTTGTCGTTGCTGACCGCGTAGTAGATGCCGGTGCCTATGATGCCGGTGAACAGCGCCAGCACCTGGGCGACCACCGCCGAGCCGGTGTCGTCGGCGACCCCGGCGCCCGCCATGTTGGCCATCGGTGGGACGGCCGGCGGCGGGGCGTAGCCCTGCTGGGCCGGGTCCGGCTGGGCGTAACCCGGCTGCGAGTAACCCGGCTGCGAATAATCGGGCTGGGCCGGGTCCGGCTGTGAGTAACCCGGCTGTGAATAACCGGGCTGGGCCGGGTCCGGCTGGGCGTAATCGGGCTGTGAATAACCGGGCTGGGCCGGGTCCGGCTGGGCGTAATCGGGCTGCGAATATTCGGGCGGCGCCTGGGCCGTCGAACCCTCGCCGGACGGCGGCGGAGGAACGCTGCCGTACCCACTCGAATCGGGCGGCGGCGGGGGTGATGGTGGCGGGCCATCGCCGCTCATGTCGGGCGGCGGCGGTGCCGATGGCGGCGGGGTTTCAGCTCCGCTCGATGGGTCGGCCGCGGGTGGCGACATCCCCTCCTCACTTGAGGAGGGCGTGCTCGGCTGGCCTTCGTCGCTCATCATGGTCCTTTGCCGGTTGGTGGTGCGGTCGTCGGATCGAGACGGTGAACCACAAGAAGTTACCATTCGACGAAATCGCCCGAGCCGAGTAATGCGGAGCGGGCAACGCCAAACGTCCGGCCGTCGGACTGGGAAATCGGCAAGACTGCACGACCGCGGCGACCCAGGGAGGCTGCACATCGACGCCGAGGCCCTGCTGGTCACCGCTATCTCATTGCGCTCCGAGTTGAGCGGCATCACGCTGCCGTTTTCCGCCCCCTCGGCCGAAGCGTCCCGCCACTCGGCCGCCACCGCCGTCCAGCAGTTGGACGACTACATCGTGCCCCGTCTCTCCAGCCTGGACGCACCTGCGCTGGCGGTGATCGGAGGCTCGACCGGGGCCGGCAAATCGACGCTGGTCAACAGCATCATCGGGGCCTACGTCACCCGTCCCGGTGTCCTCCGGCCAACGACCACCGCGCCGGTGCTGGTGCATCACCCGGACGTCGCCGCCGCTTTCGAGGGGGACCGCGTGCTCGGCGGGCTGGCGAGGGTCAGCGGCAGCGCTGCCACCGGTGCGGCCGAGTTGGAGATCGTGGCGTCGACAACGCTGTCGGCAGGCCTGGCCATCCTCGATGCCCCCGACATCGACTCGGTGGTCAGCCAGAACCGGCAGCTGGCCGGCCAGTTGCTCGAAGCCGCCGATCTGTGGGTGTTCGTCACCACCGCCGCCCGTTACGGCGATGCGGTGCCTTGGCGGTTCCTTCGTGACGCAGCAGCACGCGGGGTGGTCCTCGCTCTGGTGATCAACCGCATCCCGCCCGGCGCCACGGCGGAGGTCGTCGCCCACTTCACCGAGATGCTCGAGGCCGAAGGCCTGCATGACGCCCCGCTCTTCGCCTTTGAGGAGCAGACGCTCGACGACGGACGCCTGCCGGCGTCGGAGGTCGACGAGCTGGGCTCATGGCTGGAGCAGGTGGCGTCCGACCGGGCGGTTCGGGCCGAGGTGGTGCGCCGAACCCTGACCGGCGCCCTCGGTGCCTTGTCGGATCGGGCCGACGAGGTGGCGACTGCGCTGGCCGACCAGCAGCGGATCAGTGACGCCCTGCTGGCGTCGGCGGCCGCACCGTTCAACCTCGCCCGGGCGCAGCTGTCGACCGAGGTGCGCGACGGCACGGTGATGCGGGGCGAGGTCATGGCCCGCTGGGCCGACCTGGTTGGCACCGGCGAACTGCTGCGTCAGCTTCAGAGCAAGCTGGGACGTTGGCGCGACCGCGTGACCGCAGCCGTCACCGGGCGTCCTACCGAGTCCGATCGCTTCCAGGGTGCTCTCGAGAGCGGCGTCGAGACGCTGGTGCGGGCACGAGTGGCCGAGGCGACCGCCGCCGCATCCGAGGCCTGGCGTGCCCACCCCGCAGGTGCCGCCCTGCTCGACGAGGCCGACGACGACCTCACCCGCCCGTCACCCGACCTGCCCGAACGGGCCGAGTCGATGATCCGCTCGTGGCAGGAGGGACTGCTCGATCTGCTCCGTACCGAGGGCGCCAACAAACGCAGCACGGCCCGTGCGTTGAGCTACGGCGTCAACGGCATGGCGCTGGTGTTGATGGTGGCCACGTTTGCCCACACCGGCGGCCTGACCGGGGCCGAGGTGGCGATCGCCGGCGGGTCGTCGGCCGTCGGCCAGAAACTCACCGAGGCGCTCCTGGGGGATCAGGCGGTGCGGAAACTGGCGGCCGACGCCCGCACCGACCTCGACCGACGCTTCGGCGTGCTCATCGACCGAGAGGCCAACCGGTACCGCTCCCAGGTGTTCGACCGGGGATTCGACCCGGGTGCGGCCGAACGCCTCGCCGGCTTGATCCAACAACTGCGTCGCGGGGTGAACCGATGAGTGCCCCCGACGTTCCGGCAACACCGTCCCGCCGGTCGCAGCGCTCGACCGCCAAAGCCGCCGATGCGCTGGCCGAACGCCTGGACGTCCTTGGCCAGGTGGTGGCGTTGTCGGATCATCGCCTCGATCCGGCCGCAGCGGATCACGCACGCGGCGCCCTCGACGCGGCCCGCGGTCGGCTTGGCCACGGCACCACCCACACGGTCGTGGCCCTCGCCGGCGCCACGGGCAGCGGCAAGTCGTCGATGTTCAACGCCCTGGTGGGCGAGGATCTGGCCGAGGTCGGCGTGCGGCGGCCCACCACCTCGTCGGCTCGGGCGGCGGTCGTCGGCGACGGGGCATCCGGTCTGCTCGACTGGCTGGGCATCGACCGCCGCCACGCTGTCGGCGGCCCCGCTGACGAGCTGGCCGGCCTGGTGCTGATCGATCTGCCGGACCACGATTCGACCGCCGCCGAACACCGGGCGGAGGTCGACCGACTCGTCGAAGTGGTCGATGCGTTCGTGTGGGTGGTCGATCCGCAAAAGTACGCCGATGCCGCCCTTCACGAGGGCTACCTGCGACGCTTCGCCGGTCACGCCGCAGTCACGCTGGTGGTGCTCAACCAGATCGACCTGCTGGCGGAGACCGACCGCGCCGCCACCCAGGAGCACCTCGGCCGGATGCTGGCCGAGGACGGCCTGGTCGGCGTGCGGGTGTTGCCGACATCGACCACCACCGGCGCAGGGGTGGACGCGCTGCGACGAGAACTGGCGGCTCGGGTGGCCGAGCGACGAGCGTTGCTCGCACGGCTCGACGCCGACCTCGACTGGGTGGCCACGGAGTTGGCGGCGGCTGTCGGCGACACGGTCCCCCGGCCGGTCGACCCTGCGTCGGCCAGGGCGCTGGCCAACAGCTTTGCCGTGGCAGCCGAAGTGGAGGTCGTCACCGACGCCGTGGCCGCGTCCCACCGGCGGCGATCGGCCCATGTGGCGGGATGGCCACCAACACGCTGGGTCGGACGATTGCGACCCGATCCGCTACGCCGGCTGGGGCTGGACAAGGAACGGCTGACGACGCGCCGACGCCACGGCGGCGACCACGACGACGCAGCCGGACCCGACCGCACCGTCACCGTGCCCCGTACGTCGCGTCCGGCGCCCAGCGCCGTCGCAGAAGCGGGTATGGACGAGGCGCTGCGAAACCTGAGCGACCATGTCGGCAACGGCCTTCCCCATCGCTGGCGCAACCGGCTCGATGACGTGGCCAGAGCGCGGCGCGACGAGCTCCCCGACGCGTTGGATCGCTCCGTCGGCGCGGTCGACCTGCCCACCCGACGCCCCGGCTGGTGGTCGGTGGCCTCGACGGCGCAGTGGCTCTTCACCGCTGCGATGGTGGTGGGTGTCGTGTGGCTGGTCGCCATCGGCGTCGTCGCAGCCTTGGGTCTGCCGGAATTGCCCACGCCGAGCGTGGGTCGGATCCCCTGGCCCACCATGCTCGCCCTGGGCGGCGCTGTCTGCGGGATTCTGGTGGCGCTCATCGTGGGGTGGGCAGCCGCCGTCGGAGCGCGACGCCGGGCAGCACTCGCCCGGCGAGCCCTCGTCGAGGCCACGGCGTCGGTGGCCGAACAGTTGGTGATCCGCCCGGTCGATGCGGAGGTGGCCGCCCTGGCGGAGCTGACCGCGTTGACCCGACGCCTGGACCGCTAGCTGAGGCGGCCGGGAACGCATCAGCAACTCGGGAGCCCACACCACCACCAGACCGCGCTCCTGACTCCCCACTACACCACCCTGTCGCAACTCGGGAGCCCACACCACCGCCAGACCGCGCTCCTGACTCCCGAGTACGGGTCCAGGCGGGGGTTCGGGACGGTGACCCCGACGCTGGGGCTCTCGCATGCGATAGACGTGGGGGATGCGTGCAGCGGTGTGTTCCCAACTCGGCCCGGCCCAGGACCTGACCGTCGGCGAGATACCCGACCCGACGCCTGGTCCAGGCCAGGTGCGTCTCGAAGTCCGGTCGGCAGGGGTGAACTACGTGGACGCCTTGTTCGTCGAAGGTCGCTACCAGATCAAGCCTCCCCTCCCCTTCGTACCTGGCAGCGAGGTGGCCGGCGTGGTCGTCGAGGTGGGGCCCGACACCGACGGCGCCCCCGAACCGGGTACTCGGGTACTCGCCTCGATCGGGCTGGGGGGATTCGCCGAACAGGTGGTGGCTCCGATCGACGCCATCGTCGCCATCCCCGATGGTCTGAGCGACAACCAGGCAGCCACATTGGTGCAGAGCTACGCCACCATGCGCTTTGCCTTCACCCGGCGAACGAAGGTGCGGGCGGGCGAATGGGTGGCGGTCCTCGGCGCCTCCGGCGGCATCGGCATGGCCGCCATCGACGTGGCCCGCGACCTTGGGGCCCGGGTGGTCGCCGTCGCGTCGAGCGAACAACGCCTCGATCGGGCGGTCGCCCAAGGTGCCGAAGCGACGATCAACACCGCGACGCTGGGTTCGGCCGACCCCTCGACGCCGGTGGACGGCGTGGCGTTGAAGAACGCCCTGCGAGAGGCCACCGACGGCGGCGTCGACGTCGCCGTCGACCCGGTCGGCGGACCGGCGACCGAAGCGGCGCTGCGGGCGCTCGACGCCTTCGGCCGGTTGGTGATCATCGGGTTTGCCGCCGGCGATATCCCCGTGATTCCCGCCAATCAGGTGCTGTTGCGCAACCGGACGATCGTCGGGGTGGATTGGGGGGCGTGGGCCATGGCCAACCCGGCGGAGAACCTGGCGTTGGTGCACGACATCCTGTCCGACGCGGCAGCCGGACGGCTCCACCCGCAGGAACCCACCGAGTACCGGCTGGACCACGTCGGCGCGGTGCTCGGTGACCTGCTAAACCGCTCGCTGGCGGGCAAGGCGGTACTGGTGCCGTGAGCCCCCGCAGCGGTGGCGGCTTCGCCAGCGCGCTCCCCGGCCCCGAGCACCGGGCCAGCCCTCCCGGGCTCCCCGACTTCATCGCCGAGGTACGCGACGCGCTCGACGCCTCCGGGGTACTCACCGATCCGGTCGACCGCGAAGCCTACGCCACACCGTGGCGGGGCACCCCCGGCCGCACCCCGGTGGTGGTCCGCCCTGCGACGACGGCGGCGGTGGCCGAGGTGGTGCAATTGGCAAGCCGCCACCGGGTGCGGCTCATCCCCCAGGGGGCCAACTCCGGCCTGGTCGAGGCGTCGGTGCCCGACCGCTATGGGCACATGGTCGTGCTGTCGCTCGAACGCCTGCGCAGCCGGCTCGAAGTCGACGTCGATGACCGCACCGTGATCGCCGACGCCGGCGTGCGGCTGTCAACGTTGAACGAGGCGCTCGCACCGCACGGGCTGTCGCTGCCGATCGACCTGGGCAGCGACCCGTCCCTCGGCGGCATGGTGTCGACCAACACCGGTGGGGCACGGATGATTCACCACGGCGACCTGCGGCGTCACCTGCTGGGGCTCGAGGTCGTGTTGGCCGATCCCCCGGGGGTAGTG
>JACDJA010001391.1_pt1 | contig 20346 bp, 14 predicted proteins | sample 7449241 | NCBI WGS metagenome assembly JACDJA01 (sample SAMN14253289, study PRJNA609438) | sludge metagenome | isolation source: initial anaerobic sludge | collected 2018-12-20 | reverse complement strand
GAAACTTTATCGGGATGACCTTCCGAAACCGACTCACTTGTAAATAAATAGTTCATAATCCCTTATTTTTGCTGAAATGCTTCAGCAGGTTACACTTAAATATTAAAACTGTGGGATATTGTTCGATTGATATTGAAAAAATTCGATTGTTTTAGCGTTTTTTTCTTGTGGTTGCAATCAATCTCAAATCTTTCCACGTAGCAAGGGCAAATATACAATTCCTGTTTTGAAATATAGAAGAGTTTTTTGGATTATTTTATTCAGCGTGTCAGTTCCTGAAAAACTCCCTCCAAGTTTTGTTGCTTTTCATTAAGTGTCAGCAATGTTAAATAATTATCAACCGCAAATTTGAAAATTGTTGGGCGGATGTCAATTCCGGGTTCTGATTCAATTTCAAAAAGATTACCATTTAGTGTAACGCTTTTCACATGCTGTAAAGCGTTCAATTTTTCGATTTCTATTTTTTGAGCGAATTCCACAAACACCACCTGACCGCGTTTCAGTTTTCCGGATTTAACTTCAGCTATTCCACCGTCGGCTACTATCCGGCCTTTATTGATAATAATTACGCGGTTGCAAACGGCTTCTACTTCCTGCATAATGTGCGACGAAAGCATTACCGTTTTCTCGAGGCTGATTTCACGAATTAGATTTCGGATTTCTTCCAGCTGGTTAGGGTCCAAACCCGTTGTGGGTTCATCTAAAATCAGTACCGAGGGGTCGTGGATGAGAGCCTGTGCCAAGCCTACCCTTTGTCGGTATCCTTTGGACAAAGCACCGATTTTCTTATGCTGTTCACGGCCTAAGCCGGTTAGTTCCACCATTTCAGCAACCCGCTGTTTGACGTTCTTTAGTTGATAAAACCCAGCAGTTATTTCAAGGGATTCTTTCACAAACAAATCCGTGTAAAGCGGATTGTTTTCCGGAAGGTAACCAATACTCCTCCGGCTTTCGATACTTTCGGATGAAACCAGCAGCCCATTTACGAATACTTGGCCCGAATCAGCAGGTAAGAATCCGGTGATAATTCTCATCATTGTGGACTTGCCTGCACCGTTGGGACCTAAAAAACCGACCAATTCACCCTTTTTTATGCTGAAACTGACGGAATCAAGCGCCTTTTGCTTTCCAAATAATTTTATTATCTCTCTCGTTTCTACACTCATACGTTTATATTTAAAAACAAAAATACCTATTCTTTTTATTTTGTCAGCATTCGATTAAATTTGCAGTTTCGCTAAATAAGCATAAAATGAAAGATCGAAGCTTTAATTACATAAAAGATATTACCCGTTACGAACGTCAGAAAACATCAGAAGTTAACATTGGCGGGGTACCCGTAGGTGGAAACAATCCAATACGGATTCAAACAATGACCGATACGGACACTAAGGATGCCGATTCTACGGTGGAACAAATTATTCAAGCTGTAAAAGCTGGTGCAGACTATGTTCGCGTTACCGTAAAGGCATCACAAGATGCTGATAGTTTAAAGAAAATCAAGCATGATCTGGTAGCTCGAGGATACAATACTCCTTTGATTGGTGACATCCATTTCAACCCAAAGTTGGCTGAAATTGCTGCCCAAACCATTTCGAAGGTGCGTATTAATCCCGGTAATTTTTACGATAAGCGTGCACAATTCAAAAATAAAATTTACTCCGACGACGAGTACAAACAGGAGTTGATTAAAATTGAAGAGCAATTTATTCCTTTCTTAAATCTATTAAAGGAAAATAAAACCGCCTTGCGCATTGGTGCTAACCACGGTTCACTTTCGGATCGGGTTATGAGCCGTTTTGGCGATACGCCTTCGGGAATGGCCGAGTCCGTGATGGAATTTCTCCGCATCTGCAAAAAAATGGATTTCAACAATGTAGTGGTTTCCATTAAATCGAGCAATACGCGGATGATGGTTTATACCGTACGTTTGCTCAACTACAAGATGCACTTGGAGGACATGAGTTACCCGATTCACCTTGGGGTTACCGAAGCGGGCGAAGGAGAAGACGGAAGGATAAAATCTGCCGTTGGAATTGGTGCGCTCCTTGGTGATGGCATTGGCGATACGGTGCGCGTTTCGCTCACTGAAAACCCAATAAAGGAAATTCCGGTTGCTACCAAATTGGTGAACCATTTCAAAAGCTACGAAAACCACCAACCAATTACAGCACCTCTCATAGCACAAATAAACCCCTTTGAATACGAACGTCGTTCCACTCGCCCGGTGCTGAACATGGGCGACAAGCAACTGCCTGTGGTAATTGCTGATTTAGGCGACCGTAGCCTGAGCGAAATGATTCCGATCCGAGGAAAATTGATACCTGATTTCTTTCTTACCGGAAATAAAATATTGGACATGGAAGGGAACAATTACCCGGTTATGTCGCTCGAAGAATACCTTTTTGAAAGTACACGCTGGGGAAGGATGAAATTTATCCGCACCAATAAAATGGAATTCGACCGGTTTATGGATATGCACCCGGAAATCATCACCAAACTGAAACAAACACGCAAAACTGTTTTGATCCTTGAAAGTTTCAACAAAAATCCAATGGCCGAATTGCGTGCATTTTTTATGGTTTTAGAAACTCACATTTGGAAAGTGCCGGTAGTGGTTTACCGAAAATACAAAGAAGATCTGCTGGAAGATCTGCAAATTAAAGCGTCCGCTGATTTAGGCGGATTATTCCTTGACGGTTATGGAGATGGCATCTGCCTGTCAAACGACAGCGAAAACATTACGTTTACTGAGCTGAAAGACCTGAGCTTTGGCATTTTACAAGCCAGCCGGATGCGTATGTCCAAAACAGAATTTATCTCTTGTCCCGGATGTGGCCGGACACTTTTTAATTTGCAGGAAACCACCTTGAAAATAAAAGAGCATTTTAAACATTTAGACCACCTCAAGATTGGCATCATGGGCTGTGTTGTAAACGGCCCTGGCGAAATGGGAGATGCCGACTACGGCTTTGTTGGTACCGGGCTCAACAAAATTAACCTCTATAAAGGATTGAAACCTGTTAAACGTCATATTCCATATGAAAATGCTGTAGAAGAGCTGGAACAGCTAATCCGTGAAAATGGTGATTGGAAAGATCCGGAATGAAACAATAAGTATCAAGTCATGAGACGATGAGTACCAAGATTTGGGTAGCGAGACTTGGCTTTTCTATACAAAATATACCACGGAATAGAGCACCGCAAAACCCAAACCGTAGCCGGTTGAAATCTGCAACAAATCGTGTTTTTTTAGAATCAGGCGGGAAGTAGTTACCGCTCCTGAAACCAATACTACTGCGAGAAGGGATAATAACGGATTGGTTCCGCTGCGGAAGGCAAGGGCAAAAATGGTGGCAGTTAGCGCACCTATTGAGGCAGCGTGTACACTAATTTTCCATCTGAAGGTTACAAACAACAACAAAACCATAAGCAGCACTGAAGCTACGAAAAACAATTTGAACACCGGAAATACCTTTACCCTGTTGAGCAACTGAAAACCAATGTAGTAGAATAATGCCGACGATAGAAGTGGAATAATGCGATCGTGCCGGTTTGTCATCGACACATCAAAAGATTTATTCAAGGCCAATACTGCCACCGACAACATGGGTAAAATAGCCGTTGTAAAAATGACTACCAGCAACAAAAACCGTTTGGCTTCCCAGGTCAGCAAAGAAAAGTGAAAGCCCGAATTAAGCAGAAGCAAAAAACCCCAGGTAGGCATCAGGAAAGGGTGAAAGATTACAGAAATTATTTTGGCGATTTTTTCGGCCATATCAAAGTTCTTTACGCAGACGTGCCACAGGAATACCCAATTGCTCACGGTATTTGGCCACAGTGCGCCGGGCAATGTTATACGACTTTTCTTTTAGGATTTGTGTGAGTTTATCGTCCGTCAATGGTTTCCGTTTGTTTTCTTCATCAATACAGTCCTGTAATATTTTTTTGATTTCCCGGGTTGAAACCTCTTCGCCGTCGTCCTTTTGCATTCCTTCCGAAAAGAAATATTTCAAGGGATAAATTCCAAAATGGGTTTGAATGTATTTGCTGTTCGACACACGTGAAATGGTTGAAATATCCAGATTGGTACGTTCGGCAATGTCTTTCAAAATCATCGGTTTCAGTTTGGTTTCGTCACCGTCCTGAAAATAATCCATCTGGAAATTAATGATTTCGGCCATTGTAAGCAAGAGCGTAGTTTGCCGCTGCTGAATGGCATCGATGAACCATTTTGCCGAATCAAGTTTTTGTTTCACAAACAGCATCGCATCCTTTTGCCCGGGGTTCTGGTTCTTATGGTCCTCTCCCATTTTGCGAAGCATGTTCAAATAGGTCTCATTAATTTTTAAATCGGGCACATTGCGCTGATTGAGTGACAGATTAAGATCGCCATCCGTATTTTCGAGCATAAAATCGGGCACAATGTGCTGGTTCGATTTATTGAGCGGATTGCTGTAGGCACTTCCCGGTTTTGGATTTAATTTTAATATTTCGTCGATTGCAATTTTTAAATCTGCTTCGGAAATGTCGAGCCTGGCTTGAATTTTATCGTAATGTTTTTTAGTGAACTCTTCAAAGAAATCACTTACAATGGTTCGGGCCATTTCTCCACCATTGCCCTTTTTCCGATTGAGCTGAAGAAGCAGGCACTCTCGTAAATCCCGTGCACCAACTCCCGCCGGGTCAAAATCCTGCACCGCCATCAGAACATCGTGCAGTTCCTTTTCAGAAACCTCCATGTTCATGTTGAAGGCAAGATCATCACTAATCGATAACAAGTCGCGGCGCAAATAACCATCGTCGTCGATGTTCCCAATAACGTATTCCGCCAGGTTACGTTGTTCTTCCGTGAGGTCGGCCATGCTAAGCTGTTCGTATAAAAACTCATTGAACGAGGTGCCTACCGAAAATGGGATGTCAACGTATTTGTCGTCTTTCGAATAATTGCTGATGTTTAATTTATAGGAAGGAATTTCGTAGTCTTCTTCATCGTAATAATCGTCGTAGGAGAATTCTTCGTTGTCGGCGTCTTTGTCCTGCTCATTCTCATCCCCTTCGTTCAATTCACTTTCGTCCGGACTATCGGACTCCATCTCCAACACGGGATTTTCTTCTAATTCCTTTTTTATGCGTTGTTCCAACTGCAATGTAGGAATCTCCAAAAGCTTTATCACCTGTATCTGCTGCGGGGATAGCTTTTGCAGTAATTTTTGCTGTAGTAGTAATCGTTGCTTCATATCACTGAGGTTTGTCCGTAAATTTAATACTTTTTTTGACTGCTACTACAAATATTAGCGTTCTAAAACTCTGCGCTTTTTGGCGTGCGCGGAAATGCTATCACATCGCGGATATTGCTCATGCCGGTAACGAACAAAATAAAGCGTTCGAAACCAAGGCCAAAACCGCTGTGCGGCACAGAACCAAAGCGGCGTGTATCGAGATACCACCACATTTCGTCGACGGGAATATTCATCTCCTTCATTCGGGTTTCCAATTTGGTAAGATCATCCTCACGTTGTGATCCTCCGATTATTTCGCCGATTTGTGGAAATAGAACGTCCATAGCGCCAACGGTTTTGCCATCATCGTTCTGTTTCATGTAAAACGCTTTGATCTCTTTTGGATAATTAATGAGGATAACCGGTCGTTTAAAATGCTTTTCAACCAAATAACGTTCATGTTCGCTATGCAGATCTACCCCCCAATCCACAGGGAACTGGAATTTTTTCTTTTTGAAAGGATTTGAATTCATCAGAATATCGATGGCCTCCGTATAGGTTAAGCGCACAAAATCATTGTTCAGCACAAATTCCAATTTCTCAATCAGATTCATTGATCGCTGATCCATCGGTTTATTTTTTTCTTCTTGCTCAAGGCGGTCGGCGAGGAATTTAAGATCGTCCATGCAATTATCGAGGGCATATTTTATAAGCGACTTTAGAAACTCTTCGGCCAAATCCATATTGTCGTTCAAATCGTAAAATGCCATTTCCGGTTCAATCATCCAGAATTCTGCAAGATGCCGGGTAGTGTTCGAATTTTCGGCTCTGAACGTTGGCCCAAAAGTATAAATTTCACCCAATGCCAATGCACCGAGTTCTCCCTCCAACTGCCCCGAAACGGTGAGGTTGGTGGCCTTTCCAAAAAAATCTTGACTGTAATCTACTTCACCCTCAGTCGTCATCGGTGGTTTTTTTGCATCTAAGGTGGTTACTTTAAACATTTGTCCGGCCCCTTCGGCATCACTTGCCGTGATGATGGGTGTGTGAAGGTAGTTAAAACCTTTTTCGTTAAAATATTTATGAATAGCAAAAGCCATGGCATGACGAATGCGAAAAATCGCACCAAAGGTACTTGTACGAAAACGCAGGTGAGCGTTCTCACGCAAAAATTCCAACGAATGTTTTTTGGACTGAATAGGAAATTTATCGGGATCCGCACCGCCGATCAATTCAATCGTTTCAGCATTCAATTCGATGGTTTGCCCTGCTCCGGCCGAATCGGCAAGTTTGCCTGTAACGGAAAGAGCTGCGCCGGTGTGTATTTCACGTAACAGCGATTCATCAAAATTATTGACATCAACAACAATTTGGAGGTTGTGAACGATGGAGCCGTCATTCAATGCGATAAAATTTACATTTTTACTTCCGCGTTTTGTCCTCACCCAGCCTTTTACCACTACAATGTCTTCACTTTTTCCTTGTTGCAGAATGTCTTTAACTTTCGTACGTTTCATTTTTAAGTTACTTTATCGTTTTTTAAAAGTTCGCTAAAATACAGTTTAAATGCGATATACGATTAGCAACGCTCTTGTTTTGCGCCTCTTTTTGACAAATTGGTAAAATAAAAAACCACTCGCTTACAAGGAGCAGCGAATGGTTTTTATTTTTTTGTAAAAAAACAAAATTCATCTCTTGGCGAACTAAACCTGTCGCCCAAAGATTCTGTGTAAGTTGTTTTATTGCGGTTTTTCCAAATATCCCGGTACCGGAACTTTGGCCGTAGCTATATACCCTATGTTCCCCATAATATAGGTTTCAGGGCCGAGTTTCATATCAGAATTCATCATTTCGTCGCGGGTTACTTCTTTTCCGGTATAAGCCGAAACGCGTCCCATAATAGCAGTTAACACTGAATTGGCGGTTTCTTCTGCCTCATTAAACGGAATATTTTCGCGAATACAAGTAATCAGGTTTTTATGTTCCTGTACGTAAGGACTAACATCCGAGCCTTCCGCTTCAAACAATTGTTTTCCGGTAGAATCCACAATTTGAGGCTTGTGTCCGATGGTGGTTGCTATTGCTTTAGTACCATGAAAGATCTCATAAACTCCACCGCTACAGCCGTTAATTTGACGGCAGGTACTCAGAATATGCATTCCATCGTCATAAACATAATCCACTGCAAAGTTATCGTATTGGTCGCCAGTTACCCTACGTTGACGCGAACCAAAACCTAAGGCTTTGGTGGGGTGTTTGCCAAGGAACCAACTGGCAACGTCCAAGTTATGTACGTGTTGCTCAACAATATGGTCGCCAGATAGCCAGGTCCAGTTTACCCAGTCGCGGATCATCCATTCCATTTCTGTCCAACTAGGATTATTATCACGATGCCACAATTTACCACCGTTCCAATAAACCTCTCCACCCATAATTTTTCCGATGGCATTATTGGACAATTCTTTATACAAATTAATGTAAGAATGTTCGTGGCGGCGCTGTGTCCCGGTTACCACTTTCAGACTAAGTGAATCGGCCATTTTTGAGGCTGCCATAATCTGACGGATACCCACAGTATCAACTGCCAAAGGTTTTTCCATGAACACGTGTTTGCGTGCTTTCACGGCAGCTTCAAAATGCTCCGGACGGAATTTGGGAGGCGTGGCAAGGATCACCACATCAACTCCTGCATCGATAACTTTTTCAAATGCATCGAAACCCACAAAACATTTTTCGTTAGGGATTTCAACGTTGTTTTGTTTTTTCAACTTTGCTTGTAAGTCATCCACACGATCCTGAAAAACATCACCGATAGCCACTACTTCAACCGTAGAGCCGCCGGCATTCAGAAAGTCAAATGCAGCACCCGAACCGCGGCCGCCACATCCGATGATACCTGCCTTCAAAACGGGTCCGTCGGGAACGGTATCCACCATTGGCGGGAATTTGTAGTCTCTGGGTTTCCAATCATAGGAACCACCCGCTGCTGCTGCACCTGCCGACTCACCACTTGGTGTGCACGACGTAAGAGGGCCAACGCCCATTGCTCCGGCTGCACCGATTACGGCTGCTCCGGTTAAGAATTTTCTTCTTGAAAAATTATTTTCACTCATAATTAAAATGTATTAGTTGAATTTAGGACGATAAATTTATTAATTTTTTCCGGTATTCTCATCATATTCACAAACAACTCTAAAACTGATGCTGTTACAGTCAGATAACCACCAAATGCTTTTCGGCATTTGCGGGTCGGTTTTCATCCATTCCTCCGACCTTGTGTAATCCCGGGCAGCATTGCGTACCTCTCCGATTTCACTTTTAAAAGATCCTCCGCGCACAACACGTTCTTCTCCTGTTTCGGGTCCTTTAGGATCGGTTGCGCCATTCGGCAGCATTTCGTAGGCATCTTCGGCATACCAGTCTGAGCAGTATTCCATTGCATTGCCGAGCATGTTTTTCAAACCATAGGGATTTGGCTCTACAACGTCTGGTTTTTGTGTCTTAAGGAGACTATTATCTTCATACACAATGTACTTGTCGATTTCATCGCTACTTTTCCCAAATAATTTTCCAAAAAACCCTTTTCCTCCAAAGTCCTTTGGTTTTCCTTCAAAGAAGAAAGCAGTTTCCGATCCACCCCGGGCAGCATACTCCCACTCAGCTTCGGTAGGCAAACGATAGGTTTTTCCTGTGACTTGCGAGAGCCATTTACAATAGGTTTCGGCAGAATGATAACTCATAGTAATTGCCGGACGATCACCGAGCCCCCAGTTTTGGTCGGGTTGCCCGTAAGGTGGCGTAGGTCCTGAAATGGCATCCACATCGGATTCAGTCCGGGTACCCTCTGTATCGGTTGAACGGCCTTCGGCAGCTGTTGCCGAATAAAATGCCAAATAATTATCCCAAGTAACTTCCACTTCTGCCATAAAAAACGGACTGATATTCACCTCTTTTTGAGGACCTTCATCCGCCTTGCGAAATTGCTCATTTTCGGGGCTACCAATGGTAAAGGTTCCTCCCGGGATGGCTTTCATATCGAAAGAAATACTGGTGTTTGGAACTTTTTCCGTAAAATCTTCATGTCCGGTAACCGGTGTTGGTTCGGCATAAATCTCCCGATTTTCATTCCCGGTGCTTCCAAATTCCACATTCTTGGCATGAATCGCATTCGGGTCATAATGTCCAACATTAAGATGGCAGTTGATGCAACGCAACTCATCTTCTTTCTGAGTGTAATACAAGTGCGCATCCTGTCCTTCTTTTGTCAACGTGAGTGGAAACAAATTGGAATGGCAATGCACGCACGATTCTTTAAAAACGAAATGCTGAGCTGCTTCAAAAGTAGATTTTGCTTCCCAATTGAAATCAGCACTATCCTTAAAAATAAAACCGTACAAATCTCTCGACGAAGATTTGACCTTTTCAATTAAATAACCTTGTCCCTTTGGAGGTAAATGGCAATCGACACAGCCAATTTTTATACCCACACGAGTAACATGATGAACCGAAAGTTTCCATGAATCGGTAGCGTGAGGATGCACGTGGCACATCTCACACGATTCGTCGGTTGAGGTGGCTTCCACCACTTTGTTAAAAAATATTGTAGAGAATATTCCGATTATAAATCCGATGAATATAATGAGAAGGATTCTTTTTTTTAAAAAACTGCCTGTTTTCTTCAGCATGACAAACTGTTTGGACTAATTATACGAATTCAAATTAAATAAATCCGTCAAAAATAACAATTTATTAAAAGGTTGCCTTTTACTTTGTTTAATTATCTTGTATTTAGAACCGGTCAAAATCAGCAACTGGATTATAATGGTTCCTCTGCGTTTCGTTTACATGACGTTTCTAGATCCTTTTATACCTACTTTTTGGGTTCTATGGCACGAGAATCACTTTATTCAATCCCGGTTCGCGGGCGTACAAACGTTTAAACCAATCTGCTCCCTCAGAGAGTGGTGCCACAGCCGAAATCATTTTATCCACATCAATTTTACCGGAAGCCAATAAATCCAATACCATTTCATATTCTCCATTGATGGCACAACTTCCCAATAATGACAACTCGGTGGTAACGATTTTTTGCAAAGGAATGGTAACTTCGGGTTTCAAGTTTCCCACCAGCACCGCAGTTCCGCCTTTGCGCAAACTGTTGACACAGATGTTCACCGTTTCGGAAATACCCACCGCTTCAAAGCTAAAATCGGTACCTCTGTTTTTTGTGCAATCGCTTATTTTTGTTTGAAGATCGATATCGGAACTTTTAAAAGTATAATCTGCCCCAAATGCTTTGGCCAATTCTAACTTGTTCTCGTCCAAATCGACAGCAATAATGGGCGAGGCACCGGCAATTTGCACGAGCTTCACTAAAAAAGCACCGATCATTCCAACCCCAACCACCACGGCACTGCTGCCTACCTGAATTTTAGAAACGTGTACTGCGTGGGCAGCCACGGCAACGGGTTCAACCATTGCAGCCTGCTCAAACGATACCATATCCGGGATTTTATAGAGAATATGAGCAGGCACCGAAACAAATTCGGCAAAAGCACCGTGCTTTTTATATTCTAAAGGTGAAACACCCAATACTTTCCGGTTATCGCTCAGATTATAATGTCCTTTTCGGGTAAACCAATCGTCCAGCGGATAGATGGTTGAATCAAAGGTTACCCGGTCACCAATTTTCCAGTTAATGACTTCGGAACCTAATTCAGCAATCTCACCTGAAGCTTCGTGCCCCATAATTAGCGGTGGTTGCCGGCGACCGGTACTTCCGTCCATACCATGAACATCGCTGCCACAAATACCGCAAGCTCTTACCCGGATTAAAACTTCGTTGGGCGAAAACTCCGGTTTTGGAAAATCGCGGTAGTTGAGTTCGTTGTACTTGTCCAGAACTAATGCTTTCATAATTTAACAAGTTGGAAGACCGAAATTGAAATCCGCTATCAATCTACTGATCTTTTTGTTATTTAAATCGTTTATCCGGTTGTTATTTTAAAAATTTTCCACGGAAAAAGAATAGATTTCCCCTTTGGTGGTTTCTTTTGAAATTACATTACCTGAATGACGCAAATTCAGGCGATTTCCCAACAAAGATCTTACCTTTACCGCGAGCAATGCTCCGTTTTTCCATTCGATAGTAAACTCAAACCCGCCACGTCCTTTTATTCCTGAAATTTTACCGTTTGGCAAAGCTCTTGGCAAAGCCGGTAAAATGTCCTGAAAATAATCACCTTTTTCATCCCGTAGGTGAGATTGTAACAACATCTCGGTGATTCCGGAAGTTCCCCCGAAGTTACCGTCGATTTGGAAAGGCGGATGGGCATCGAACAAGTTCATGTATAAACCGCCTTTGTCTTTCATATTGGTATCTTGTGTAATCGACGGTACCATAAGGTTTTTCAACAATAAAAAAGAATGATCGCCGTCGAGCAACCTGGCCCAAAAGTTTATTTTCCATGCCCGTGACCAGCCGGTGCCGCCATCACCCCGCTGCGATAGGGTAACTTTGCAGGCTTCCGCCAATTCGGGTGTGGTTAGCGGGTGAATTTCGTTACCCGGAAACAAGCCCCATAAATGTGAAACATGGCGATGTTGATTTTTCGGATCATCATTATCCACCAACCATTCCTGCAATTGTCCGTATTGTCCGATTTGGTTGGGTGCAATTTTCCCCCGCATTTCTTTTAGTTCTGTTGTGAAATCGGAATCCATCCCCAAGATTTCTGCTGTCTCTATCGTGTTGGCAAAAAGCTCGCGAATGATTTGGTGATCCATAGTTGGTGCCATAACCAGGCCACCCAATTCGGGGCTGTTGCTTGGGCCGCTAACCAGCCATTCGGGGTTTTTCGGATCGGGAACCAAATACCCCGCAAAAAACTGAGCGGCTTGCTTCAAAACCGGATAGGCCGTGTTTTTCAGAAAAGCCGTATCGCCCGAATACTGAAAGTGCCACCATAAATGTTGTGTCAGCCATGCGCCCCCCGTTGCCCAAAGTCCATGGTTTGCATTGTTTATGGGTGCAGCTCCACGCCATAAATCGGTGTTGTGGTGCGCCACCCAACCTTCTAAATCATAGTGTTCTTTGGCAACTTTTTTCCCTGTTTCGGCTAACTCTTCTACCATTTTAATGAGTGGCTCGGCACATTCCGCAAGGTTGGTATTTTCGGCAGGCCAATAATTCATCTCTGTATTGATGTTGATGGTATATTTACTGTCCCAGGGCGGCGACATCCGATCGTTCCAAATTCCCTGCAAATTTGCAGCTTGAGTTCCGGTCCGGGAGGAGGAGATTAACAAATAACGCCCATATTGATAGAGGAGTGCCACCAACGCGGGATCCTGGTCCTGTTTAAAAGAAATTAAACGTTCGTTGGTTGGCCGTTTGGATATTTCCGATGCTCCCAAATCAAAGGTTACACGATTAAATAATTGATGGTAATCCTGCACATGATCCTCCTTGATGTCTTCATACGATTTTCCATCCAGCTTTTTTAAATCGTTGGCACAACGTTCGCCGGGGTTGGCCGAAATATCCTGATAATCAACAAAATTGGTGGCAGCTACAAGTTTTAGAGTTGCGGCTTTGGCATTCGTAACCACAAGCTGGTTGTTGGTGGTTGATACTTCACCTCCTTCGGTAACCACTTTTAAACGGGCTTCAAATGTAATTTTGCTTTCCGGATAAGGATAACCGTCCATCCCCGCGGCGAGGGAGTAGTTATCCGCTTTTCCTTGCAAAACGATTTCATTGCCTTCAATAAAAACCCTGTAATCTGAATGTGGTGAGTTCAATCCGACGGTAAAATTCAAAGCGTTTTTTAACGACGCATCAAGGTGCATAACAATCGCCTGGTCGGGTTCTGATGCAAAGATTTCGCGTTTAAATTTCACCCCGTTCACTTCATAATAAACCGATGAAAGGGCATCTCTTAAATCAAGGAAGCGCTTAAAGTTCTGAGCATTTTCGTGTCCCGGAAAATCCAGCACAATATTCCCAAAGGGTTGGTAGCATTGCTGTCCGAAAGGCTGCGACATGAAATGTTCGTTCGCAACTTTGGTCGCCTCCTCCTGTTTCCCTTTCCATAACATTTGGCGAATTTCATCCAGGTATTTGTACGCGCCTTCATGTGCATAGTCATGGGGCTGACCGCTCCATACGGTTTCTTCGTTAAATTGTATTGTTTCGTTTTCAGCCCTCCCATAAACCATGGCAGCCAAACGGCCATTGCCAACCGGTAAGGCTTCGGTCCAATCACCTGCCGGTTTATCGTACCAAAGCACTAACCCGGGATCGACAGATGGTTCAAGTTCTATGGAAATATTACAAGAAATGTGAGAAAAGACAGCAACCAGAAGGGTAAAAGCAGACAAGTATTTCAATACCATTGGGACAGATTTTTAGTGCCCAAACATACAAATATTATGGTTAAATGTTGACGATAAGATGTGGTTTTCTACATGTTATTTCCAGCTCAATCCGATTTAGGAGTAAGGCGTAACACGGTTCCGGGGTCGTTGAGTACTACATAGATGGCTCCATCGGGGCCTGTAGAAACATCTCGAACACGTCCTTGTCCTTTTAAGATAATTTCGTCGTGCATCACCCGGTCTTTTTCGATGTTGAGAAGCCTCACTTCTTCGTATTTCAGGGCACCAACCAATAATTTATTCTTCCACTTCTTGAAAAGATCACCGGTATAGAAATCAAGACCACACACAGCAATGGATGGATTCCAGTATAGAACAGGCTGTTCCATGCCTTCACGGTGGGTTTCATCGGTGATGATGGTGCCGTTGTAATTTTTCCCGTAAGTAATGGTTTCCCAGCCATAATTTTTACCCGCTTCTATGAGGTTCAACTCGTCGCCGCCCATCGGACCATGTTCAGTTACCCAAAGTTTGCCGGTTTCCGGATGGATTGCCATTCCCTGAATGTTGCGATTTCCATAGGAATAAAGCGATTTCATGGCATTGTTTTCGTTAACGAAAGGATTCGACTCGGGGATAGAACCGTCTCGGTTTATTCGATGAACTTTCCCGTTTGGCAAGGTTATATCCTGCGCCTGATTACCCGCTCCCCTGTCGCCGATGGCAAAGTACAGATAGCCTTCGGGATCGAAAACAATCCGACAACCATAATGATGCCGGGTAGTACGGTACATTTCATGGGGAGCTTCGAATAAAACCTCCTGATTCGTCCAACTGTTGTCCACTATTTTTCCGCGCACGATGCGGGTCATGGCCGGCGGGCGTTCACTTTTTTTGTTGTTTTCCAAAACGTGGCTATAGGCCAAGTAAATCCATCCGTTTTGTTTGTAATCCGGGTCAATGGCTACGTCCATTAAACCGCCTTGTCCTTCATTCAAAACCTGTGGGGTATTTTTTACCGCTTCAGGCAGCAACCGTCCATCTTTCACAACGCGCAAACGCCCGGGGCGTTCGGTTATTAAAGCCGTATTGGCATCTGTAAAATCAATCGCCCACGGAACTTCCAGGCCTTCAGCAAAAACCTGAACATTCAAATCATAATCAATTGTTTCCAATTCTTTTATCACCATGGCCTTAATTGCCGCTGGATCTTTCTCCGAATCGCGTATATATTTCACGACTGCTCTTATTTCTTCGTCCTTGAGTGTTTTTTCGTAGGATGGCATTCCAAGATGCGGAATACCAAATTTGATGTTCCGGAATATATACCCGTCTTCGCCACCATACTTCCACACGCCATCAACCAGGCTCCCGCCGTTGCCACCGGATAAATCGGCACCGTGACAGCTCACGCAGTTTTGCTGGAATAAAGCTTCGCCATTGGGCTGTGCACACGAATTGAAAACTACAAAAGAGAAGAGAAATAAAACTGCAAGACTGCCAGACGAATAGATTTTTAATTTCATTTTGTACGATTTAGATTTTCTATAAAAACAGACAACAAACTTAGAAATTTTGTTTATTGCTTAAAGTTAATCATTTCAGCCATTTGTGGTAAATTCTACATAGAAAATCCACAGTTTGCCGATTATCTAGGTAGAATCAGCTACTTTTCTTTAAAATCGCGGTAACTAATCAGTTTTATTCCTTTTTGCTGAATGGTTTGCTTCACTTTTCCGCTGGTAAAAACCCGTGTTACCCAATCGCGATTGATGCCTACGTCATAATTCCCAAGGTGACCCACTTTTTCCATTTCGGGTGTGTTTTTAGCCGGATGTTCTATAAATAGATAGTTTCCGGGCGTCAGTTTTAACAGGTTTTCACAGAATTTATCTTCCCATTTTTCAAATGGAACTTGGTGTCCCCATCCTTCAAAATACTTCACCTCACTCATATCAACCTTTAAATCATATTCTTCCGCAAGGGTTTCAACAAGCTCATTCAAACGCGGGTCGAAACCATTGAATCCCATGTGTGTGGAAAGGTGCGAAATCTGCGGAAGGTATTTTAACGACATTTCGATTTGGGCGCGTAATTCCTGTTCAATTTCAGCCAAATCCCACTTTGCTTCCTGAATGGAGGAGCCTTTCGGAAAGTTATCGTTTTTCCAAACCATGGGAAAGAAGTTACCCATTTCATCGGTAATGCTGGGGCAGTTAGTAAGTGGCCGCCATTTAACGCGTTCCCATTCGCTGGTTAATGTGAGATGAATGCCAACGTCGTAGCCCGGATTTGCATTTAACATTTCTACCGCCTCAAAGAACCAACTACAAGGCGGCATGATCTCCACGGAACGCGCAATTCCGTTTTGGTAGGACTCAATACAAGCTACATTGGCGGCATGAAAAGAGCCAATATCATCGGCTCGCACAAGGAGTTTAATTTCGTTATTCTGAGCTAAAACGCTGCTGGTGATAAATAGTAAGACAGAAAAAAATACCAATTTCATTGCATTTAAGTTTTAACCTGGATTATTTATAAACCGCAAAATAACGAATGTTAAATTTATTCCTCCAATCCATTCAACATTTTTATTGTGTCGTCATCATTGTACTCCATCTCCACCATTTTCATGCTACGCAACCAGGTTTTACCTCCGGAGGGCACGCTGTCGTGATAAAACAAGTACCACTTTCCTTTAAACTCAACAATTGAATGATGGTTTGTCCATCCAACCACCGGAGTTAGTATAACTCCCTGATAAGTAAATGGTCCGTAAGGATTATCCCCAATGGCGTAACACAATTTATGTGTGTTCCCGGTTGAATATGAGAAGTAGTATTTACCCTTGTATTTGTGCATCCACGAGGCTTCAAAAAAACGTCTTTCGTGGTCACCGGCTTTCAACTCGTTGCCGTTTTCATCGAGGATTATAATCTCACGTGGCGTCTCTCCAAATTCCAGCATATCGTCGCTCAGCTTCACCACTCGCGAAGGCAGGGCTGGTTCTTCGTCCCGGGGTTCATGCCCACATTCAATTGCTTTATTGTTTCTGTACCGCTGCAATTGTCCGCCCCAGATTCCGCCAAAATACATATAATACGTTCCGTCATCGTCACGAAATACGCAAGGATCCATAGAATAACTGCCTTTCATAGGTGCCTCTTGCGGCGTGAATGGTCCTTCAGGTTTATCGCTGATAGCAACTCCAATTCGGAAAATATCCGTTTGATCTTTCAGCGGAAAGTAGAGATAATAGGTGCCGTCTTTCTCTGCACAATCACAATCCCACAACTGCCGGCCAGCCCATGGAATGTCCTTCACATCCAATGCTACGCCATGGTCGGTCACTTCTCCGTGCACATCGTCCATCGAAAAAACATGGTAATCACGCATATCGAAATGATCGCCCAAATCATTTTCAGGAATTCCCGATTCAATATCGTGCGATGGATAAATAAATAATTTACCGTTAAAAACATGAGCCGCGGGATCGGCAGTGTACAAATGGTCAACAAGGTATCTTGGCTTTTTCATACTGTTACATTTTAAATACCCTGCTACTGATGAAAATCAGAACGATAAACATTCGCAGAAGGATACAATTTTCAATTTATTGATAGTTATTATTATTCCTAATCTTGTTTTACTGCTTCGTCAATCAATTTACCCACAATACTTTTAGGTTGATAAGTGCGATCGAATAAAAGCGGATAATCCGTACGACCGCGAACCGGGAAGTTATTTTTCCATGAAGTATCGTCAGAAACGCCCCAAAGAGTCACGCGTGAAACTGTATCCGCGTGTTTTAGAAACAGACGAAAAAAATCAAGCATCCGATTGTCCCAAATTAGCTTTTGTTCTTCGGGTACCCCTTCGGTATATGGATTTAATTTCTGCTGATATTCTAAACTGGTGGCAATGTTGGCACCAACATCACGTTGCGGATAAGGCAAAATAGACATATCCAATTCGGTTACCATTACTTTCATGCCTTCGTTGGCATAAGCCACAATCGCAGCTTCATAGTCATCCAGCGAAGGGCTGTCCATCATAAGGTGGCCTTGCATTCCAATTCCATCGATACGAATATTATCAGCTTTTAAGTCACGCACCATCTGAACAATAGCATCGCGTCTTCCAGGAAACCATTCGTTGTAATCGTTGTAATATAATTCCGCATCCGGGTCGGCTTCGTGCGCAAACTGAAACGCCAGCTTAATGAAATCGTCGCCTACAATTTGGTAAAACTTACTGTCTCTCATGCTGCCGTCTTCCATAAAGGCTTCATTCACAACATCCCATCCTTTTATTCGGCCTTTGTACCTGCCTGCTACCGTTAAAATATGGTTCTTCATGCGTTCAATCATAACATCGCGCGAAACATCGTTGCCCATGCTATCGGTAAAAAACCAGCCGGGAGCCTGCGAGTGCCAAATCAAGCAATGTCCGGTAATAAACATATCGTTTTGTTCGCCAAAATCCACAAACTGGTCGGCCAGCGAGAAATCAAATTCACCTTCGCGTCTTTGTAATTCTCCGCTCTTCATGCAATTTTCGGCTACAATAGCATTAAACTGTTCTTTAATCACTGCAACAGCAGCCGCATCCTTGCCGGTTATTTGCCCTTCATTCATCGCTGTTCCCATGTAAAACTTATCCTTAAACGCATCTTTTAAGGTAGAGGGCCTCTCAATTTTTGTGGTGTTGCACGAGTTAAAAATCATGGCAATCAGCACTAAAATAATCTGGAATTTCATTACTTGTTTCATGTTTTTATGTTTTGTTAATTTATCCTTATCGTCTGGCCATCAAATCCGTCTGTATCTGAATTTCTTTTTTCTTGTTGATTTCATAAAAAAAAAGCAAAGCTACGCCTAATAAGAAAGGAATAGCAGGATAAACACTTACCAACATTTTTGCTCCTAATGCCACACTCTCAGGTTGAATAAGTTCCTGCCCCGCGGCCACCGCATCTTTCGAAATATAACCGTAGAGGCCCAGCACCCACGTCACTAATGCACCACCAATGGCGAGTCCAGCTTTTAATCCCACCATCATTGCAGAGAAGATAATTGCTGTTGCCCGGCGATTGTTTAACCACTCCGAAAAATCTGCTACGTCGGCAATCATAGCCCACAGTATGGGTGTTGTGATTCCATAAAAAAACATGTGTACTATTTGTGCCCCAAACATCAAACGCACATCGGTTGGTTTGAAGAATATGAATGCGATAATAAAAAGTGTGGCAATGAACAAAGTTGTTCCAAACACATCTCGTTTCCCGAATTTATCCGCTAATTTGCTTGAAATGGCAATACCAACTATTGAGAATAAGATGCCTCCGGCATTAAACAGTCCAAATCCTGCAGAGGCCAGATCCGATTCAAAAAAGTTAAATCCAATACCGGAAAGGAAATTCAGAATGGGTTGAAGAAAATTTTGTAACGCAGCCTCATCAACATAGTTGTTAAAATAGTACACGTATGAACCGCCTTTCATCGCAAGCGTTACAAATATTAAAACCGTGAGCGTTAACATGATGATCCAGGGTTTATTGTTGAATAAATCACCTAAATCTTCTTTTAAACTGGATTTTTGATCCGGACTGGGAATAACGCGTTCACGCGTTGTAGCAAAAGTAATCAACAACAGAATCGTTCCAATAATAGCTACCCACAACATTACCGATTCAATTCCGGCCGCTTTGTCCCCATTCCCCGCATGCAAAATTATGGGAAGCATAAATACCTGGACAAAAAACTGCGCAAACATTACTGCCACAAAACGGTATGACGACAAGCTGTTTCGCTCAGCCATATCGCCGGTAATTACTCCGCTTAAAGCCGAATAGGGTAAATTATTTGCAGCATAAATTAGCAACAGCAAGGTGTATATTCCTGCAGCATAAATTAATTTTCCCTTATATGAAAAATCAGGGGTTGTAAAGGCCAGCAGGGCAACTACCCCAAAAGGTATGGCTGTAAATAAAATCCAAGGTCGAAACTTTCCCCATCTGGAATGGGTGCGGTCGGCAAGTGCACCAATAATTGGATTAAACAAAAACGCAGCTACCAAGCCAACCGATAACATGATAATGGAAGCATGTTCGTTTTGAAGGCCGTAAATATCGGTATAGAAAAATGCAAGAAAGGTAACTAACGTTTGAAATACAAGGTTGGCAGCGAGGTCTCCCAAACTGTACCCTATTTTTTCGAGTACAGAAATTTTCTGTGAAGTAGTGTTCATTGAATGGATTAGTTATTTGTTTTTTATTCTTCTGCTGTTAGATGAAGAGGTCAGAAAGCGTTCCTCATTTTTTAGTTAGAATTGGCAATATTTCGGTCATTCGAATTTTTACTATTAAATAGAAGTAATTTTTATCATCTACTGTAAGTTAATTATAGACTGACCAGCTATTTATGATTGTTAAAGCTCATTTCATTTTAGATTGGGTTTTTGGTTTACGTAAAAGTAATCATAAAAGAGTTATGCAATTTATAATTTCAGACATGCGTTTTCTAATTTCAGACATTTAAAGGTTCGATTTTAATCAAAAAACTGTTAAAAGTTGCGAAAAATGAGACCTATTTTGCGGAATGTTGCAAAACGCCGATTTATTCACTAAGAATTTGCTTAAATTCGTCTCAGGATCTATTGTTACAAATTAAAAAAGCACTTAAAATCAACGATTTAAGTGCTTCTGATTTGGAATGATGTCCAATTTAGTGACCCAGCTGGGGCT
>JACDJA010001386.1_pt1 | contig 20431 bp, 24 predicted proteins | sample 7449241 | NCBI WGS metagenome assembly JACDJA01 (sample SAMN14253289, study PRJNA609438) | sludge metagenome | isolation source: initial anaerobic sludge | collected 2018-12-20 | reverse complement strand
TTGGGGCGTGGAATTCACCGGGAAACGCCCGCTTCGGCGGCAGATGGAACACAGCAACATGGCCGCAACCCGCGCCAACACTGGCGTCTGCGGCAGATAAGGAAAAAGCCAGCGCAAGGCTGGCTTCTTCGAATTGGTGGCGGGAAGTTTACTACTGAACAACTCGCTATTGGGGCCAATGAGTAATGGAGAGCAACGCTGCGGGGGCTTGCGGGTCACTCACCATCCCACCGGGAAATCCCCCCTTACCGTTCGGGCGGACGCATCGTCACCCAGTTGCCGATAAAGCGAGTGCCAAGCGCGAACGCGATGGCCGGCATCGTGATCTGGAGAATGCTCCCGACCAGATTCGCGGCGTCACGTACCTCGTTCGCCATCATCTTGGCATCGACGAGCGTGTTGACCAGATCCTTGTTCGTGGCGACAACTGCCAGAGACCCGACGCCGAGCATCACCAGCGCCACCCCGCACAGCATATGGCCGAGTCGATATGGCTCAAACGACCGCGCGCCGAGCACGAGTGAGATTGTCCCGGCGGCGAAGATGCCGAAGAACCACTTGTGGACGGCGACGAAATCGGGCGACCAGATTGACAGTTCCATAGCGTGCTCCAATCACGTGAGCGAGTTAGGCAGATGGCCGGGCATCCAACCTACAACGACCTGCTCGGAGTCTTCGTCCCAGAAGAAATACATCCGCAAGAAGTAACGCTCGTCGCGCCCACCGCCTTTTTCCAGGTGCCACTCAAGCGTGCGCTTCTCCCCCTTATTCCCCCACGGAACCTCGTAGTCCGACGAAAACTTAGTGAATGTCGTTTCCCCACCGGAGCGCGATATCGGCTTGATGCCCAGTGCCTCACGTTGCCGTTCGAATGCTTCTTTCGCTTCGGTGGTTCCCGTAAGGCGCATATTTCTGTATTCGTTGGCGAGTAGCAGCAGGGCCTTATAGATCAGAGCGGGCTCGCTGTAGTTGCTGCGTTTGGCAGCATTGATAGCTCGCGGCAGCACATGCACGTATCCACTCAGATGCTTATCGCACCAAGCTTCGAGGTCATCGAACACGTCCGGGATGTCGGGCGCCTCTGCGGCCGTTCCACTTGCCTTGGCGCGTCGCAGGCTACTGATCGTCTGCTTCAGCCCAAAAATCTGCCCCTCAAGATCCTCGACTCGAATCTTGAGTTCGTCTCGCTCCTTCCCATATTCGTTACCAATATCAGTTGCCAGTTGTTTTTCGTCGCGAAGCGCCTCTACCTGTAGTCGCAGGGCAGCAACCTCGTCGGCCAGATTGCCAGCCTTCGATGCACGTTGGATGGCGTCCTCAATGGAACGGGAGCGCACGTCGAGGAACGACGCGAATCGTTCGCGATACTCCGGAGAGAGCTGGTAGGTCCAGCAACGCCTCTCCAGCCATCGTGTGAAGACGTCGACGCCCCCCTCATTGCCGTCGGGGGAAGGCCACTGCGCCATCCGATCCGGGAAGAAGAGTCCGTGTCGGGTACGATCCTCTTCCGTGGGACGCGCCTTGGGCCAATACAAGCGCGCGGCGCCGCCATACACGGACCACAGGTCGCCAACCTGTTCTTGCCATTCGTATCCCATGGCAAACGAGAGCCGAACAACGTGGGCTACAAAACGAAGTTTTTTTGCCAGCGCATCGCAATCGATGAGGAACTGATCCGTTTCGCCGAACCACCGCCGTGGAAGTTCGCTCACCACAAGCACAGGCAGGCTCCGCTCCGGATTGAACACCAAGGCGTGCAGGGCATCTACTTCCGGGCTGCTTGTCACGCTGAATACGGTTCCATCGAGCAATCGTCCAGCATCACGCAAGCCCATCTGATCCGTGATATCTCGGACGACTCCTGGCTTGGAGAACTGAATCGGCGCATCCACGCCCGGCAAGGAGCTTGCGCTCATCCGGTATCCGAATATGGCCTTGTCGCCGACGAGTGCCACGTTGGTCTCGACGGTCCATGTTCGGCCTGGCACATTGTCATCCGGATGCTGGAATCTCGCGGCCCAGATGTCAGCATTCTCCAATTCGAGCCTGACCGCCTGGAGTACCAGGCCGCCTTCCTCGACAGCAAATTCGGGCACTGCCTGGGATGTTGACGGCAAGAGCGCGCCGAGTCTGCGGTGATTCCGAATCCAGTCGAGAACAATTTGCCTGGCTGCAGCATAGCGCGCTGCCGCATCTCCATTTCCGGCCAGTTCGCACACCAGCTGGCCCACTTGCATCGTTCTCGGTCTGGCGCTCACAGCGCCCGCGACCGGCTCTCTGGCAACTACGCTCGCAACATCAGCCATACATCCCTCCCGAATCAAAGAAGTGCTGCTTCTAACCGCTGCTTCCGTTTCTCCCAATCCGGCATCACCCGCCCAAGCAACTTGAAAAAACTGGCGTCGTGATCCCGGTGCCGCAGGTGGCATAGCTCGTGGGTCACGACATATTCGATGCAGGCGCGCGGTGCTCGAACAAGATTGGCATTCAGCGTCATGCTGCCGGCCTGCGAGAGGCTGCCCCATCGTGACTGCATGGCCCGGACTATCAGGTGTGGTCGCTGGTGGCCTTTGAATCGAGGCAGGTATTGCTCCAGCACCTCGATGAATACTTGTCGGGCGTGGTCAAGATACCAGCGGTGCAACATCGCTTTGACGCGCTCAGGATCGGGAATGCCAGGCATCGTCACAGATAACTGGCCGCGCGTCAGCCGTACCGACGCCGTCTCGCCAACGCCGACTTTCAACCGATACTGCCGCCCCAGGTAAAGATGTGTCTCACCGCTGACGTATTGCCTTTTTGGCGTACGTGGGCTGTAGCGCTGGAAATCGGCAATCTGCCGACTGATCCAAGGAGCACGCTTGCGTACCCGGTCTGCAATCACCTCTTCCGCACAGCCCACCGGCGCCCGGATCACGACGCGCTGATCGGGGTGCACCTCGATACCCAACGTCTGCCGGGAGGGCAGGAAGCGCACCTCGTAGCGGATGGTCTCGCGGCCATATTCGATCATGCCGACCACGGTTTTCATCCCACCATCCGGTGACGCGCCAAGTGCATCGTCTTCTCGATGATCTCGTCCATCTCTGCAGTGGTCAGGTCGATACCCTGCCGCCCCTTCACTTCGTCATAGAGGTAGTCGTCGATTTCATTCATCGTCCGCCGCTGGGCATCGAGATCGTCCCAGTAACCCACCTTACGGTTGCTCAGGAATACACCCCACACGGATTTGGCTGTCTCGGCAGCAATTTGCCTGGCCTGCGCCGCATCGGTAACGTGAGCCGCAACAAACGGTTGCAGCAAGCCATAGACCGCAGCCGCGTCCTCGTCGCCGGCAATCGCCGCCGGCAGATCATCGGATTTCCGCTGCACCACCGAGTCCTTGATGTCGGTGACGCGCTGCAGGTATTCCAGGTCGGTGATGCGCTTGGCCCGGTAGTCGTCGATGGCCTGCTGGATCAGCTTGGAAAACTTCTCGTAGAAGGCCGGGTCTTGCGCCAGCCGTTCGGAAATCGCCCGCTTCGTTGCGTGGGCGATCATGTCCGCCTTGGCGCCCGCGCCCTTGCCAGCCCCTTGCTCCTCGACAACCTTCTGGAAGGCCTGTTCGTCGAAGATGTTCACCGGGGCATTGAGACGCACCACTTCGCTGGCCGTGATGTGGGTGTCGAGCAATTTCTTGATCTTGGGCTCGAAGTCGCGATAGTCGATTGATTCCGAGTAGCGCAGCTTCACCGCCGCCTTGAGATTCACGAAGCGCTTGAGATCGTTCTTGTAGGACTGAATGCGTTGCGCCGGCGTCAGCTCGACGAACTGCTCGCTCGACATGGCGACGGCGAGGGTCTTGGCGAATGTCGACAGGCGGTCGTAGAAATCGCCCCGCAGCTTTTCATCGGCAAGCAGCGCCTCGAACGCTTCCTCGTCCTGCCGATTCTTGACGGTCTTGAAGATGTCCCACAGGTCGGCATGCCGCTGCGGCAGTTGCTTGATTTCCTCGTGAATCGAACTCAGCGCACCGTGCAGATCCGACTCGTCGTAACCATCCAGAGCGCTATAGGTGGTCAGCGCCTCATCCAGTTCGCCGAGCACGCCGACGTAGTCGATGATGAAGCCGAATTCCTTGGCCTTGGCGCCCGTGTCATCCTCATACAGACGATTCACGCGGGCGATGGCCTGGAGCAGGGTGTGATCCTTGAGGCGCCGGGTCAGATACAGCACCGTGTTGCGCGGGGCATCAAAGCCGGTCAACAGCTTGTCGACCACGATCAGGATTTCCGGTTCATCGCCAAACTTGAAGGCATTGACGATCTGTTTGTTGTATTCCTCCTCGGAACCGTAGCGCTTCATCATGCGATGCCAGAAGGCCACCACCTCGTCGGTCGATTCCTCGGCATCAACCTCATCGAAGCCCTCGCGCTCATCCGGCGGCGAGATGATGACCTCGCTGCTGACTTCGCCCAGTTCGTCGAGAAACGCCTTGTAGCGCAACGCCGACGCCTTGTTGGGCGCGACCAGTTGCGCCTTGAAACCGGTGCCCTGCCAGTTCTGCTTGTAGTGCTCGTTGATGTCGAAGGCCCGCATGTAAATGACCTGCTCGGCCTTGTTGAGCATTTCGGCGCGGGCATACTTCTTCTTCAGATCGGCCTTCTGCTGATCAGTCAAACCCTTGGTGTGCCGCTCGAACCAGACGTCAATGGCACTCTGATTCTGCTCCAACTCCACCATGCGCCCTTCGTAGAGCAGGGGCACAATGGCGCCGTCGGCAACGGCCTGGTCGATGGCATAGGTATGGATGATCCCTCCGAACTTCGACACATCGCTCTTCTCGCGGGTAAGCAGCGGCGTGCCGGTGAAGCCGATGTAGCAGGCGCGCGAGAACATCTGCCGCATCCGCGCCGAATAGCCGCCCAACTGGGTGCGCTGGGTTTCATCCACCAGCACGAAGATATCGGGCGAGTCGTCGGTGAATTTCTTGAAATTGAGTGCCTTGTCGAACTTGTGCACCAGCGTGGTGACGATGTGCGCCTTGTGGTCGGCCACCAGTTCCACGAGGTGCCGACCACTCTCCGCACGGTCAGGCGAGAGGCCGCAGGCGGCAAAGGTGTTGCCGAGTTGCTTGTCCAGATCCACGCGGTCGGTCACCAGCACGATGCGCGGATTCTTGATCTCCGGGTCCAGCGCCAGAGCGCGGGCCAACATCACCATCGTCAGCGACTTGCCGGAACCCTGGGTGTGCCAGACGATGCCGCCCCGCCGTTTTCCGGTTTCGTCGATTTGTTTCACCCGGGCGTCAATCTCCCGGATGGCGAAGAACTGCTGGTAGCGCGCGATCTTGCGCACGCCGCCATCGAACACCGTGTATTGCCAGGCCAGATCAAGCAGCCGCTCGGGGCAGCACAACGCATAAAGCGCCCGATCCTGTTCCGTCACCTGTCTGCCAACCACATAGGGCGCCGGGTCCTCCCGTACCCCCAATTCCTGGAAGGCGATGTCGAACAACGACGCCTTCACGCGCTCCGGCAGCGGTTTCTCCAGCAAGGGCTGGAGCACTGCATCGGAAACCTCTTCCTTCCACTTCGACCAGAACTTGGCCGGCGTGCCGGTGGTGGCATAGCGGGCGTCGTTCTTGTTCACGCCCAGCACCATCTGCGTGTAGGTGAACAGGCGCGGAATGTACTCGTCGCGCTGGTTGCGGATCATCTGCGAGATGGCCTGCTCGACTTCCACCTTCGGCGATTTGCACTCGATCACCGCGAAGGGGATGCCATTCACGAACAGGACGATGTCGGGCCGCGCCGTGTCGTAGCTGCGCGTGCGCTCGACGGAAAATTCGGCGGTGACGTGATAGACGTTGTTGGCTGGGTTGCGCCAGTCCACATAGTTGAGCGTGAAGCTCTTCACGTCGCCTTCGATGGACTGCTCCAGCGCCACGCCCAGAGTCAGCAGGTCGTAGACCGCCTCGTTGGTTTTCAGCAGGCCGTCGTACTTCACGTTCTTCAGCCTCTGGATGGCGCTCTGGATGTTCTCTTCCGAAAACAGCCAGGTCGCGCCCTTGTGCTGGATGCGGTTCTGCGCCTTCAACTGCCCGCGCAGAATTTCCTCCAGCAGCACGTTGCCGGCCTTGCCGCCGCGCGCAGCCAGCGCCTCGGCGGGCGTCAGATACTCGAAGCCGAGATTGACCAGCACTTGGAGTGCCGGAATCTGCGACAGGTAGGTTTCGTCGAAGTGGAAGGCATCCATCACGCGGCCTCCGCTTTCGGCACCTTCACCCGCCACTGGCCGGTGAGGAGTTTTTGCATCAGGCCCCGCTTTTGGGTTTGGAATGCAAGAAGGCGCTTCCTCTCCACCTCAATTTCATTACGGGACGAATCAAGAATGCAGGCAATCTGATCCTGCTGTTGCCGAGGTGGAAAATCGATTTCAGCCTGTGCAATGGCAGAAAAGCGTAGCGCCTTTCGAGTGCCCCCCTGGGACTCCCGGTTTAGCACATCGGCGAAGTACGAAGAGTTCAGGAAGTGCGCCAAGAATTCCGGGCTGCAGTCTGTCGCGTAGAAAACACCATATGCAGGACTGATTACTCCCGCATCAAAGCGAGTAAGTCGGTTAAACACAAAACGTCCGTCATCGCTCATCGAACGGAAGGTGAAATCTCCGCAGCGCATCACTTTGTAGCCAGTGTTGTCTTCGCTAGTGACCTGCTTAGAGAAATATTCGGATTGGAGAAACAGGCCGCGCCTCGACGAAGTGAGCACAGGGTATTGATCGTGCTGGTCCGTCTTTTCGCTGCGTTCTTTGACAATGTTGCCAAACTCTATCGTCTCCCAGTGATGCCGAGCCTTTTGATTGGTAACGAGCGTCTGCATTAATGCGGCATATCTCTGCTCCTTAACCGCGATCAGCCGCTCAGCCGCCTCGATGACAGAATCCCAGCACAACAAAACATCTGCGACTCGCCCCTGCTCTTCAATCGGAAGCAAGGTAATGCGGAAGCGCTCTAGCTCTCCTGAGTTTAGATTCCCTTTGCCGCCACCCGCCATCAATCGCTCGACTTCGGAGCGACCAAAATCCGAGTTGACGAATTGCGCCAGAAAATGAGGGTGAAGTTGTTCTTTATCGGGACGAGCCAGCAGTGTTGTGAAGCTTTGCGAGCCGTCGAAAGTCTTCGGTACAACGCAGGCATCGCCGATATTTGCACCCGTTCGAACGATTACTACATCGTCCTCCCGCACAGTCTTATTCCTCTGTGTTGCAGCAAATTCAGGATCAAGGTGGACGACCGATGAGTCATCGAATCTATTGGGACGAATGTTCTGATTTCGAATCAGCTTTACACCGGATTCAGTCATGAACGGTGTAACCGCCATCGCGAGACCAACTCCAATCTTGGTACAGACCTGACCGAGCTCGACGGTATTCAGTGGCGCCGTCACTTCTTTTTCCCCAGCTTCTTCTTACTGGCTTCCAGTTGTTTGACGCTGGCCTCCGGAGTTGGCAGGGCTTCCGGCATCGTGCCGCCCAAGTCGGCGATGGTCTGGCGGACTTTCTTGCCCACTTCGTAGTGGGTCTGATTGGCGCGCTGCTTGCCGCTGACCTTGTCCCGTCGCAGTTTTTCTTCCGTTTGCGTAGCGCGGAACAGGTTGGCAGCCAGTTCGGTGCTGCCCATGTGGTCGAGAATCTTCTGGCTCTTCTTCAGCCCCTTGAGCGCATGGATATCCTTGGCCCCGCGACCGCCGTACAGGCCCTTGTAACCGTGATCCTGAAAAATGGCGTAGTCGAGCGGCGTTTCGACGCCGGCTTCCTTGGCTGCGGCGGCGAGGTATTTGTTGTGCTCGGCCAGCTCGTTGCGGATCGCCACGCGCTTCTCGTCTTCCGTCAGCTTGGCGAATGCCTCGTTGTCGCGCAGTTCCTGACGGCGGGTCTGCATCGCGAAATACGTCTGGCCATTGGCGATGACGGGCTTCGACGGGTCGCCGTTCTGGACGATCAGATAGCAGGCGTACCGTGAAAGGAGGTAGTCCTCGATCTCGCGCTTGGCACCCGAGCCGATATCGACCATTTTCGCCGTCTGGGAAAAATGGTCTTCGACCCCGTGGCCGGATTGACGGCAGGCTTCCATCGCCTTCTCGATGACGCGCTTGAACTTGTCCCAAGCGGCGTATTCGAGCAAGGGCTGTAAATCGCGCGCACTCCAGTATTCATCGCCCTGTGCGTCGAACTGCCGGATGCTTTCGAAGGTCTGGTGATGCTGTTCGACGATACGCTTGTTTGTCATAGCCCCAACTCCTTCAGATAGTGCTTCATCTTGACCCGCACTTCGGCTAGTTCGCCTTCCAGCCGCTCGATTTCCTGTTCCACGGCGGCGACGTCGATTTCCTGCTCTTCCTCGAAGGTGTCGACGTAGCGGGGAATGTTGAGGTTGAAGTCGTTCTCGGCGATTTCGGCCAGTGTGGCCACGTAGGCATACTTGTCGACGGCTTGGCGCGCCTGGAAGGTGCCGAGAATCCTGGCCATGTGCGCTTCGAGCAGGGCATTCTGGTTCTTGCCGGATTGGTATTCGCGGCTGGCGTCGATGAACAGCACGTCCTTGCAGGCTTCGCGGGCACCGCCCTTTTCCCGCGCCCGGTCGAAAACCAGGATGGCGACCGGAATCGAGGTGGTGGGGAAGAGGTTGCCGGGCAGGCCGATGACGGCATCGAGCAGGTTTTCCTCGATCAAGGCACGGCGGATGCGGCCCTCGGCGCCGCCCCGGAACAGCACGCCGTGGGGTACGACGACGGCGACGCGCCCTTCCTGCGGCAGGGCAACCTCGATCATATGGGAGATGAAGGCGTAATCGCCCTTGGACTTGGGCGGCATGCCGCGCCAGAAGCGGCTGTAGCGGTCGGCTTCGACTTCCTTGCCGCCCCATTTGTCGAGGCTGAACGGCGGGTTGGCGACGACGACGTTGAAGCGCATCAGGCGGTCGTTCTCGACCAGCGCCGGGCTGTTGAGGGTGTCGCCCCATTCGATGCGGGCAGAGTCCTTGCCATGCAGGAACATGTTCATGCGCGCCAGCGCCCAGGTACTGCCATTCACCTCCTGGCCAAACAGGGCGAAGTCACGGCTGCCGGCCTGCTCCACCAACGCGGCGGCCTCGATCAACAGACCGCCGGAACCGCAGGTCGGATCGCAGATACGGTCGCCGGATTTCGGCGCGGCTAGTTGCGCCAACAGACGGGAAACCTGCTTCGGCGTGTAGAACTCACCGGCCTTCTTGCCGGCATCGGAAGCGAAGCGCTCGATCAGGTAGATATAGGTATTGCCGATCACGTCCTCGGAGACGCGGGACGGGCGCAGGTCGAGCTTGGCGAAGTCATTGAGCAGGTTTTCCAGGCGGCGATTGCGATCCTTGGTCTTGCCGAGGTTGGCTTCCGAATTGAAATCGATGTTGCGGAACACACCTTCGAGCTTGGCCTTGTTGGCCTCCTCTATGTGGTCGAGCACGATGTTGATCAATTCGCCGAGATTGGCTTCCTTGCGGCGGTCGTAAATGGCATTGAAGTCGGCGAGGAACCGCTCAGTCACTTTGCCGTCCTCGTCCTTGAATTCGACATAGGGCAGAAGGAAGCGCTCGCGCTCCAGCTTGCGGCGGATACGTTCCTCATTGTCGCCATACTCGCGCTGGTATTCGGCGTAATGGTCGGCCCACAGGTCGCTGATGTACTTGAGGAACAGCATCACCAGGATGTAGTCCTTGTACTGGGCCGGATCGACAACGCCCCGGAAGGTATCGCAGGCAGCCCAGGCGGTGCTGTTGACGTCTTGTTGTGTGATCTGGTCGGTCATCATGTTTTCCTTGATCTTATTGGTGCCCGGGGCCGAAGCCCCGGGTGGGTGTTACCGATCGCCGCAGGGCGGATTGAAGCTGGCGCGAAGTTCGCGCTCGATCAGCATCCGCTGCTGTTCCGGCACGTAAAGCACCGCTGCTGCCAACTCCCGATGCCCACGACGCTGCCAGCAGGGCTGGCGGTCATGATTGTCGAGGCGTTCCCGCACACTTTCCGATTCGCCGACATCGACCACGGACCACTGCGTTCCGCCGGTCTTGCCGAGAATCACATACACACCAGACTTGGCATGGATAGCGCCGGTGTTACCGTGCGGCCCATCAAAGTTGTGTTTGCCGATCTGAATTGCCATAATGAGCTTCCTTTCGTAGGTAGTGCCGCTGCTTATGAAACCGGCGGCAGAGGTGTCTCACCACCCCTGCCGCCAACCCTCCCAGCTCTCACCGGGAATTCTTTGCGTACCGCATCAAAACCCCCTCGGCCAGTCGTTTCCTCTGCGCGGCGATGTCCGCCATTAGCGCCTGCTCGCGCTGCGCGAGTACCGCGACATCCACAATCCTGCGTTGCCGGGCCATGCTCGGCAGCGGAACATCCAAATCCTGTAGTGCGTCCTTGCTGATCATCCGTACGGAGGTGCCCTCGGCCAACGCCGCTAGGCTCGCCTGTGTTGCCGGCAGGTTGATGAACCAGTGCAGATAGGCAGGCAAAACATTGCGTGGCCGGATCAACAGCATCGGAGCGGCCAGAACCGCTTCGCCGATGTCGGCCGCAACCAGCGCAACGGAATTGCTACGCCCGCGCGAGCGAAAAACCAAATCCCCTTCGCGAATCAGGTGATGGCCTTTGCCTTCGGGGAGCGATACCTTGATAGCGTCCTCGGCATGCAGGAGATTGGCGTCGTCGATGTCCTTCATCTGAACCACAACAACATCGCCCTCCGCGTCGTGCTCGAGGCGCGACCGGAAGGGATATCCCATGCGAACATCTGCGATTTCAGCAAGTCTCATTTTGCAAAAACTCGATTACAACGATCATGATGATTGGCATCATAGAAGCGACGATTATGTTTGTCAACTTGTCGTAATCGTGTTTTTGCATATTAACAAGTCCTGATGGTGGCGAATTCCTTGATCGGCTTGCCCGTATGCCGATTTATTCTATTAATTTCAGTCAATTAGCTTTTGTTCCTGATCAAACAGCGCGTTCATGGTGGCGTCGTCAATCACATCACGGAGCCCACGATGAACGCCAAGCAAACCGCCCTCGACGCCCACCTCGCCCGCACCGCTGCCATCCACGCCAAGCTGGAGCAACTGCAGCAACTCGCCGATGACCACTTCGGTCATGACCCCGAGGCCATCCATTGGGGCCACGTCGGCGATATCAGGAGGGTGGAAGCCGGGCTGGACGAATTGCTGGCGATCTTCGGCGGCGAGGGTGAGTGACGACGCCCATCAACCACCGGAGATCGTCATGACTACCCAAGCCAAACTTACCGACACCCAAACCGCCATCCTCAAGGCTGCCGCGAGCCGACCGGACGGCAATATCGAACCTCTGCCATCCACCTTGCGCGGTGGCGCCCGCGCCAAAGTGATCGAGGGCCTCGTTGCCCGAGAGCTCATCGCAGAATCCGAAGGCAACCACCTGCTCACGGATGCCGGCTACGCCGCCGTCGGAAAACACCGGCCCGCCCCGAAGGATGTCCAGAAAGCGGACGCCTCCGATGACCTCCAGAAATTGGAGGCCACCCCGCCCACCATTCGCCCCGGCACCAAGCTGGCCGCAATCATCGACGCGATGCACCACCCCGGCGGTGCGACCATCGCCCAGATGATGGCCGGTACCGGCTGGCAAGCGCACACCATCCGGGGCGCGATCTCCGGCATGGTCAGGAAGCGCCTCGGTTACCAAGTCGTCACCGAGAAGATGGTGGATGGGCAGCGGGCCTACCGTATCGCGTGACTGCAAACCACCCAAGGGTCTGCGCTTACCGCAGGCCCTTTTCTTCGGCCTAATGGCACGGTGGCCGTTTTGCCGATTTTCGGCATCGAAATTGGACGAAAGCCGCGCCAGTACTGGCTTAACAAGGGGTGACCGTTTTTCGGCTCCAAGGGAGTGAATTCAATTCCCCCCCTTTGCCATCGGGCGTTGCGTACCCTTGCAGATCAAGTCCTGGCAAGGGGTTGGCGCCTTTCCCTGGCGACGGCACGCACAGAATGCGTACCCTTTCCTGCTCGCCTCGATCACCGTTCAGGCCAACCGGAGCCAGAAAATCCTTCGCAACCCGCGCCAGCAGTGCGCTTTCATGGATCACCGTTTTTCTCCTGTCGGCAATCCTGCGGCCGGGGTGCAAACCGCAAACCCTGCAAACCTCGGTTTGCACCCTGACGCTATCGAAGCGCCGCGCTGTCGCCCCCCGCATTGGAATATCGCCAGGAAGGACCCCTTTTGCCTGGGCATCCCCTTTCCCGCCGACCATAACAATAGAGGCTGACCGTCACCATCATCACAATCATCACCGGCGTGATGGTCGTGACAGTCGTGACGATGGCTTCCTATTGTTTGCGTCGGCTTGGAGGAGATATCCATCCCCCGGTAGACTGATCGCATTCCAAGAACAACAGCGAGACGACCCATGCCTGCTCCGACCTCTGCCAATTGCCTGCGCTACTGGGACCTGGCCGACCATATCCAGCTCAACGACGCCATCGCACTCTGGTGCGGCGTGGAGCCTGCCGAGCTGGCCAAGCTGAATTTCGAGACCCAATGCATGAATGCCAAGCGCGCCGCACTGGTCACCGCCTTGCGCGATGGGCGGCTGGAATACGAAGACCTGGGCATCGTCACCAGCCAGGGCAAAGTGTTCAAGGGCGCCCCCGTCGACGAACTACTTGAGAAGGATCGCCTCGTCATCAACAAGGCCAGCCTGCGCCGGTGGTTCGAGCAGATGCCCTTCGACGACCGGCCACCTTTTCTGTTTGACGAAGCGCGGCAAGCAGTCATGCCCGACGGCAGCGACGTTGCCGAGATGAACAGCCTCAAGGCCATCGCACTGATGGCCAACCTACTTGCGAACGCTTCTACCAAGTTTCGTGCTGGCGAACGTCCGAACGCCGAAGCCATTGGGCGGGCGGTGAATGAGGCCGCACAGATGCTCATGCCGGGCGACACCCGTGGCTTGCAGGCCTTCAACAAGAAGGTCGGCGAAGCCCTGAAGCTCTACGGACCGGAGATCAGCATCCACCGCAGTCGCTGAACGAAATCCTGAAGTTCAGGAAATCTTCCTGAACTTCCTGTTCGCCCAATACGGGGCGAACGACCATGTCGGCATTCCAAATGAACCGGAAGGAATGCCGAAATGCCCAAACGGGTCCAAAGACCACAACGCGCAAGCATCGCTGACCTGCGCGCCGAATTCTGGCGCGCCCCCGACGAATCCCTGCTGGACCGCAAGACCACCGCCGCGGGCATGGGCTACACCGTGGGCTGGCTGGAATTCGTCGCCACCAACGGCGGCGGCCCGGTGCTCACCAAAATCGGCCGCAGTGTTCGCTATCGGAAATCCGATGTCCTCGCCTGGCTGGAAGCCAATAGCCGGCGCATTCGCAGCACCGCCGAACTGGGTGATGTGGCGAGATGACGGCCGGCACCACCCTTTCTCCGGCCCAGTCAGTAGACAGCGACCGTCACGATCATCACCACCGTCACATCGGTGACGTTCGTGATGGTGGTGACGATGGCGCTCTATTGTTGACGTCGGCAGGAGAGGGGATGCCGGGTGGCGACGTGACCGTCACCGGCGACCCCATCGCCATCATCGAAACCGCCATCGAGCGTCTGCGTGATGACGTCGGTGCCATCGTCGAACCCGCCGTGGTCGCCGCCTTCTCCATCCTGCGCGCCACCGACCTGCCCAACTACCTGCGCCTGCGGCATCAGGCCAAGCTGACAAATCCGGCCTGCTCGGTCACTGAACTCGACAAGGCCGTGCAGCAATCGCTGCCGGGTGGCGGCGACGATCCATCGGCCCTCGACGAACTGGTGGCGCTGGCTCGCAATCAATGCCAACTCAAGCACGATGCCGACCGCAACGCCGTCGCCGTCATCCCCATGCCAAGCCGACAGGAAGTCTGGCGCGTCTATTCCACCGGCTACGAGGAATGGCTTCGAAGTGCCTACTGGCGGGCCAAGGAAACCGGTGTTCCCGAAACCACCATGAAGTCGGCGCTGGCAACCATTGCCGCCGCCGGCATCAACGATGGCGCGCAGATCGACCTCCACGTCCGCGCCGCCAAGGACGAGGCGGGCTACCTGATCGATCTTTGCGACGAGCAGTGGCGGGCGGTTCTGGTCACGCCGACCGGCTGGCAGGTGCTCGACCACTCGCCGGCGTACTTCACCCGCACGCAATCGATGCGCCCGCTGCCGGAACCGCAGCGCCGCGGCGACATCGGCCTGCTTTGGCAGCACACCAACATTCCGGGCAACCGCCGCGTGATGGTACTGACGTGGCTGCTTGACAGTTTCAGGCCCGACACACCATTCCCGGTGCTGGAACTCGTGGGCGAGCAGGGCTCAGCGAAGTCCACCACCCAAGCCGTGCTGCGCAGTCTGGTCGATCCCAACAAGGTGATGCTGCGCGGCCGACCAAAGACCGTCGAGGACATCTTCGTCGCCGCTGCCAACAACTGGCTGGTCAGCTACGAGAACCTTTCCGGCCTCACCGCCGAGCAGCAGGATGCCTTCTGCACCTTGAGCACGGGCGGCGGCTTCGCCTCGCGCCAGCTCTACACCAATGGCGAAGAGCACATCATGGAAACCAAGCGGCCCGTGGTGCTGAACGGCATCGCTGTGGTCGCCACCCGCCCCGACCTGATCGACCGGGTAATCCACGTCGACATGCCGACGATCCCGCCCGAGGCCCGTAGGGATGAAGCCGATACCTCGGCGGCTTGGGAACGGGATCGGCCTCTGGTTTTCGGCGCACTGCTCGATCTTTTCGCCGATGCCCTGTGCATCCTGCCATCGGTGAAGCTCACTCACAAGCAGCGCATGGCCGACTTCGAACGCTTCGGCGAGGCCGTCGCCCGCGCCCTCGGTTTCGAGTCCGGTGAATTTCAGCGCCAGTACGCGGAACTGGTGCGCGCCGGCATCGACCGCGCCCTGGAGAGCAACGCCGTTGCTCAGGTACTCGACAAGTATTTCGAGGAGCGCATCTCGCCGTGGAACTGGCAAGGCACCGCCGGCCAGCTCTACGACCTGCTCAACAACCAGATCATCCCGGATCGCAGCACCTGGCCGAAATCCCCCAAGGGACTGGCCGATCAACTGCGCCGCATCGCCCCGGCCTACCGCGCCAAGGGCATCGAGATCAGCCATCTCGGCCACAGCCGGGAAGGTGCGCTGTGGCGCATCGCACAGATCCGACCCCATTCAACCGCCACGCCGCCCGGCGTCGAGGGTGGCATTCGTTATGGAGCACACCGTGAATAAGCCCCCTTCCATTTCCAAAAACCTGCATCCGGTCTGGCAGCGCCATTTCGGCATTCAGGCCATCGAGCCTACCAAGCCCGAGCGTAAGCCGCGCGACGCTGGTGAGGCACTGATTCAGGCCGCGCAGAAATTGGCCGCCGCCCACCACAAAACCCGATAGGAGAACACCCGATGAAACTGAATCCGTTCAACAAGAAATCCGTCGGCTACTTAGACAAGATCAAGGCCGACCACGACCAACTGAGCCGGCAACTGGCCGCCGTCAAGAAGGAACTGATCGAGGCCGAAGAACAGCACGCCCGGGAACGCGAGAAGCAGACGCGGCTGCGTGATGCCGGCGGTTCGATGTCCATGAACGTGCCCCCGGCGGCCAGCGCGCACTGGCCTGTGCTCACTGCGGCACACCAGCGTGTGGATCATCTCAAGTCGCAGGTATCCAACCTCGAAGGTCAGATGCGTCCACTCCAGCGCGTGCTCGATGCCCCGGAGGCATTTGTCCAGGCACGCAAAACGCTGGATGAGTTGATCGCGCAGAGCAAGGCATCCACCGCCAATGTCGAGACGACCGATAGCCAGATCGCCAAGCTCAACAAGCGGATTGCCGATCTCGAGGCCCGGATCGCCGCAGAAACGAAGTCGGCATCCCAAACGCTGCTGGAGGGCGAGGGCGAATTTGTCGTTCCCGAGTCCCTGACCAAGCTTGAAATGGAGCTGCGGATCGCGCGCTCTTCACTGGCCGATCTGCAGGGCAAGCGCGACACGGCCAGTTCCAAGTTGGGTGACCTGCCGGCAGCCATTCGCGAGGCCGAACGCACCTTCATTCACTGCCGGGCCGATGTCGCCGAGATCGAACTCTACGAGCAGTTGATGCCGGTGATGAGTGCAGTGGCACGGGCTTCGGCCGCCCGGCGCGAAACCAGCTACCGCCACGACGAATCCCGGTTCGAGATCGAGATTCCGCGCGAGTTGGTGGAGATCGCACAAGCGGCGCTGGCCGAGGAGGTTCCTGCCACCTGATCGTGACGGATGGCAGCGAGTCTCGGCATAGCCGCCATCCGTTCTGACGCAGCTATTTCGGGATGCGTCAGTTCCAGCCGCCATGCCGAGTAATGCCCGCCGGCGCTGACTGCGAAAGGCATCGCGGAAAGCCGGCACCCAAAACCTTCAGGAGAGATCGATGGAAATTAAATCCACCCAATTCGACATGACCAATCCGTTCGCGCCACTGCAGCAGCGAGTGCATCTGGTCGAGACCGTTCTGCGGCAGATGCCGGCCGCGCAACGGGAACAACTACTGACTGAGATGCAGCCACCCATGCCAATGCACCGGCCTTCGCCGGTGATTGAGCCTGCCGTGACGATGGTATCGGTCAAGGTCGAGGAATGGGATGGCGGGCCAGTCGTACAGCAACGCTACCCCACCGCTGTCCTTCGACCGCGTCGCATTGTCGGCACCATCCCGTGGCAGTGGCGCTGGATCGTTGCCGGCATCCGCCTGACCCGAATCATGCGCAAGTCGGCCAAGCAGCAGATGAAACAGTTCAACAAGCTGCAGCGCCAGATGATTCGACGGGTCCTTCCTCGCCGCAATGCCATGCGGGGGGCGCGAGCCCGCTGATCCGCTACCGACAGACCGCGAAATGAGGTTACCACCCAGGTTACCAGTTACCACCCCCGGCACTGTCCGGGGGTTACCACCCTTCAAGGAGATGAAATGAACACCACGATCAACAGCAGTGCCGCCTCAATCCCTGTCCAGCCCCTGGCCCACTACAACCCCGAGGTCGAGCAGCGCGTGCAGCAGTGGCTCGCCAGTGGGCAGTTGCTGGCTTGGATTCCCATCCTCAGCCAGGAGAACTTCCCTGACACGCCACCCGAAATTTTGCGGTTTGCCGATCGCTATCAGGAGGCGATGCGCTGGCCCATCCACCGTCCGGAAGACTTGCTGGCATTGCCCGATGGCATCACCGGCTGGTTGCTGCCGGCCGACGCAGAAGACACCGACGTGGCGTGCGGCGTATGGAACGGCGAGGTCTACATCCTGGGCGTGAGGGACAAGCGGACGGGGCGCCAGCAGACCTTGCTGGGTGAGCGCGTCGATGTGGCGACTGGTCAGGCCGATGACCCCGAACCGAGCACGGTTTGACTTGGCTTCTGGTCGCCGCAGCGCGTTCATACAACTCCCTCAACCACTGGAGTTTGCAATGAGCTCAAGCACCCAAACCCTGCGTGTGCAGGTCACAGACACCAACCAGCGCCCGCGTGGCGTGATGACCATCGCGGCCGATTTCGATCACCTCGGGCCGTATCGCGTGGAGCACGAGGGCCGCACCTACTGGTTCACTGGCAAATCCGGCACTCACCTTGCCAGTGGCGTCGCAACCCGCGAAATGGCCACCGCTGACGATGCCCGCCTGTGGATTACGCTCGGCGGTACCGCCGTGTGGGAGGACTGAGGATGGCAGTCAATCCAAAATCCTCGGTGGCCGCCCAGTTGGCGGCACTGCCCACGATGCCGATGAAGGACTTGTGGGCGCTGTGGGATGCCCACTTTCCTCGCCGGCCCGGCACGTGGAACCGCGATTACGTGGCCTCCCGCATTGCCTACAAGATTCAGGAGTCCTCCCACGGCGGCGTCGATCCAGACATCCGCCGTCGGCTGGTGCGCCTCGGCGAATCCCAATCGGCGTTCGGCAAGCGCCGGTCGGAAGTGCATCTGATGCCGGGCACGGTTCTGCTGCGCGAGTACGAATCCAACGAGTACCGCGTCACGGTCACGCCGGAGGGTTTCTACGATCTCAATGGCAAGGTGTTCAAGAGCCTGTCGGCGGTGGCGCGGCACATCACCGGCGTCAATTGGTCGGGGCCGGCGTTCTTCGGCGTCAAACAGAATGGAGGCAAGAAATGAAGACGCCCGTCACACGCAAACGCTGCGCGGTGTATTGCCGTGTGTCTACCGACGAGCGGCTCGACCAGTCGTTCAATTCCATCGATGCTCAGCGGGAAGCCGGGCAGGCATTCATTGCCAGCCAGCGTACCGAAGGCTGGATCCCGGTGGTCGACGACTATGACGATGGCGGATTCTCCGGTGGCAATATGGATCGGCCTGCACTGAAGCGTCTGCTCTCCGACATCGATGCCGGGAAGGTCGACATCGTGGTGGTGTACAAGATAGACCGCCTCACCCGGAACCTGGCCGACTTTGCCAAGATGGTGGAGTTGTTCGACCAGCGCGGCGTCAGCTTCAGCGCCGTCACGCAGCAGATCAACTCGGCGACGTCGATGGGCCGGTTGATGCTGAACATCCTGCTTTCCTTCGCACAGTTCGAACGTGAGGTGACCGGCGAACGGATCAGAGACAAGATCGCGGCCAGCAAGGCCAAGGGGATGTGGATGGGTGGCACGCCTCCCTTGGGCTACGACGTCAGCCATCGGCAGTTGGTCATCAACGAGGCCGAGGCGAAAATCGTGCGCGGCATCTGGCGGCAGTTCGTCGAACTGAAATCCACCACGACCCTGGCCCGCGAACTGAATGCCCGAGGGGTGACAACCAAGGCTTGGACGACCGTCGACGGCAAATTCCGCCCGGGGCGGCCGATCACCAAGCAGAACCTCTACAAGATGCTGCGCAATCCCCTCTACATCGGCGTCATCCGGCACAAGGGCAAGGATCATCCCGGCGAGCATCCGGCCATCATCGATGCGGAGTTGTGGGAGCAGGCACAGGCCGTATTGGCCGAGGACGCCCGGCTGCGGGCCTCGCAAACGATGACGCGCCACAACAACGAATCCATCCTGCGAGGTCTGCTGTTCGCCCCCGACGGTGACCGGATGCTGCCGACGGCGACCAGGAAGAAGACAGGCAAGCGCTATCGCTACTACCTGCCGTATTCGGACAAGAAGTTCGGGCGCGGCACCAACCCCTTCGGCATCGTGCCGGCCGAGCAGATCGAGGCCTTGGTGCTGGAGCAGGTCAAGTCGGCATTGCAGGCGCCGGAGATGATCCAGGCCGTGTGGGATGAGGTCCAGAAACTGGACGCCACGGTGCCGGAGCCAGCTGTAGTGCTGGCGATGCGAAACCTGTCGGCGGTGTGGAACGAGATGTTCCCGGAGGAACGGTGCCGGCTGGTGCGGCTGCTGATTGCAAAAGTGCAACTCAAGGACGACGGGATCGATATCGAATGGCAACCGACCGGGTGGTCGGCGTTGATGGCGGAACTGGCACCGAACAGCATCGGTGCGGAATTGCGTGAACTTGAGATGGAGGAAATGGCATGAGAGGGCTGGAGCAAATCGGTCGGGCGCAATCGAGCACGGCAAGACTCGACGAGGGCATCAAGCTGACGACATTTATCCCGGTGCGTTTCGTCAGGCACAAGGCGCGGAAGGTGGTGGTCGAGCCGACGACGCCCGGGCGGATGGCATCGCCGCTGAATCCGGGGCGACCGACGTCCGTGGATGAGAACCTGATGGCGGCGCTGGCCAAGGCATTCTTCTGGCAGGAGTTGCTCGACTCCGGTCGGGTGAAGAATATGACCGAACTGGCCAGGGCAGAAAAGATCGGCCTGGCGCGGATGCAGAAGATGCTCAAGCTCGCGCGGTTGGCACCGGACATCGTCGAGGACATCGCCCGTGGCCGGCAGCCGGTGGGACTGTCGTTGCTGTTCTTCGTCGAGAACCCGTTGCCGGATGACTGGAATGCGCAGCGGGATGTGATCGGCAGACTGGCAAGTTGGCCGTAAGAGCACGTTCGAAACCCCTCCGCTATGCGTTCTGGGGTGCAAACCGCTGTCTGGAAACCCGCATGGTTACAGGGTGTCGTGCCTCGACCGGGCTAGACAAAAACAGAGAAAAGAGAGGAATTCGGGTGGTCAGTGGGGCGAAATCGGTGCCTTCCGGCGATCATCGAAATTCACACCACCCGCGAAGCCCCGTCAGTGCGGGCCTTTCGCGGGCGAGAAAAAGGCCAGAGCGAAGTCTGGCTTTGGAATGGTGGTGGAGCGGAGGAGGATCGAACTCCCGACCTTCGCATTGCGAACGCGACGCTCTCCCAGCTGAGCTACCGCCCCAAATGTGAGGGCGGATTATAGCGTCAGCGGCGCAAAGCGGAA
>JACDJA010001381.1_pt1 | contig 20505 bp, 25 predicted proteins | sample 7449241 | NCBI WGS metagenome assembly JACDJA01 (sample SAMN14253289, study PRJNA609438) | sludge metagenome | isolation source: initial anaerobic sludge | collected 2018-12-20 | reverse complement strand
ATGGCAGCAGGTTAAAAGTTGGCGACCACATCTGCCACATCTCAAAAACCTATAAGCCCGAGGTGGAAAAACGCTTGGAGCTGCTCTACCAGAAATTCAGATAGGAGGATTTTCATTTGTTTGGGGCGGATTTTCATTTTTTGTTTTAGTGGGTTCCAATAACACCCGATCTTGTGGACAATCATTTCAAAAACAACATTATTATGAGGAAATTTATTTTATTGGCAGCTTTGGGTATTTCCAGCAACTTATTGTTTTCACAAACAGTAAATGACGTACCACTCGATCAGATACCAGGAAATTATGTGCAAATTGTGGGGAGTGGGAAAATGTTCAGCACCAAGCTTAATATTCAATTGGATTTTGGTCAGAAAGATAACATTTGGAGTTCCAAGGAACATATTTTAAAGGATAAGGACGGTAATAAATTAGAATTTAATTCTATGGTTGACGCCTTGAATTTTATGGACGAAAACGGATATCATTTTGAAACGGCCTACACACTCACCGATAGCAATGGGAAAAGTATTTACCATTTTCTGTTAAAGAGAGTGTAATAAGGCATGATATACAATTAGCTAACCATCCCCCTTCTACAACCGAATATTGTCATTGGCTCTGGGAGGGGGTTCTTTTTTATATAAATTTCCTATGCACGCATAACAAAAAAACCCTAAATTATCCTTAACTTCGCCCGCAAGCTCTTTCCTATTGCTTATCATAGGGAAACGCAATTTTTTTTCAATCCAAAAACATACGTTCAACATGAAGATATTAGTCTGTATAAGTCACGTACCGGACACCACCTCAAAGATTAACTTTACCGAGGGGGATACGAAATTTGACACCAACGGAGTGCAATTTGTCATCAATCCCAATGATGAATTTGGGCTTACCCGTGCGATGTGGTTCAAGGAAAAACAAGGTGTCACCGTACACGTGATCAACGTGGGCGGACCGGAAACCGAACCCACACTTAGAAAGGCCTTGGCCATTGGTGCCGATGAAGCCATAAGAATAAACACTCCTGCAACCGACGGGTTTTCGGTGGCCAAGCAACTTGCCCACGTGGTAAAGGAAGGCGGTTACGATTTGATCATCGGCGGTCGCGAATCCATTGATTACAACGGGGGCATGGTACCCGGAATGGTGGCCAAGCTTACCGGCAACAACTTTGTCAACACCTGCATCGGCTTGGAAGTGGACGGAAATAATGCCACCGCCACCCGGGAGATCGACGGCGGAAAGGAAACCTTAAACACCTCTCTTCCCTTGGTAATTGGCGCACAAAAAGGCATTGTGGAAGAAAGCGACCTTCGCATTCCCAATATGAGGGGAATCATGCAGGCGCGTTCAAAACCCCTACACGTAAAAGATCCTATTGATGCCAATGCCGAAACAAAGACGGTATCATTCCAAAAACCGGCTCCGAAAGGCGAAGTAAAACTAGTCGATAGCGTCGACGAGCTTATTGATCTATTGCACAATGAAGCAAAAGTAATATAGACTTGGGGCAGGCGACGGAAAATTTCAAACAAAATCATTTGCGTCCCACCTCAAAGCTAAAGTCTAACGTCTAAAAATATAACATCCAATGTCTATAATAGTTTATACAGAATCAGAAGAAGGGAAAATCAAGAAAATAGCCCTGGAGGCAGTTTCCTATGCCAAGGGAATTGCAGACAAAATGGGCACCACGGTTACCGCAGTAAGTATCAATGCCAACGACACTTCGGAGTTGGGAAAATACGGAGCCGCCAAGGTCCTGGAAATTTCCAACGACAAATTGAACAAGTTTAACGGAGAGGCTTATGCCGACGCCATAGCCCAAGCGGCCAAGAACGAAGGTTCAAAGGTAATTGTGCTTACTTCCAGCGCAAACAGTAAGTTTTTGGCACCTACCTTGGCCATCGACCTGAATGCGGGTTATGTGCCCAACGTAACCGAGCTTCCCGAAAGCACCGATCCATTTAAGGTGAGGCACAGTGTGTTCACCAACAAAGCCTTCGCCGTTACCGAAATCAAAACCGATATTAAGATTGTGGGCTTGGGCAAGAATTCGTACGGCTTGAAAGAAAACGAAACCGCGGCCACCACCGAATCTTTTTCTCCCAATCTGGATGCGCACGACTTTGATATGGAAGTGGTTTCCGTAGATAAGGCCACCGACAAGGTCACCATTGCCGATGCAGAAATTGTGGTTTCCGGCGGTCGTGGGCTTAAAGGTCCGGAAAATTGGGGCATGATAGAGGAACTTGCCAAAACCTTGGGCGCCGCTACCGCTTGTAGCAAGCCCGTGAGCGACATGGGGTGGAGACCGCATAGCGAGCACGTGGGACAAACCGGAAAACCGGTGGCATCCAATTTATATATTGCCATAGGAATTTCGGGCGCTATCCAGCATTTGGCCGGAATCAACGCCTCTAAGGTTAAGGTGGTTATCAACAACGATCCCGAGGCTCCGTTTTTTAAGGCGGCAGACTACGGCATGGTAGGCGATGCCTTTGAAATTGTACCCAAACTCACCGAAAAATTAAAAGAGTTTAAGGCGCAGAACGCATAATTTTTTATTAATTTGTGCCTTTAAAGAAAGGCTGTTTAAACAAGGAAACATCCTGATTTAAACAGCTTTTCCCATTTTTGGCAATACTTTTGTTGGGAATATTGAAAGTAATTAAGCACTTTAGCAGTATCAACCGATAGTGCGGTTGTGGAATTAATATAAGAACATGAGTTTAGTAAAGCTTACTATCAAGGGAATATCCTACAGCCAGACCCAAAATGGCGCGTATGCATTGATATTGAACGAGGTGGACGGAGAGCGCAAACTTCCCATTGTCATAGGTGCTTTTGAGGCCCAATCCATTGCCATTGCCTTGGAAAAAGACATTACCCCGCCCAGGCCCCTCACCCACGACCTTTTTAAGAATTTTGCCGACCGTTTTGCCATCGTTATCAAGCAGGTAATCATCCACAAATTGGTAGACGGGGTTTTTTATTCCAGCATTATCTGCGAACGGGACAAAATAGAAGAGATAATCGATGCCCGCACCAGCGACGCCATCGCCCTGGCCCTGCGGTTTAAGGCCCCCATTTTTACCTATAAGAATATTTTGGACAAAGCGGGGATTTATTTAAAGACTACCCCTTCCAAGAAAAACCTTTCCAAGGAAGACCAAGAAATGATAGACGAATTGATGATGGGAGAGGAAAAGACCGGCGGTGGTCCCTCCGGCACGGACTACAGCAGGAAGAGCGTAAAAGACCTCAACAAACTTTTGGATGAAGCGGTTAAGAACGAGGATTATGAAAAAGCCGCTCGCATACGGGACGAGATCTCAAAAAGACAATAACGACCTTTGCCGCTTTCCTTCGTGTTAGGCGCGTGGATGGCAATCAAAAAAAACGAAATAACATTACAATCCCTTGGGATTTACAGAAGCATCCATGCAAAAAATCATACTCGCTATCCTCAGCCTGTTCTTTTTGGGAAACGTTTATGGACAGAGCATAGAAAACAACTGGCAGTTTTCACAAGCCGAAACAACAAAGGGCGAAAGTCCTACCTCCTCAAATTCGGAATATCTCCATCTCCACGAAGGCTCCTTTAAACTCGGCAAGAGCCAAAATGACAGCCTTCCCTTTACCGGCAACTACATTTTCCAGGATAGCACCTTGGTGCTCCTTTTTAAAAAGCCCGAGGACAGTGTGGCCTCCTATCGGGTTTTACACATTTCCGATAGCACACTTACCCTTTCCTCACAATCACAGCGATTTTTTCTCAAGGCACCTTCCAGGGTAGAATCTGGCGGACTTTTGACCGCGGAAAATCCATCGCAAATCATTCCCAGCCAAGGCTTTTCCCTGCAAAGCTTGTGGCGCGGTGCTTTGGGAATGGCCGTATTGCTCTTTATTTCCTTTCTCTTTAGCGCAAACCGTAGGGCCATTCGTTGGAAAACCGTGGGTATTGGTCTGGCCTTCCAGATGCTCATTGCCATCGGGGTATTAAAGGTGGAATTTATCAAAGATGGGTTTGAGGCGGTGGGCCAATTATTTGTAAACGTACTGGACTACACCCGCGCAGGGAGCGAATTTCTGTTTGGCGGGATGCTGGACGTAAATTCCTTCGGATTTATCTTTGCCTTCCAGGTATTGCCCACGATTATTTTCTTTTCTGCCCTGACCTCGGTGTTGTTTTACTTCGGAATCATTCAAATAGTGGTTCGCGGAATGGGATGGTTGCTCACAAAATTGATGAACATTTCGGGTGCGGAAAGCCTTAGTGTGGCGGGAAATATTTTCTTGGGGCAGACGGAAGCTCCACTGCTCATCAAGGCCTATTTGGAAAAGATGAACAAAAGTGAAATCCTCCTGGTAATGATTGGGGGAATGGCCACCGTTGCCGGTGCCGTACTGGCAGCCTACATTGGGTTTTTGGGTGGCGACGATCCCGTATTGCGCCTTACATTTGCCAAGCACCTTTTGGCCGCTTCGGTAATGGCAGCTCCTGGAGCTATTGTTATTTCAAAGATTTTGTACCCCCAGACCGAACCGATCAATACCGATGTAAAGGTATCGTCGGAAAAGATCGGTTCCAATTTTCTCGATGCCATCGCCAACGGAACCACGGAAGGCCTGCGTTTGGCAGTCAACGTGGGGGCCATGCTCCTGGTTTTCGTCGCCTTTATTGCCATGTTCAACGGAATCTTGGGGTGGCTGGGAAGCTTTACCTCTATCAATGATTGGATTGCCGCCAATTCCGCCTATAAATCGCTTTCCCTCGAAGCCATCTTGGGAACTATTTTCGCACCTCTTATGTGGCTTATTGGCGTTGCCCAGGAAGACATGATGATGATGGGCCAGCTCTTGGGAATAAAATTGGTGGCGAGCGAATTTGTGGGCTATATACAACTTGCCAATCTAAAAAATGTTTCGAACGAACTGCACCTCAATTATGAAAAAAGCATCATAATGGCCACGTATATGCTGTGTGGCTTCGCCAATTTTGCCTCCATCGGTATCCAGATTGGCGGAATAGGCTCCCTGGCGCCCGGGCAGCGCAAAACCCTTTCCCGATTTGGAATGAAAGCTTTGATAGGTGGCAGCATAGCTTCGCTAATCTCGGCTACCATTGCGGGAATGATAATTGGGTAAGACCCGATAACATATCTCCTTCGGAAATAATTTTGCAAGCCAATGGCAAAGCAGATAATTTGGCAATAAAAAACTTTAAATTCTGTTTAAATAATTATATTGGGATTAAAATTTTATGGTCTGCAAATTACAGGGACCTAATCAGTTTTGGAAATACCCAACACCTATTGCAAATGAAACAGTACCACGATTTATTGAGGCACGTCTTGGAAAACGGAACCGAGAAACAGGACCGTACCGGCACCGGCACAAAAAGTGTTTTCGGATATCAAATGCGCTTTGACCTGCAGGAAGGTTTTCCCATGGTGACCACCAAAAAACTGCACTTAAAATCCATTGTGCACGAGCTGCTTTGGTTTTTAAACGGCGACACCAACATAAAATACCTTCAGGAAAACGGGGTGCGCATCTGGAACGAATGGGCAGATGCCGATGGAAATTTGGGACCGGTTTACGGACATCAATGGCGCAATTGGAACAGTGAGGAAATCGATCAGATTTCGGAAATAATCCATACCCTCAAAACCAATCCCGATAGCCGCAGGATGCTGGTCACGGCTTGGAATCCCAGTGTTTTGCCAGACACCTCAAAGTCTTTTGCCGAAAATGTCGCCAACGGAAAAGCTGCACTTCCCCCATGCCACGCCTTCTTCCAATTTTATGTGGCCAACGGAAAACTTTCCTGCCAGCTCTATCAGCGCAGCGCCGATATATTTTTGGGAGTGCCTTTTAATATTGCTTCCTACGCCCTTCTCACCATGATGATGGCACAGGTATGCGGATACGCGCCCGGCGATTTTGTACACACCTTTGGCGATGCCCATATATACAGCAACCATTTTGAACAAGTAGCGCTACAGTTGTCCCGAAATCCGCGGCCTTTGCCCAAAATGATCATCAATCCAAAGGTGAGGGATATTTTTGGCTTCACTTTTGATGACTTTAGCTTGATCGATTACAATCCATACCCCCATATCAAGGGAAAAGTGGCTATCTAAATAATTTTGAAACGGCGTTAAACAAAAAATATAATATGAAAAAAATACTTATCCTCACCCTGGTACTATTTGCATCCACCCATGTTTTTTCACAGGAAGAATGGGGAAACGTGGAAAAGAACAAAGTCACCTTAAAGGAGATCGGTCCCATCTGGCCCGGCTGTGAGGGACAGAGCGCGGCAGAACGCGACGATTGCTTCAACAAAAAACTGGCGGGCCATATTTCCAAAAACTTTAAATATCCTCCCGAGGCCTATAAAAGAAATGAACAGGGCCGGGTTTTGGTAGACTTTATCATCAACGAAAAAGGCTTGGTAGAGGTGAAAAAGGTTTCCGGTGGCACCAAAGCCCTGCAAGAGGAGGCCAAACGGAATATTTTGGCCATTCCCAAAATGGCCAAGCCGGGCATGATGGGCGGAAAGCCACGCGCCATAAACTTTACCGTGCCCTTTACCTTTAAAACGGGAAAGTGACTTTCTTCTTCCTGGAACCGCGACTTCTTTTTTTTGGAACCAGGACGTAAGGGAACCAGGAACCAGGACTTCTTCTTGAAACTTTCTTGGAACCAGGACGTAAGGGAACCAGGACTTCTTCTTGAAACCAGGACTTCTTTTTTTTGGAACCAGGACGTAAGGGAAACAGGAACCAGGACTTCTTTTTTTGGAACCAGGACGTAAGGGAACCAGGAACCAGGACTTCTTTTTTTTGGAACCAGGACGTAAGGGAAACAGGAACCAGGATTTCTTCTTGAAACTTTCTTGGAACCAGGACGTAAGGGAACCAGGACTTCTTCTTGAAACCAGGACTTCTTTTTTTTGGAACCAGGACGTAAGGGAACCGGGATCGGGGACTGATTCCGATATGAGTTTAAAACGTAAAATCCTGACATTGAAACCGCTTCTAAGAACACAACAGTGATTTTCATATTTATTTTTGTTTAGAATTTTTGCGCGATCGTTTAACAAGACTTTATATTTCATAAAAATTAGAATCCCTATATTTAAGGAGTTCCAAAATTCTCCTCAAAACTGGGGAAAAATCCTTATTTATGATTGTATCCGATACGCTGATCCCGCTGTTTATTGACACCAGAAAGCACACCGAAGCCATCTGCAAACCTCTGGAAATTGAAGACTACGTAGTCCAGCCCGTGGTGGACGTTTCGCCTCCAAAGTGGCACCTGGGGCATACCTCGTGGTTTTTTGAAGAATTTATTCTCAAACCCCACAAACCCGGATACCAACTTTTTCATCCCGACTTTGCCTTTGTCTTTAACAGCTACTACGAAAATGTGGGGAAACGCGTGCTGCGGACCGACCGCGGAAACCTGTCGCGCCCCGGCGTGGCCAAGGTGTATGATTATCGACAATATGTGACCTTGGAGCTTAATGAATTCCTTTCCCAGGGAATATCCAAGGAAGTAGAGGAGATTTTGCTCATCGGGATCCATCACGAAAAGCAACACCAGGAACTGCTTTTAACCGACATAAAATACATTTTGGGCCATAATCCCCTATTTCCTCCATACAGCGATTCTTTTGAGGAAAACCCCGTAGAGAATGGGCCAGCGGAATGGGTGAAGATTCCCGAAGGGATTTACCAAATTGGCCACAACCATCCCGACGATTTCTGCTATGACAACGAGCTGGGGAGGCACAAAGTATTTCTTCAAAATTTTGAAATCTGCGACAAGCTTACCACCAACAAGGAGTATTTGGAATTTATCGATGCCGGTGGCTATGCCGACTTCAATCTTTGGCATGCGGAGGGTTGGGAGTGGATCAATACCCATAAGATAAAGGCTCCCATGTTTTGGCATAAAATAGAGAACAAATGGCACCAATACACTTTGAAAGGGTTGGAGGAAGTAAACTTGGATGCGCCACTTTCGCATATTTCCTATTATGAAGCCTTTGCCTATGCCCAGTGGAAAGGCTGTCGCCTTCCTACGGAATTTGAATGGGAAGCCGCAAACGAACATTTTGACTGGGGCCTGCGCTGGGAGTGGACAGAAAGCGCCTATCTGCCCTATCCGGGTTACACCAAGGCTCCCGGAGCCATTGGGGAATACAACGGCAAGTTTATGGTAAACCAAAAAGTGCTCCGCGGAGGTTCGGTGGCCACTCCGCCCAAACACACCCGCCCTACCTACCGAAATTTCTTCCAAACCCCCTTGCGTTGGCAGTTTACGGGCCTTCGCCTTGCCAAATAAAAACCTTCTGCAGATATGACAGACAAAACCATGAGTGCACGAGCAGCCACTTTCAGAAAAGAAATTCGTAAAGGCCTTACCAATTATCCTAAAAGCATTTCGTCTAAATATTTTTATGACAAGGAGGGAGATCTACTCTTCCAGAAGATCATGGCCATGCCCGAATACTACCTCACCGGTTGCGAACTGGAAATAATCTCCAACAATACCGAAACCATCGGCGAATTGTTTCGCGATAGGGAAAATGGTCTGGACCTTATTGAACTGGGTGCCGGCGACGGAAAAAAAACAAAGTTGCTGCTGAAATACATGTGCGAAAACAATTTCAATTTTATTTACAAGCCCATAGATATCAGTGAAAATGCAGTGGAGCAATTGTGCAAGAACCTGGCAACGGAAATGCCACAATTGACAGTGGATGCCGAGGTGGGCGAGTATTTTGAAGTCTTGGACCGGCTTAAAGGCTTTGACAAGCGCAAGAAGGTGATTATGGTTTTGGGCAGCAATATCGGGAACCTGCTTCACCCAAAGGCCATCGATTTTCTCACCAAACTCAAGGACACCATGCTGGCGGACGACCTTCTCTTTATGGGTTTTGACCAGAAAAAAAATCCGCAGACCATCTTGGAAGCCTACGACGATTCCGCAGGCATTACCGAAGCCTTTAACAAAAATGTGCTGAAACGGATTAATGTAGAATTGGGGGCGAACTTTCAACTGGACAAATTTATCCATTGGGAAACCTATAACCCCGAAACAGGAACGGCCAAGAGCTTTTTGGTGGCCTCCGAGGCAATGGATGTCGCTGTAAAAGAATTGGACCTCACCATTCATTTGGATCAGTGGGAAACCATCCACACCGAGATTTCGCAAAAGTACGACGATAAGGTGGTGGGCTGGTTGGCAGGGGAAGCGGGACTGGAAATTGTTACCGCCCTCTCCGATGAGAGGAAATACTATAAAAACTACCTATTCCGAAGAAAGTAAAATATCACTGGTCCAAGACATTTAGAAGGGTGGCCAGATCCTCTTGATTGTTGTAATAGTGAAAACCCACGCGAATACCCCCACCGCGTTGGGCACAGACAATCCCTTTGGCCTGCAGTTGTTGGAATTGGGCTTTATCTCCTTTTAAATTAAAAATGGTAGAATGTATTTTTCTATCGTGAACATCTTGCGACAACAAGTGTCTTTCGGCAAAAGCATTTTTGGCCGAAAGACAGAGCCCCGCAATGTGTTGATATATCTTTTCCAGCCCCACCGACTGCATAAACAAAACAGACTGCCACAACGTTCCAAAGGCAAGGCTATCGAGATGCCCCGGCTCAAAATGTTTCATATAAGCCGTATTTTCCGCTTTGCTGGAAAAGGTTTCCGCAGAATTAAATCCAATGGTTTTGGGAGATATCCTATCCCTCGCTTCCCGCTTGACAAGCAATAGGCCGTTGCCATACCCGCCGGTCAACCATTTATAGGAACTGGCACAGAGCACATCGCAGCCACTTTGGGCGAAATTGAAATCTTCCGTTCCCAGATATTGGGTGGCATCGGCAAGGAGCAACAGTTGGGGATGCTTACGCTTTATTTGCTTGATGAAATCCAGATCGATTTTTATTCCGCTGAGCCATTGCACGATGCTAAAGGCGAAAATGTGGGGACGGTGTTCCTCAATAGCCTGTGCGATAGTTTCTTCCATATTTTTTTCAATGGGAATGCGAACGATATCAAAACCGCGTTTTTCCATCGGCCATAAAAGCGATGGATAATCGTTTTCCAATGCCAATATCTTTTGCCGCGGCGGAAGTCCTTCCAATACCGCATTTATTCCCCATGAAAAATTGGGCACCAAGGCTATTTCATCAGGGGCGTTTCCAAGAAATTGGGAAAGGGTTTCCCGTATTTCCCGTAGCAGAACTTGGTTTCCGGCGCGAAATTGCGCCACGTTTGCCATCATCTTTTCGTCTTGTTCTCTTCGCCACTCAAAAACCGGTGTGGGAATAATTCCGTTGGAAGGAGTATCCAAATAGGTAAATTGGGCAAGGGAGGGAAAGTGTTTTTGTAATTCTTCCATAGGGCGTGGTCAAAAAATGGGCAAAATTCGGTATTTTTACCAATGGGGAATTCTGCCATTGCAGAACTTACACCACGAAAATAACCAACTATGGGCGCAAAATCCACAAAAAAAGAAAGAATTGATGCCGACCAGCGGGAACAGTACGACTATGCCAGGCGACGCATCATCCAAAAGAAAAACCTTATGCGGCACTTTATCGCCTATTTGGTGGGCTCTGTCTTGCTTATCATTATTAATCCGGTGCTGGGTTATGGCAACGAAACCTTCTTTCAGGATTGGTTTATTTGGGCCATATTAATTTGGACCTTTATATTTCTCATCCACTTACTGAATGTTTTCCTGCTCAATTCTTTTATGGGAAAGGAATGGGAAGACAGGCAGTTGGAAAAACTGAAGGTGCGGCAGGCCGAAAAAATGGCAGAACTTCAGCGCAAAGTGGACGTGGAGCTACAACTCCCCAAGAATCCGGCTTCTTCGGAAAACAAAAACACATTGAATAATCCCTTACCTCCAGACGTACAATGATTACAATAATTGCTGCCATAGGCGAGAACAACGAAATGGGCAAGGACAACGGCCTTCTTTGGCGTCTGCCCGACGATTTTAAGCGGTTTAAAAAACTTACCAGCCACCACTTTATCATCATGGGGCGCAAGACTTTTGAATCGTTGCCACACCCTCTTCCCCATCGGGTGCACATAGTGATAACCCGCGACCGGAATTATGCCGCAGAAGGCGCTACGGTAGTTTACAATATGGACGAAGCCCTATCAAAAGCCACATCAGACAAGGATGTGTTTATCATTGGCGGGGGAGAAATCTTTGAAATGGGATTGGAAGTAGCACAAAAGATGGAATTGACCCGCGTGCATGGCACCTTTGAGGATGCCGATACGTTCTTTCCCGAATTCTCCCAAGATGAATGGGAATTGGTAAAAACGGAAGAGCATCCAAAGGACGAAAAACACGCCTATTCCTTTACCTACGAAACCTGGAAAAGGAAATAGCACCTTCCGCGTAGAAACATTTCAATTTTGGAAGCAATCCTGCAGCAAATAACTTCGCAAAACAATTTTCGTCTTAAGGAAGCGAAAACACTGGAAGGAGGCGACATCAATGATGTTTTTTTACTGTATTGTTCTGAAGGCAAGTTGGTGGCCAAAGTAAACAATGCAAACAAATTTCCGAATATGTTTGCCGCCGAAGGCAAGGGATTGGAGCTCCTGCGGCAAACCAACAGCTTCAAAATTCCGGAAGCAGTGGGCATGGGAACCGTGGGAAACACCTCTTACCTGCTCCTTGAGTATCTTTCTGAAGGAAATATGGCCGCAAATTTTTGGGAAGTCTTTGCAGGCCATTTGGCAAGGCTTCATCGCACTACCCAGACCAATTTTGGGTTGGACCACGACAACTACATTGGCAGCCTTCCCCAGCAAAACGCCTTTTGTGAAAGCGCTTCGCAATTCTATATTTCCCAGCGATTGGAGCCCCAGTTTAAACGGGCGCAGGGCCTGGGTTTTACGTTTGGAAACCTCGATGCTCTTTATAAGAATATTTCTACCGAAATCCCGGAGGAACCACCGGCCTTGGTCCATGGCGACTTGTGGGGCGGAAATTATATGGTCGCTGCCCAAGGGGAACCCGCTCTGATCGATCCTGCCGTGGCCTTTGCCCCGCGCGAAATGGATGTGGCCATGATGAAACTTTTTGGCGGCTTTGACCCGCTCGTTTTTGAACACTACCCTGCTATTTTTCCCATGGCCGAAGGCTGGGAAGAGCGCATGGATATTTGGCAGTTGTACTATCTTCTAGTGCATCTCAATCTCTTTGGCCGCGGGTATTTATCGCGGGTAAACACCATAGTCGGCAACTATTCTTAACAAAATCTTGCCTCTAATTTAGCAAATTGTTGTGTTGGTCTTCTTCTCCAAACCTCTAATTTTATGGAAAAGAACAAATTATGAGCAAAGAAAATTTATCACAAGTAGAGGCAAAAAAGAAATTCCGCGAATTGGTGGAAGACATAAAAATAGCCATGTTTGCCACAAATTTGGGCAAAAGACCCATCGACGTTGCCCCCATGTACACCAAAAGGGTGGATGAAGCGGGCAATCTGTGGTTTTTGAGCAGTGCAAACAGCGATCACAACCACAATATCCTTCAAGATGCCGATTGTCAATTGTTTTACGGAGGGGGAAGTTCAAATTTTTTGAGTGTTTTTGGCTCCGCGGAAATTATCGACAATCGCGACACCATTGAATCGTTGTACAGTAAGGTGGACAATGCCTACTTTGATGGAGCGGACGATCCGCATATTCGGGCGATAAAATTTACGCCCCAGGAGGCCGCCTATTGGAGTGCAGACGGAAATAAATTGGTTTCCCTGTTTAAAATGGGAATTGCCGCAATAACCGGAAAGGAACAGGATTTGGGAACTGCGGGAAAAATGGATTTGTAACAATCTGCTCTATTATATAGTGCTTCCCCTTTGTTATTTTGGCAAAGGGGAATTTTTATTTCTATTTTTACCCCCTAAAAGCAACCTATTATGAAAGCATACATATTTCCCGGGCAGGGGGCGCAATTTTCCGGAATGGGCAAGGATCTTTACGAAGCATCGCAGCAGGCCAAAGATCTTTTTCATCAGGCCAATGACATCTTGGGGTTTGAAATTTCCAAGACCATGTTTGAAGGGACGGCCGAGGAATTGAAACAGACCAAGGTTACGCAGCCGGCAATTTTTTTGCATTCCACCATCTTGGCCCGTTTGCTGGGCAAAAACTTCAATCCCGATATGGTAGCGGGTCATTCCCTGGGAGAAATATCGGCTTTGGTGGCCAATGGCACCTTGGAATTTGCCGATGGATTGCAGTTGGTATACAAGCGGGCCCTGGCCATGCAAAAGGCCTGTGAAGCCCAGCCTTCCACCATGGCCGCCGTTTTGGGATTGGAAGATCAAGTGGTAGAAGACATTTGCAAAAGCACCGAAGGCATAGTGGTAGCGGCAAATTACAACTGTCCGGGACAACTGGTGATCTCAGGGGAAGTGCCGGCGGTGGAAAAAGCCTGCGAAAATCTTAAGGAAGCCGGTGCCAAACGCGCGTTGTTGTTGCCCGTGGGAGGAGCTTTTCACAGTCCATTGATGGAACCCGCCCAAGAAGAATTGGCGGCGGCCATAGAAAATACCCAATTTTCAAAACCCAAATGCCCCATTTATCAAAACGTTTCTACCGTTGCCGAAATCGATCCCGCGCAAATTAAGAAAAACCTGATGGCCCAGCTCACTGCCCCGGTAAAGTGGACCCAAAGCATCCAGAACATGATAAACGACGGGGCGACGGAATTCATAGAAGTAGGGCCCGGAAACGTATTACAGGGCTTGGTTAAAAAAATTGACAAAAACGCCGCCACGGCAAAAGCAGAAATATAGTCACATAACAAGATCCGGCACAAAAAAACCTTCGCTCTTTTCTGGGGAAGGTTTTTTTGGGTTTCCGAATTGTTTGAACCGGTTAAAATCTATATCCAACCAATAAGCCTCCCCGAAAATAGCCTTCGGGAGAAACATCGTCTTTTAAAAGATATCGACCGCCACCGGCACTTATTTCAAAGATAAAACCGTTGTTGCTTACCCACTTTTGCCCGATGGAGACACCCACCCCGGCTTGAAACCAATTATCTTCCTCCACTCCTTCCAAATAATAATCCGTACTGGGATCGTAAACGTAATCATAATAGGTATATTTCCCCCCGCCAAACTGCAAGGCCCCTTCAACAAATAAACCGCGAGCCCCATACTCCTTTCTATTTAAAAAATATTGGCGGTAATAAGGAGTAAACGCAAATTTACTGCCGTAATCAAAAAGTTCGCTATCCAGGTTGATACTAATCGCCGCACCCGCTCCCGAATATTTGCTCATCACATATTCATAGTTAAATTCTATCGTCTTAAAGACCAAGGCCTCAAAGGCATCCAAACGCAATTCGTGTCTGCCCTGCGGCCCGGCGACAACTTCTTCCGTTTCTTGCGAATAGCCTACAAGAGAAAGGCATATCAAAAATACAATCGAGATTTTCTTCATAATAAATAAGGTTTGGTTAATAGGACAAAGGGCGTTTTAGGGAAATGTATCGTATTTCGCCGCCATAAAATAGCGTTCTTCCACCTTCTGTAAACGACGGTAATATTAGTAATTAATTCGCAATAGCAGACGTTTTTCTCCTACTATATAGCATTATTTTCTTCGGAATTAATTTTATAAGAAATCCTGCCGGAAGGGAAAAATGTCGGTTTCCCATCAAAAAGAATATGTCTATGACAGGTAGGGACTTTCAGGAACAACCGAATTGAAAAATGGTACCGTTTCGGGTTTTTTCATTTTAAGGGGTAACAATTTCCGAAAGCGATGATATAGAATTAGAAACCACAAAATTCCAAAACATGAAAGCAACAAACATTCTTCAAATTTGCGCCCTATTTACAAGCCTCCTCTTTATCAATTGCAGCGTTGATGATGCCGGTGGCACCGACGACGGAATAAACGTTCTTCCTTGCGACAGCGCACCTCAAAATCTATTGGCTCTCTCTACCCCATTTGATGGAAGTGCCAATGCCGCCATTGACTATCATTCGTTTTCAATAAACAATTTATCAGGATCGCAACCTACGCTGGAAGGCAGTTTGCAAACCACTTCAAATCTTACCTATCAACTTCCAACCAACACTTCGTTTTACAATTCTGCAGAAAACCTGCACGGGGTGTTGGTCTCCCGCGGGGGCAAATACTTTGCCTTTGATACCGATTCTGGGCAGGCACAGGAGTTTACCGTTTCCACAGACGTTTCTGCTCCCATTCTGCTCGCCGGCACCACGTATATAATGGAAGTGGCCAATTCGGGGTATGCCAATGCAGGGGTGGGAAACCATTTCGGCATAAAACTGTTTGACGGCCAAACCGGAACGGTTGGAAGTACTTTTTCCTTGGATCCTATGACCACAGCTTTTGACAACAACAGTTTTTTTAATGTAGAATCGATGAGCGCGGCCACAGACGGTGGTACAAAACTCTATTATCTTTCCGGCACCAATTTGGTGACGATCAACACCGCCACCCATACGGCCTCCCATATTGACTTATATCCGTCCTTTTCCACAAATGATTACGTTCGGTTTTTTGGTCTGGAATTTTCGCAGACCTTGGGATTGATCGCAATTATGGATCAACCCGATCTGGGGATTCAGAAACTGGTAAACATTGACGCGTCCACTGGAAACTATTCCCCATTGCTGACACTGCCAACCGACATCAATTCGGAATTTTATTCCACTGCGTTTAGGGAATGCGACCAAACGTATTACCTCACCTCCCTAAAGAATCCATCGAACTCCGTAGAAACGAATTACTTTGAATTTAACCTTGCGAACAGCACAGTAGCCAACACGCAAGTTATGGCCGATTATGTCTTCGGTATTGAACTTCTTCCTTGATTTTTATTCGCCATTGAAGGTAATGAGGGGCCTTTGATGGCAAAAGCGGGCGTAATTTCGCCCGCTTTGTTTTTATATATCACTTGTAGAAATGGGTTAAACCAAGGAAGTTATTCCCCGCTCATAAAACTGTTTTCTGTTTGCCTCCGGCACCAGATCGCCTCCTGTAGCCCATGCCACGTGGGTAGCCTTGGCCATGTTGAGATTGTTGTCTGCGGCATAACGGGTGGCCTGGATTCTCTGTGGACCCACGAGGCCGGCAGTAGCGGAAGGTTCCAAAAATATTTTTTCCGTATCCATCAACTGGGCCAAAAGAGCAAACAACCGTGCATCTTCCACGGTGTAAATCCCACTGATAATATGATCGCTAATAGTGGTGGCAAAATGGGAAGGACGACCTACGGCCAGGCCATCGGCTTCCGTTTTGTTATCGATTCCCAAATCCTGCACACTGATGTTGCTCATTTCGCCTGTTACCAGACCTGCGATCACGGCGGGGGAATGGGTAGGCTCCACAAAGAAGCAATGCACATGGTCGCCAAAAATCTGCTTTAGGCCAAAAGCCGTACCGCCCGGAGACCCTCCCACGCCACAGGGAGAATATACAAACAAGGGATGGGCCGCGTCCACCGTAATGTTTTGTTCCTTCAGTTGCCGGGCAAGCCGCAATGCTCCCACCGTATAGCCTATAAATAACTCGGTGGAATTTTCATCATCGACAAAGTAGGCCGATGGATCTGCCTGGGTTTCTTTCCTCCCTGCCAGAATAGCCTCACTAAAATCTCCGGAAAATTCAACCACCTCCACTCCTTTGCTTCGCAAGAGGTCTTTTTTCCACGGTTTTGCATCGGCAGAGACATAAACGGTAACCTTAAACCCGAGTTTCGCACTTAAAATACCAATGCTCAGTCCCAGGTTTCCGGTAGAACCCACTCCTATTTTATGTTTGCCAAAAAACCGTTTAAATTCCTCGGAAGCGAAAATGGAATAGTCTTCCTCTTTGCCAAGCATTCCTGCCTTCAAGGCTAGCTGCTCTGCATAGTGAAGGACTTCATAAAACCCACCCCTAGCCTTGATAGACCCGGCGATAGGAAGTGCGTTGTCACATTTCAAATAAAGATTCCCCTCGATTTTCCCTGTTTCTCCCAAAAGGTTCTGCATAGCAGGAATTTTCTTTAAGGGAGATTCCAAGATGCCGTGGGAGGAGGCCAGTTGAGGAAAGGATTTCTCGAAAAACGGGGCAAAACGTTGCCACAGTTTTTCAGCCTCCAGCATCGTCTGCTTGGTGACGGAAAAAACGGGCATATTCGCCATTGTTTTTCTGTTGGGGTTTATCCAGGTTACCGGTTTTAAATCAATAATATCCTTAAGAATGGGCGACGCACTTTTAAATTGTGCTATTTGAAGTTCTGTGTACATTTTAATAAGATATGCAATTAAAGGGAGAGGCCAAAGCCCGAGAGTTCAGAAGATGCGATCTCTAGGACTCGAGTTTGGCATCCAGCGAAATATCAAGGTTCAATGCCTTGCTCACCGGGCAGTTTTCCTTGGCCGAATTGGCAATTTCCATAAACTTGTCTTGATCGATATTGGGAATTTTTGCCTTGAGGGTGAGATGTGATTTTGTGAGTTTGAGATTATCGGTATCCATGGTCACTTCGGCTGTGGCATCAAGCGAATCTGCAGTATAGCCTTCCTCGCCCAACATAAGGCTAAGGGCCATGGCAAAGCACCCTGCGTGGGCCGCGGCCAACAATTCATCGGGATTGGTAGCCTTGCCATCGCCGAATCGGGAATTGAAACAGTATTCACTGTTGTTCAATACCTTGCTTTTGGTAGTCAATTTACCTTCTCCTTCTTTTAGCCCACCTTTCCAGATGGCATTTGCTGTATGTTTTTTCATGATCACAATATTTAAATATTAATTATGCTGGTTTTTCTGCGACAATGGCAAAGGCCGTCATCTGTTTTTCAAATTTTCTAAATACTTTTCGCATTTGGAGGATTCTCTTTCGCTCCTGAGGATGGGTGAGCACATTGAAGCCAATTTTCATGGTCCTGAAAACACCTTCGTCGGAAACCATCCGTGCAGGCTCCAGAAGGTGCATGGGCGAAGCATATATTTCCTTCACCTTAAAACCCGCCTGTTCGAGGAGTTTGCACCATTCGTTTTGGGTAAGGGGGCGGGCACTTACGCGGATGGTATGGGCCAGTTTTTGCTGGATTGTATTTTTCAATTCCGGATCCAGGTCATTGGGAGTCAATCCCAATTCATGGATTCCGTACAGTCCGCCTTTTTTAAGCAACCTATAGGCCTCTTCGATAATTTCCAGTTTCCGGGAATCGGCTTGCATGGTAAGCATGGCTTCTCCCAACACCTTGTCTGCACATCCCGATTCCAATCCGGTTTGGGCTGCGGAAGTATTGATTATTTTTGCCATTGGATTTCCGTTCAATTTAGATTGCAACCGGGTGGCTGCCTCTTCATTGAGTTCGATCCCCGTGTAGGAATTCGGTTTTGTCTCCAACACGAGGGAAGCGGTAAATCCCATTCCCGGTGCGAATTCAACAAAATCGTCTGTCGTTGAAATCTTCAAACAGTTCACCAGTTTTTTGGTAAGCTCCTTCCCTCCGGGGCGCAGAACCCGTTTGCCCATTTTGGCCAATATCCAATGGCCTTGTTCGGTGTTTATGGTCTTATTGTTCATTAGGATTGTTTTGCCACATCTTCAACTCTTTTTGCTGAATCGGCCTTGTTCAAGCTCAGTCTCACCGTACAGGTTTCCAAGGCCTTCAAATCGTGGGGGATACCGCCTTCAAGGGCAAGGAGATCGCCTCGTTTTAATGTATGCACTTCGCCATTTACCCCAAATTCGATAGTGCCTTCAAAAATTTCCACCACAATGGGAAATGGGGTTTTGTGTTCCTTCATTACATGACCTTTCTTGAAGGCAATACGGATTTCTTTTCCCGACTCGGTTTCTAACAATACTTGAATGGTGGGCCGGCTTTCGTGATACTGAAGACCATTGATCAAAGATGCTGATTTCATGAATTTCTGTTTTGTCCTTATTTAGAATGGTTCAAAATTACAAAAATATTCACGCACCTCCATCTCTTTAGGGATAATTTATGACGTTGGGGTAATTTATTGACCGCTAGAAAGGGAGGAAGTTTGGAATTTTTTATGGGCCTTCTTTCTTCTGCAAGAAAGAAAAACTGGTCTTTATGACCTGCCTCATAAGAGGTTAATTAAATTTTATTCTTCTTTGCCTACACAATTTATAATTCTTTGCCATGTCTTTATATCCTAAAAAATCCATGCCACTAATAACCATTGCCGAGGAACACGATGAGGTGCTGCAGTTTTCAAATCACCTGCAGTTGGGACTGCGCAAGGGGATAGAAAAGCAACGCCTGAAAAGATACGCCGATTGGTTTAAGGAAAATCATATCGACTTGCATTTTGAGATGGAAAGGCGATATATCTTTTCCCTTCTCCATCCCCGCAACGTACGGATGAAACGGGCATTGGCAAACCACCGGCGTCTCAACCGACTATTTGGCGAAAACGACAGCATCATTGCCTTAAACAAAATTGAGGAAGAATTGGGAAGCTATATTCGTTTTGAGGAAAGGATTCTTTACCCAGAAATCAGGAAAGTGGCCACTGCGGCAGAATTAAAGATGATTGAGGAGGTACACTGCGACCTGGTCATTCCTGAAGAAGGTTGGACGGACAGGTTTTGGATTGCTTGAATAGGAGATAAAAAAATAAAAAACCGAAGAAATACAGCTTCCTTCGGTTTTTTAAATTGAATTTCGTGGCAAATTATGCCTGGATCACACAATCCTCACAATCTTTTATTTCTCCATAATACGTTTCTCTGTATTTATGAAGGGTTTTAAAGGGAACGTTTAAAAAAGTCTTTTGTATGTACACCACATTTGCGGTAAACATCCCCATTTTTTCTGTAAATCGTTTTTCTCTTTTTGTTTTTCGTTTCACTGAAACTAAAGCCATAATGTAATCTTCTGATTTTGAGTTTGTGCAAAGGAACAAAACACAATTGCCAATGGCAAACTATGAGCGTTAAAGGTGGGTTAAAGTAGGGGCATTATTGAAGTTGAAGTTGAACTTAATATGGAATAGAGGAATATCGAATATCGAATGATAAATATCGAATATCCGAAAGAATAGAGAATAGAGAATAGAGACCTTTCTGCGGCCTCGGAAGGGAGGCAGGACTTCTTTGAACCAGGAACCAGGACTTTTTTGATTAACGATTGTTGATTCACTGGCGTCCGGTAAACGGAATTAATTTTTACCTTAACTTCATAAAAAAGGGAGCTCTTTGTTTTGGACCAGATGCTCCCTTTAAAGATTCCACTTTAAGCGGATAATATGGACAAAATTACAAGAAATTCTGGAATGCCGGTTCTCGGACAGCTGTTATCTTTTATTCCCCGAAGCAGTTTCAATCGCTTAGTTGGTCAGTTAGGTACAGACCGATATGTCAAGCGTTTTAAATCCTGGGATCACCTGGTTTGCATGATATTTACGGTTATCGAAGATGTT